>Ga0126342_10022047_pt1 | contig 10564 bp, 14 predicted proteins | sample Cyp1metagenome_FD_92528 | JGI IMG/M metagenome (GOLD analysis project Ga0126342, IMG submission 92528) | Coral microbial communities from Lord Howe Island, Old Settlement Bay, Australia - Cyphastrea 1 metagenome | ecosystem: Host-associated > Invertebrates > Cnidaria > Coral ...
ATATTATATTATATTATAGTATATTATATTATATTATATTATAGTATATTATATTATATTATATTTTATATTATATTATATTATATTATGTTATATTATATTATATTATATATATATATATATCTTATTATATATGTATATATATATCCTTTTATATATATACTATATTATTTATATATATTATATTATATATATGTGTGTGTCATATTTACATATTTGTATATACGTGTATATATATAGTATATATATATACATTGTATATAGGTGAATAACCCCTCCATGTTTCTCAGCATTCCCAGCCTCCTCCCTGTAAACAGCTTCCGTGCGCTGAGCGACATCCTCACGCAGAACAATCCAAGTCGTAGCAGGTTTTAACTTGTCCAGCAAGTCAGCCTGTTTACAGTAATGTGGACAATGTCATAAACCACCCACTTGGGAATGGCAAACATACCACCTATTTATGGTGATTTGGGGGATGGTTTACTGTTGCTTTACCCACAGTAGATTCTTTGTGCACAAAAATGGTCACAAGAGGGACATCGGTCCCAAAAAAATCCAGCAATTCCAGTAGGGAAATTGGATTCTGGGTTGGCCGTCCTGCCAGGAGTACATCTCCTTGACCTCCGCATGGAACCTTTCTGCAGCCTCGAAAAACGAGTCAGCTGGAGCAGCCCGATTTTGGAAGTGAGATGTGTCAGAAACATCCACGTTATTGATACTCCAATGATTCTATGCAAAATCAGTTTTTGGATGTTTTTGGTGCTTTCCCCGATACTTATGGCATTGGGCTGTGGCTTGCAACCCACCCCACCTCCGCCGGAGGCAAGCACAGCAATGCGTCCTCTAAAGCCTCAACCACTGCATCCACCCGAGGAGCTGCCAGCCGGGTCATGTGAGGCCTTAGCGGAGTCATCTTCGAATCACGGCTGGAACTGTTCAACGAATAAAGAAAAATAAATAAAGAACATCCTGGGTAACATCCCGCCGAGAACCATCAAGCCAATACAGATGGTTTTGAAATGTTTTAAAGATGCGTTTCTACCCAGTGGTTCAGACATGTTCTAAATATTTGAAGTTCAAAACTCGTCTTGAAAGAAGATGCGGGGGTATTTTGCTGCAAAAGCGAATGGGATCAGAACCCTGCTACTCTGTTGAAGCCGCAAAAAAATCGTTCGTTTCTCTGAATTGATTTTAGGGAAAATCAAATCTACAGGAAAAACCATGCCTTTTCCCTCCCAAATGAAGGGGGTTCCGGTCATTCCTCCCATCAAAGAATTCTGGGACACTTCTAACTCCAAGAACTGAAAATCTGCAGTTTTCACCCCTTCAAATCATCTTTGGTGGCAAACACCCATGGAAAACCCATGGCCTGCAAGTTTTCCATCAGGAAACCGACCCCTCCGAGTCCCAAGCGGTAACACCTCTGGTACACCCCCGACGTTGGTGGACACCACCATGAGGCCGCAGGCAGCAGCTTCCACCTTGGCGCTGGCAATGCATAAATACATATGATAATGATTGATAATGTGTATTATTTGTACATACATAGTTGTACACTTGTATTGATATGATAATGATTGATAATGTGTACTATATATATATACATAGCTGATCATAGCTGTATATATGTGTGTATATACATAGTTGTAAAAATAGTATGCATCTGATAATGATTGATAACGTGTATTATAATATATATATATATACATAGTTGTATACATAGTATACGTATGTACATATATATATATATATTGTGACTTGGATAGCGGGCCACCTGAGATTCACCTTCAACTGCCTTTCAACCAAGTTCTCCACCACCCTGCGGCCACGCAGATCTTTTGGACACCAAGCTCCAAGGTAGTACGCCACACTACCAAAAGAGGCTGCCTCAGCCAAAGATGCCAGCCTATGGCTCTCAAGGGTCGTTGGCCCACCCTCCACAACACCTGGTTACCCTGAACCACGACGCCTTAGGATGCAAGCAAGAGTTCACCAGGGACCTGCTGGAAATCAAGGGGTGGTTGGTGACTCGGATACCAAGTGTCAAGGTGTAGCTGGAGATTTTGTGCAGATTCACATTCCCAAAACTTAAGAATTCTTTTGATCTCTATTGCACATATCACCAGCAGCGGTTTTCAACCACTTGAGTCGTGTTCGGGCGGATGCTCTGCTTTTCAAGACTTCTTCTGCATCATGCAAACCATATCGGCTTTGCCTAAGAGTCTCTCTGAGGAAATTGGATTCCACTACTTTTGTGAGAGCGTCCGACCCAATGAAGGCGAATGCCTTCCGCAAGAACATCTTTGATGGAACGGGCAAGCAGCTGCGCGCGATATTCTTGACAGTTGGGGATTGCTGTCCGTGTCGTAGGTCAAATAGGGATTTACAGTCGGTGATTGCCAGGTCAGTTGCATGTGCACGGTATGCTGGAACGGTGATAGCTTTGGGAAGGTTAGCTACATTTTCGGGTCTTTGCCATGGAGTGTTGGGATCTAGAATCCAAGCCCAGTACAATCTCATCCAAGTAAGTTGGTCTGATGTGGTTGATAAAGTCGAGGTTTCTGCAGAAACTGTGCTAGTGACAATTCTTTGAATTTCCTTGGCACCCCATGATAGAGGACTAATTGGACATGATTGATTGTTGGTAATGTCCTTGTGGGTTGCATGAACGATCATGCCAGCATGGGATTCTGGTCTTGTTTTTGATGCGAATGATGCGTCGGAAAAGGCTATGAACCTGAGATCCTGAGGAGCAATTGGTTGCATTTTGATACTCACATTGCTATGTTTCTTGGCGGAATGCAAGGCTTTGTTCGCGGTCAATAGAGTGGCGACCATGGCACTGTTGATCTCGGACTGCAGATAGCTCAGTGCACTACATAGGTCAAGTCTAGTATGCACCGCCGCATATTGCAGTGGCGCAGCAAATGCCTTTCTTTCTCTGTGACCGGCTGGTCTTCTTGGCTTCTACGTTCGGGAGTCAAGGTGATTGGGGATATATTCTTTACATACTTGGATTGGGACATTTCGATACTGTTATCGGGACGTTGATGAAGTTCAATTCCGGTGAATGCGCAGGATCTGGACTTTTTGGTTCCAAATGGGTATTTCTGTTCAAGTTTGGCAATCTGTTCATGAAAGAAAGCATCCCCCCCATAGATTCCATCGTCGACGTAAATTCCAAGGATACCAGCTAGCTTTTGAGTCTTGGGGTTTCTCAGTACAAGTAAGCAGGGACCAAAAGGAGAAGGAATAAAGTTCAACTGAACCAGCTCTTGTTGCAAAGTTTGACACCACAAGTATGGTGCGTCCATTAAACCGTATGCAGATTTAGCTTCATGGCTGATGCAAATCCTTTTACTGGCTCCAAACCGATCGTTCTGCCTTGTTGTGGCTTTCCTTGGAGGAACACTTCGCGGATATGAAATGAAACAAGGCTCCATCCGCAGGCTGACACCAGTTGCAACAGCAGCATCTTGGATTGTCTTCCCAGTGTTGGACTGTCTCTGGGAACTCCTGTCAGATTGGGATCCAAGTAGCCAAGCACAACCAAACGTGCCTTGGGTTTGTTGTGGTGAAGTTTGGATTGACTGGGATATTCTGTTAATCTTTTCGAGTGGTTTCCATGTGAGAATCCATCTACAACAGAGTATCTGTTCAGGTGCAAGTTTGTTTTTCAGGATTTTGGATACGGTTCCTGTACTCAACCAATTCTGAATCTCTGCGTCCTTGGCCTTCTGAAACGCTTCGACTTCCTCTGGTGAAAGCATGGACAATTTGACTTCTGTTCTTTGTTTCTTCTCGGATGTTGCCAGTAGAACTTCGTCTGCCGTACTCATGCTCTGGCTACGGTGGGAAGGCAAATCCAATTCAAAGCGCCAAGCACACGGAGTTTGTGTTGGGTCAACGGACATGATCTCATCTTCTACACACAGTAGATGAGTGGTTATCAGGCCATCTTCAGAACCATCGTCAGGAATGGGGATTTCGGCGTGACTGTTATTCTCTGGTGGGTTATTTTGGGATTCTTCGGGGGTTATATTGTCGGGTTCCCCATCTGGCTGATCTTGAGATTGGCTGCTATTTTCGGGATTTGAGGTCTCATATTCTTCTTCACTGTTCTCATGACTGTTGGGTTGTGGATTTGGAATAATGATAATTTCTGGAGCGCTGGTTGTTGGAGTAGTGATGGATGTCATTTCTTCTTCTTGTATTGGCGAGCTTCTTCGGAACATACGGGCACGTCGATGTAGTTTACCTTGCATGGTTCCCCATACTGATTGAGTGCCTTCCTGGTTGACTACCTTGAGAGGACCAAACCAGTACCCTTGACCTACACTTTGGGGCTGCCACATCATGACCCATTCCCCCGGAGAGTATTATAAGCTTGGCGATCAGGTCGGGATCTACACAGGCATGCACGTCGAAGTGCCATGTCGTTGTCTGCTTCATGGAATGCTACTCGGGCTCTTTCCCGTATTGCTAAATTCCGTCGGAAGGCTATTCCATGGGCACCTCTCGATCAGCACTTTCGAGAGCAGTTTCGGAGCCACTGCTTGCAAGGGAACAACCTTGAGCTCTTACCAAAAACCAAAGTTTCTGGGGCATATCCTCTGCGGATGCTGAATGTGTTTTTGGCACGTGTGCATTGGATAAGTGACTGCTGTAAATCTGTGAAAGTTTATATGGGAAATTCCTTGTCGAGTTTGGTGAGCATGTGTTGTAGTATCTGACCATGTCTCTCACTCCTGCCATTCTGCCAGTGTGCATGTGGGGCGATTGTGTTACTTTTCACGTCATATCTTTGAAGGAAAGCTTCAAAGGCTTCACTTTCAAATTCAGTGGCTGCATCAGTTACTATCAAGTTTGGAGGACCTGCCCAGTGGAAGCACGCTTCGGGCAGGCGCTCAATCACCTGATCTGCTGCTCTGCTGGGTGCCGGCACTGCAACATGATAGTTGGTGGCTTGATCCAATACATGATAGACATGAAAGTCTCGGCCCTTGCTGTTGGTCCAAGCTACACCATCTACAAATATGTTGTCATTGAAGTCTGGTGCGTACTTCAATGTGCTGGGACGTGCAATTTTTGGTCTCTGACATGATGCACAGGTTGGACAGTGCATGTCAGGGATCGCCTGAGTCAGTTCATGTCCGCACCCCTGCGACAGTGTTCCTAATCTTCATGATGGCTTTTCGATAAGGAGCTTCAGTGGGATGGATATCCTGGAAGGGACCATACCGTCGATCCGTACCCTTACAAGCTATTATCCCCTTTATTTCTCTTTACTTCCTTGTCTGGAAACACCTGTTGCATCTGCTTGATGATCTTCTCCTGCTTGATGATCTTTTTCCCTACCCTGAGCAGGATGGCTTCAACCTCGGACACTACTTGACTGACAAGAGGATTCTTGGAGGTTACTGGTGAATATGCGGGTTTTATTCTGAAGTTGACTGTGATTTGGGATTGATTGGAAGAGTTATGGTCATTATTTGGGTGATTCTGGGATTCAGTCTTGAGTCTTTTAGAGGATGAGGCCTCACCGGATGCTCTGGCTGCAGCAGGGGTCTTTCTATTCTTCCCTTTGTAGGAGAAAGTTTCATGAGCTTGGCCGCACGTTCGGCACTGGCTAGGGCTTCTGCTTTTTCTGCCAATTGGTCCAACATCAGCAGCGCCGGGTCAGCAATCGAGCCAATGGGCTTGTCATGTGGAAAACACCTTTTGAGAATTTGCTTGGCCACTAGTCGTGCAAACTTGCGGGGATAAATCTCTGAGAACGCAGATCTGGCAATGGTCAGGCCCTGTGACTCGGTACTTCCTTCAATCATTTGATGTTCATGATCTCGAATGCATGTGAGTGGGTCTAAACATGCATGCATGGCCATGGATGTCGTTGCTATCACAAGTCCTTTACGCATGACTTTCATGGACACTGGATCCCGCATTTCCCCTGCAACACGCATGTCGGGTTTTGCAACTGGTGTGTACCTGTTTACCTCTTGGACATGTGGAAGTTTCATCATCAAGGACCCTTTTGGTTGCTCCCAGTGCACATGCATCTGACAGCGATGTTGGTGCCCGCAGAGGACTAGACACAATGCAACCTGTATCACTTTGAATTTTATCCCAAGATTCTAATGACCTCTGACTGTTGAACCTAGACCAATATGACCATGGTCCACAGCGGGGACTCAGCCAGACATGTTTCGGACGATGTCTAGCCACCTGCGCAAACAGATTTCTGCGTCCCTCAGTGGTCTGCAAATCACCTTGGCAATACCCAAAACGCATGGCTTTTCCCCCTTGCTTATTTACCTGGTCAGTGAGTGAACTGTTGGAACTGCGGAATACCTCAAGTAAATCTATAGGAGTTCCCATGGGCTTGATCTTGGCTCCACCACCCTGCGGCCACGCAGATCTTTTGGACACCAAGCTCCAAGGTAGTATGCCACACTACCAAAAGAGGCTGCCTCAGCCAAAGATGCCAGCCGATGGCTCTCAAGGGTCGTTGACCCACCCTCCACAACACCTGGTTACCCTGAACCACGATGCCTTCGGATGCAAGCAAGAGTTCACCAGGGACCTGCTGGAAATTAAGGGGGGATTAGTGATTCGGATGCCAAGTGTCAAAGTGTAGCTGGTGATTATGTGCAGATTCACAATATATATATATATGTATGTATGTATGTATGTATAAATATATATATAAGTATGTGTATACATATATATATATATGTAAGTATGCATATATATATTGTGCAAGCAGGGAAACCCAGTCACCAAGCGCCACTAAATACAAAGAACGGTAAAGAACCATCTTGTGGCACGTTGTGGCTGTGGATCAAAATCCCGATGCCCCTGCTCCACGTAATTATCTCTGTCAACCTGAGCCAGGTGAAAACTGACTTCGGGGTACAGAACAAGTCATAGCTTGGCGCCGTTTTTTTCATAGTGACAATCTCAACCAACCCAGTACAGTGATCAGAAGAGTTACAATGGCAATACAGAAAGCTTCCGTCAAGGAGGTGTTCAGGAAGATGTGGCCTCTGACCAGCACCTGTCACAGCAATAGAATGTCGCGAAAATGGATACAACGTGATGCCACTGTTTCAAGATCCCGACAAATGATGTATGCATGGGGGTGCAGTTCCAGTCATAAGTGGTCCTATATAACCATATAATGACCATATAGACCCATATAGATCCATATAGTTTATAGGGGCCCCATATCCTAACTTACAGTAAATATGGGGGTTAAAATCCAATGGTTCTACCCAGTCATAAGATGTCACAAGTCCGTTCCAGCATTGCCCGGCAGCCTTGCGCACATCTTCATGAGGGACAGCCCCCAGCAGCTCCACCCGATCCTCTGCAGCTGGGAATGGCATGATTTGTCTGTGGTCAACACTCTGTCCAAAATGAGGCCGGTACATGTAGATTCTCCTCGGAATGCGCCACAAGAAGAAAATCCACAAATTGCACACTAGACACGCACTAGACACGGACATTACACATATAGTGCACATAATACATCTCATGTTATGGGTATTGCTGAAAAGATCCTTCTGCGGTGATCCGGACCTATTGAATCTATTGAAATGGTAAGCTAAAGTGGCCTGATATAAGTACATATTGTATCTTATTGTCATTTGTGGATATGGATCAAGGGCATGGATCAAATCATATTCCTTAGAGATGTCCTTTTCACGCGCAACTCCCACAATTATCTTACTGGAGGGAAGATAGGTGCAAACCACTGAAAATTTTGACCTCCAAAATTTGTAGCTGCGCCCCTACCCGTAGAATGGTTAGGAAACAGCCGTGTGCTGTTTGCAAGATGGCTGAGCTAGCTGGTGATGAAAACAGGGCCATTGAATGTGTACGTCTCCTTCAACCAATTCCACCTGATGTCTTGGGTTGGCTGAGAAGTCACTATTTCAAGTTTATGCGCATCGCCGAGCAACCGGCTGTTTGGGGGCCACTAATTAGGGACGAACATCCGTGCCATTCCTGTTAAATGAGACTATTCAAAATTTGTTGCTACCTTAATTTGCCTATCTGGTGCCCTGTTCCTAATGGAGACCTAGTTCGCTGCTCATGGATTTATTTCCCTACGGTATCCTAGGGTCATCTCTCCCCAAAAATCTGCCGGGTGGCACGCACAGATGTTGGCAAGATTTGATACTTCTATTCTCAGTAAGAACGTTTGTAACTTGCTTCCTGTCAAGCCGTACTATTTATCTTGCCTTGGCTTTGGCAAAATCAATTCAACGCACTGTGCGCTTAGGTTTGCCAATCCCAGTGCTGTGCTTGCCATCCTGCTCTCGGCGTGCTTGCATTTTGAAGGGAAAGCATTTGGTGTACGCAAAGCTGCTGCCAAATCGGTTTCCCGATTTTAACCTTCTTGCTGCTGCGGGTGTACCATAGTCCAAACACCCTAAGCAGTTGTTGTCTTTGAACCCTGTCGTCACTCATGTGGCGCGAAGGTGTTGGAGGAAAAAAAAAGGATCATATCCCTTAGAGATGTATGGATCATGGGTATGGATCGGCGGTATGTATAGCGTGTGGGTCCAGGGTATGGATCGGGGCCTTACATTTCGAGCCGTCACCTCACATCAAAGCCTAAGCAGCGACTCAAAATAGGCAGCACCCAGGCTGAGGGGCACACCCGTTCAATCATTTCGTCCAGCAGGAGCTGCTTTGGCCCACTGCCACCGATTAGCCTTCCAAGATTTTTGTTTGGGCTGGCCGGATTCATCGAAGGGGTCATCAATGGATTGTTTGCATCTCAAGAACAAAGGCACCATATTCTCTTCTAAATTTGCCTCTAATGCAGCGCAATATGTTAAAACTGCTGCCCAACTGCGGGCAAGGAACCAGCGCACATGCGGATGCCTGCCAAGTCAAGCCCAGAAGACATCTATGAAACACGTCAGACTGGTGATTTCTCTAGATTGCACACTACAGTCGGCTTAATCAGGTTTGCTACGGGACCGGACAAAAGCAAAAAAATATCCGCAGTCCCAAATGATGGATTCACCAATGAGGAACAAAAAATATCAACGAGCAAATCAACACCATTTCAATCAACGCCTGCGGCAAATCACGGGCACCGCGCCCACCAACAAGTCCACACCCTGGCCACATCCAGCGGTGATGGATAGAGTATAGTCAGGCCGTTCCAAGACGTTCCATTTGCAGAATGGTTTTGCTTCAACACTTTCCTGATGCTGAATCAATGTAGGTAAAATTTTAAAAGGCCACTAGATGCACCTTGAGAGAGTCATAACTGTCACCTGAAGCCGCCATTGATCTTTGATATTATGTGATCATATTTGGCTAGTCAGTCCAAAACCCCACCCAACAGCAACGTGGTACCCCCGCCTTTCGGTAGGTCAAGCGACTGACCACCACCACTGTGATCCAGGGCTCCGCCGAGCGCTGCGATGCATCTGGCTGGAAACGCCTAGAAAACGGTGCCATCAGTTCCCCAAGAGGAAAAACATGGAAAAACTGAGGCAAAATGGCGGGGTCATCACCAAAAATGAGGCCATTCACCAGCAAACACGGGGCTTAACAACTGGAAATTGGCCTTGATATATTTCAGATGATGGAAATTTGATCAGCAAAGAATTGGGACTGAAGCAAGACAAGATTGGAGCTTAAGCGGCAAACAACTGGAAAATTATGGGTCCAGGATCCTACCCCAAGTTTGACACCAGATGTCAGATGTCCAAAAACTGTGATTGGAGAGATGTGGCTGATATCAACTCTGACTGCCGAACTCTGCCGAAAACCGAATCACTGCCATTGGAAGGCTTCCATCTAAGACATCTAAGACTATTGGACTTTGTTGTCAGCCTTTCATCCCGAGATCCTGAGAGTACAGCCACTGTCTCTGTACTCAGGGTGTACTGTAATGAGGTGCTTCACCCCGGTACCCTGCTGTTCAGCTCGCACAACGCCCCATCAACCGAAAATCCCACGGCATGACACATCCCCGTATCCAATCCCCAGTGAAATCCCCAAGTTTCGCTTAGACCGCGGATGGTGAAATTCCCTCTTCGGGTGGTTAGGTTGGATCTGTTCTTTGTTGTTTAAATCAGCATGTTGATGGTTATATATATATATGTAGAATAATATATATATATATATATTAATATATTGTGTATGTGTATATATTTTTTGCTTCTAGGCTCCAAGGTGCTTGCGCAGCGGCCTACTGCATGTGAATTCCATGTACATGTTCTCAACTTGCGTAGTCTGCTCCAACAAAGCGACCATACACAGTTGCATGGAGCCTTCTCCACAGGTCCAAGTCAGACTGCGCAGGTTGACATGCATCAGCAGTGGGCTCAGAGCAGAAGGCTTCGCCCAAAGTTTCAGCTAGTGCTCCGCACATAGCCGGTGGATACTCCTTGAGCGGAGTAGTGCACCACCGTCCCTGAGAGTCTAAACCAATTGCGGCAGCGCGCGGTAGTTCACGGCGCACACGCCAGCGATGCAATGCCAAAATCACTCCAGGGAGGTTCAAAAGAAGGAGCTGCGTGGGCTTGGGAGAAAA
>Ga0126342_10022048_pt1 | contig 10564 bp, 7 predicted proteins | sample Cyp1metagenome_FD_92528 | JGI IMG/M metagenome (GOLD analysis project Ga0126342, IMG submission 92528) | Coral microbial communities from Lord Howe Island, Old Settlement Bay, Australia - Cyphastrea 1 metagenome | ecosystem: Host-associated > Invertebrates > Cnidaria > Coral ...
ATTTCAGGGGTTGGTAACTGTCCCATTTTGGGTATATTGGACATCACCTTATAGTAGCCATTATAGACCATATACCTAATGGTTGGGTGATGTTCAATGGGGACATTTAATGACCCATGCATTTATACAAGTTTTTGGCCATGTTACTGTACCACCATCCCAGTCGCCTTCCCCCACATTTGCCACGGTCCGGTCCAAGTCATCCAAGCGACGTGTGCCCCGCAATGGCCGAGTCCAGCTCGTGTGTCATGGAGCTCAAGAGCGGAATCTCCTGGTGGGGATGTTTCAGCAGCGATGTACTCTTAATAACAACTAATAACAACCCCAAAAAATGGAGAAGAATTGAAGAACTTACCAGTCATTGAAGTAAGATGTCACGTATGTTTTTGATACCTTGTTTGGAGGGTACTACATGTCTATTCTTTTTTTGGATAGAATGGGGAGATGAGAGAGGTTTGGGGGAATTTAAATGACAAAAGACATGCGGGATTGCGTTCTTTAAATATAAGTTTGGGGGCAAAACCCTAGGAATGGTTACATGGTAGGAAAATTATTTGGAATATAATATCATTCATTATTTAGGATTATAAATGATTATACCGTCCCATAAGGTTTGATACATTTTTTGCGGAAGTCAACCTATGTTTGGTCTCTTGGCTGAATTTTAGCTGTTTCTTGAATCAAATATTCTTTGTGAGTAATTAAGATAAAATACGATGTGACGGTCAGAAAAAAAGGGAGCCCTAATATCAACCATGTGGGTAGGGCAGTGTCACCAACGCTGGATTTGGCCAACAGTTGGGAATTCAACCCTGATACTTGGACAGCCAACAAAGGGGCAACAAAAACTCTCAATCATGGGGGAGTTTTTCTCTTGAAGTACAGTACCCCATATGCTCGATCCACGGAACAGTGGTAACCAGAGAAAAGGCAAATATAATGATTACAATATTTTTTTGTATGTTTCCAAAGATACCATGCAAAGAAAGCACAACAGTTGATCACGACTACGTATGGGTCAAACTTGCGGATAATTGACCAACAAACATGGGACATAGTTATCAACAAATGTGCAAGGGAGGGTGGCACATTTTGACACCACCAGCTTGGCTTTGATGCAAAGAAAAGGAAGGTACCACCAACTTTTGTATCAAAGATTGGGATTGGTGAATGACACCAGGAAAAGCACACAAATAGCAGGTTTGAGGATCCTGGAGATACTAGAAAAGATGGAGTTCATTGCAAATATCAAATACCTGATAAGCATGTCATATCAGCTACAAAACATATATGTTTGTCTTTTTTAATGTTCTGGGCAAATGCAGGCTAGACGTCTGTTAGGGGCGATCGTGCAAACAGAAGTTAGCATTGTGACACGAAAAACACAGGAACATACGCTTGCATATGGGTCACAGCCAACAAAGAAAACAAGGGCCACAAGTATGAAGTGAAATGTGATATGTGGATCATACAGAAAGAACTGTTGATATAATTGTAACCATAAGCAACAAAACCCGTAACATTGTGCTGAATAAGACTCCAGTCAATAAACCATGGCTGGATGAATCGTGAGTGAGAAGTGATGAGAAGGGAATGTCAAACGATGTCAAACGTAGAAGTGAGAGTTGTGCCCAGAGTGTTCTTACATTCTCAACATTACAGCGCAAGATCCCTCAAAAAAATGTCGTATGAATGTCGTATGTGGGTGGGTTGCCACGGTCCCGGAATAATTCCAATTGGTTGTCGTTGGATGGCCCACCTGATCAGTTGTGGCCATTCTTGAGCGCTGGATCGTTTTCCGTGAGACTCCTACAGGCGTCTTGCAACGGGAGATCAACAGGTAGAATAATTAATCTGGGAATATATCCTCTGGGAATGTAATATAGCAATGGAACCCACTTATAGATGTTTTATGTATTAAACACTGGGATTTCCATACGTATGTTAAATCACCAAAGGGTAATGAGTTAGCAATTCATGGCATAACAATCCCTAGTATGATCATTGATAGAATCAACATCAGTGGGATAAGAACTAATCGCACTACAATCATCACTGGGATATCCTTTCAAAGCAATTCAATCAATGGGATAAGAACAAATGGTATCACAATGATAACCACATGACAGCATAAAAATCCAGGGAAAATAATAAATGGCGTTACAATAAATGGACAAATACATAACAATCAATGGGAGAATGAATGACACAACGGCATAACAATCAATGGGATAATAAGGCATAACATCATAATGAATGCGATAAGAATAACGACATTGTGTCAATTGCTCATAACTATACAATCAACATGTGCTGGGACAACACAAAAGCTATGAACGATTCGGAAGGCTTAGTGCTGCCCTTGAAACCCATGTGTTACTGTCACATGTTGTCAAATATGTTGTCACAGAACGATGTTGCATCCATGTGCGGTGAAGCAAAATAACCGTCACATGGGACCACCGGAACTGGAGATGTTTCACCAACATGGGAAACTCTTAATAGCTCCAACAACGGCTGCTTGTTTTTTGAATGGGGAATATATATGGATAGCCATAGCTCCAAACCGCCCCCCAACCACTGGATAGTTCCAATCAATTAATATATATATATATACATATTGCAATATCATAACTCCTTACAAGTTCATGCCCAATTAATCATAGTAATCATACTCGTAACATCCCGTAACCAACCACAATGGCGAATTCAAATCATGATCCTAATGAACCTCATAATATGGTTTAAACACAACATAATAACAACAATGCTATTGCATAACAATCATATAGTAATCACAGCAATCATAATGGTCATTGTCATAATCATCATCATCATCATCACCATCATCATCATCATCATCATCATTATCAAAAATCATCATTATGATCATCATCATCATCATCATCATAATCATCATCATCATCATCATCATCATCATCATTATCAAACATCATCATTATGATCATCATCATCATCATCATCAACCAATGATATGTCATGTGTTTGATTGTTTAAAAAACATAAACACCAATGATATCTCAACAAAAAAAACATCTGGCGGACCCGGTGTCCTACTCCCAGGCCACCTGGCGTTGAAAAAAGCGGAGACAATCCGATTCCTGATTTCCATGGACATACATATATAAAGGTATATATGTATATGTATATCTCGTTATATAGACACGTGTGTATATATATATATATGTGATTATATATGATTATATATGATTATATATGACTATATATGATTATATATGATTATATATGATCATATATGATTATATATGATCATAAATGATTATAAATGATCATATATGATTATATATCTATATGTACTGTATATATATATATAATTATATGTATGTATTAAATGATTATATGTAGTTATCTGTATATGTAATTAAGCACATCTATAATTATATATAGAGAGAAATGCAAGGGTAAAACCACATGCATCTTCTCATCTTCTCATATCTTCTCAACATTTCCCACAGTTGTGCTGGAATGAAAAAGTGTCCGAAGAAAGGACGAACGTCCGGCCATTTGATGGCCATCTGGCCCTGGACAAAGCCATTTTTGGTTGCCCCAATATTCGACAACTCCGAGCAGAGGAACGCAATAGATCTTTACTTCCTTCTTTTACTGGGGGTAGATCCAGCTCCAATCAACTTTTAATTCCAATTGCGGATACTTGAAGCCATTTACATCTGGGGCCAATGATGGGAAGGGAAGCGGTGAGATCAGCTGCGAGGCACCGTTGTCTGCAATCCTCTCTCTATCCTTGACTTGACCAGCCAAGTCCTCTACTCCTTAGTTTTGTTCAAGCGTGGAGCGGCGGCTGGCTTCATGACATTCCAAGTGATGGCTGCATTGGCCCTCCAATTGAGGAATAGGATTGTGGAATCACAACGAGAAATCAACGATTTTCTACCGCAGCTTTAAGGGATCCTTGCCTACATGATGGGATGAAACCAGGGCTCAGCTCGGTATTGCAGCGCCCCAAAGACAAACAAGTAAAATCAAATCCACATGTGTGGAATCCAAAATACACACATAAACTTGGCTATGGTCTATGTCTATCAATTACATTATCTTATATATATATATATCTCATATATATATAATATCTATATTAGCATAAACATAAGGATCTACAGTGGATGGAAGAAATCCTGCACCAGTTGATATTTGTGGACTCTCCCATTATGTTTGTCAGGTTTTAGCAATCCAAGGTGTTTTTTTTCGGATTTCTTCCTGTCCACCTTTCTGCTTTCCAAGTTGCTGTCTTGGAGGAAAAACACCTGAGGTCAGGTCTGAGATTTACCCTGCAAAATATGGCATCTTTGGTCTGTGATAGTGGGGAAATGATCATACTTAGTATCAACTATTGAAGTTTAGCTGATTTTCCGACAACCCAAAAAATGTATATACCATGATATACCCCTTGGTAATCAAAGATGGCAGTTGAACATCCCCGAACCCAATGGAGGTTTATAGCTGGGAAGCTGATCTATTTTCGGGATTTTCCGCTGCCAAGTTTCCAGTGAATCATCCCCAGGAATGGAAATAGGCTGGACTGCATCTGCATCCGCTTGGTCACTGTACCACTCAGCGCCAAACCCCTGGTTTGATACGGCCCCAAATTGAAGATCTTTCAGGGCTGAGATTACAAAAACTTCATGCTTCTGTCAGCATGTCTTGGGGGTGCAGTTGCTTAATACTTTCGAAGACTTCAATCCTAACCCAACATGGTACACGTATAAACCTATCATTTGGAATGATTTTTTAACACCTTTTGATGTCAGTATTGGTGATGATTTACTATTATTGTGTTCCCATTTGTTAGTATCTCCAGTAAACTGACGGAGTTATGGCAAATGTCCCATTCATAGATCACTTACCTTTTAAGAATGGTGGTTTTCCATGGGTTTTCCCAGCTGTTGGTGGCTACACCGGCTGTGGAAAAACAAACCCAAAAATCTTTGGATATGCTAAGGTAACCCAGCTACCCTCTGGAAAACTAACATAACTAATCATAACTATGGAACATCACCATTTTTTAATGGCTAAATCTACTATAAATCAACTATGAACTATGAACATCAAATCATAAAGGGCCCATGTTCCATAGCCAAGGAGCTCTGGCTTTGTCCATGGATGATACCTCCACACCCAGCTTCAACTGAAGCAACCGATTCACCTCGTCGAACGATCGTTACGAGACGTAACGAGGAAGTGATTCTGGATGAAGAGAGGCACTCATGTTGGGAAACTCACACAACTAAGATACCTGTGGTAGGTCTTGCTCTATGTATATACTACTAATAAGAATAACAACAATAATAATAGTGATAGAAATAACAAACACAAATACGCACGCGTTTGTTTTTGCGAACCTGTACAACTTCGATCTCATACTATGGTCAATATATGCAATGCAATGTCGCGTAAAGAAATGCAACGTAAGGCTATGCAATGCAATGCACTGTGATAAATATAATGCAATGCAATGTGATTATGCATCTAGAATTTTAATCAACATAATGATATGACGCATATCTATATAGCCATGTATTTGAATATACGTATGCAATGTGACAAACCTATGATCGTGAGTATTTGCCCAAGCACCTCAGGCAAAGGTTCAGCGGCGGAATCTGGAAAAGACCTGCAAAGCTGAAGCTTTCATCTGCAATTGCCAGTACATTGCAGCAATTTTCATGGGACATTGATGGAAAAGAATGATAGAATTTCGGATTGGGAAAATAATCATCTGATAATCATAGTTCGACGATTTACCGAAAAAAACAACTGATGGATTTCAACATGTCTTAACGCATTTCTAAAACTATGGAATTATCCTGTGGTTTCCCAGTAAGTGGACTGGAGATTCCCTTTCTAGCAGGAAACATTGCAATAATCTATACATGACATGGATTGCCAGGTTTGGTTACTGGAAGCTAGTCTGCATAATTCTGGCATAGTGTCTGGGCCGGCCTCTCCACACCTGAAAACGTCTGGAGTTTCAATTCCAAGTGAACAAAATGAACAGAAAAATAGGGCCGCTGGGGTAAGTTTTGTCCCATAGATGTGGCTTCCATGGACTTGGACCATTTCTAGATAATGTCAACCATGGTTTATTAATTAGGGTGTACTCCTCCAATAGTCATAATCTGATACTTAAATGGTACTCTCCCAATTAAACAGCCTAGGGGTTGACATTAATCCAGGGTTGACATTAATTACCTATCAAACAATGGGAGAATTTCCACATCGAATGACTCACCCAGCCAGCCTCACGGAATTGACGCTTTCCTTGGCAGAAAAATGACAGGGGCAGATCGCTCAAGGAGGTGGGCCAGCAGCAGTTGGTTTCTAATTTGGGTAAACTATAGGGTTTATGGGGGGAATACAACTACAATTCACGGATGTTAACCAGGTTTATAAATCAACAAACAAAGAAACATGACTGGGGGGGCAGCTGGTATGATCATAGAGATTCCCCAACTTTGCTCTACCATGACTCCCCCAGCAATTTTAAGAGTCATGGCTGGTAGTTTGACGATAGCGCCGCAACAAAGATAACAATCGGGACTATGGAGGTATCCAAAGTCATGGGGGTTCCCCAGCTATCATCCTGTTCTCACGGTTGACCATGACTTAGTATAGGTCAACAACCAGTTTGTGACGACTGGGGATCCCCCATCACCTAACACAGGACTAGCAGCCCTAGGATTGATTGAACGGCCAGTTTCTGTGTCGGGGGTTGGCCCAAAGTTCTCCGATCATGTGGGATAGTAAACCCTTTTCAAAACCTGGTCACCCCAAACTGCCCAAACTATTTGGGTCTATGACAGTAAAGGTGTATCCACAATCATACTCCCCTTAATTGTCAACCACTTGGGGATGGTGTGAAAATCCCTTCAGATCCATTTCGGGTGCCAAAATTGTAGCTATATGAACATTAGGGAAATGATTTATTCTTGTGGATCTCCTCTAATCTACATGTCATATATATATATATATATATATATATGTATGTGTATTATATATATATATGTATTATATATATATATATACATATGTATATGTTTATACAATATATAGGTATATGATATATCATCAAATATAATGTCATATACAAAAACCAGGCCCTTGGGCCACCTGTCGCCACCTGTCTCACCTGTCGGTTACCGCCTGAACAAGGCCCCCACTTTGAAGTTCGATCCGAGAAACCAAGAGCTTTCCGTCTCCTGTGACCTCAGTGCTGGAAGAATCACCGGATGTGGATACATGATATGATATATAAAATCACCATTTTTAATAGGGAAATCCACTATTTCTATGGTCATTAAGGTCACGTGTGAATTATATATGTTCATGATACATAGTAAAATAGGATATTCGATGATATGTTTCATGATGATATAACGGATAGCAAGCTGGATATAGTATATACCCTCTGGTAAACTAACAGTTTGCGAACTGGAAAATCACCTCTGGTTAAATAGGTCCATAAATCAACGAACTAAATTTGGGCCATGGCTTCAAAAGCTATGTGAGTTTACCAGAGTGTACTATAAACAAAACAAATGAGATCAACTCCCTATTAGGGAAGAAAAGTAAACAAGACATGAAACCACAAATTCGATCTAGAAATGAGTAAGTTCACACCATTGTGTGGGTGCTTTCAAGCATAGAGGACCCAAACCAATCCGGGCCCAAAAATCATGCTGACTGCGGATGACTTGAAACCACCAAGGCAAGGCCTGCATTCTTTCGTCCCAATCGTCACCTAAACTCACAGTCGTCACTAGAAGGAGTATGCCTAGACCCTCCAAATACTCCAAAAAACAATCAAAGTATACTAAAACACCTAATCTTTACGGCTACAAATGTAGGGTCAAACGCTTTCTGTTAGTCTAACACATCTGAAACCCAAAAAACGGACCTTGGAAATCTGGGTCTGAACCGACCCGATCGACACTGTCCGAGTCCAAGGCACGTAGTTGGACACGGCCATGCCAAAGAAATTGCCACCATAGCGCAGCAGTTCGCTGCGCCAGTGCCCCGTCAAGGTCACTTTGTCCAGGCTACGAAGGCCTCGTCACATTGCCATGGCTCAAATCGCCAAAAAGTGGGGGGTTGAATGAGAGAATCATAGGAAAATATGGGTAAATATGGGCAAAACATTGGTTTTCTATGGATTTATGGGGATTTCACCAAACACACAATGGAGTCACAATGGTAGTATAGTGGGAATATAGTGGGATATTGGAAATCCCTTTAGTAGGGAAATCTCCCAACTGGCCATGCACATCAACTATAGCTGGCTGATTTTCCGGCAAGCCATGAGTACCCGAGGCATGGACTGGGATGTGATGATTGTGATGTCTTATCATATTAAAATTGATCAAATACCACCAATCCATATCAATCCTAATTTCCTAAAATCATCTAAAATATTCTACTAAAATCCGTGACAAAAAAAAAAAACATATCGGCCATATCAAGCCAATGTCCATCCATATCATCAATCCTATCAATCCATATATAACATCGATCATGCAACTAGTGAGAAGATGTGAGAAGGGGATGCTGGCCAAAAACAATCTAAACCACCGCTTGACGATCGCTTCTGTGGATACACATGTCAGCTACACCATTGCCATGGAAGGCTGCTGGGAAATCCCCTACATGGGCATCTATACTGCAAGGCAAAATCATATAGAGGGAGGGTTTTCCACTGCGGTGCTTGATTGCCAGGAGGTATTTGGGTCACTATTGAAGTATAGCGGGACATCAATATCTTGCTAGGGACCGGCCATGTTCATCAACGAGTGGATGAACTGTTGATATATGTTGAGTTACCTGGCGTTTAATCAATGAATAAAGATTACAACCTGTTGATTCATTCACTAATTTGAGCGGGGTGGCTACACTCATCACTCCCTTCACTAAGGTTTCCCTGGAATGAACACAGTACGTGACGGCTCAATGAATTTCAATGGGCCATGATTTCTTAATTCAGTGATGATACAGTAATAAGGAGTGATCATAACCCATCATCAGACGCTGTTGGACATGCATAGAGGCCAGCTACGGTCGCCACCAATGTGGGGCCTTGCAGTTGTAAGTTGTTTTATAAGCCCCATGATATAAGTACCGTTGTTTGCCTATACGATAACCGTAGTGATCATAGTGACATTGGAGTTATGTTCACCAACTAAGCGATTTCGTTTACAGGAAGCCAAATTAGAACTAACTAACCATGGCCCATCTATATATAATTTCCAAGAACTGTTGGTCTCAAGGCGCTGGCCGCAATGCTAAGGTGATCTCTCAAAGAGCTGATTGATTCAGGGCAAGGTAAACCCAGGGCCATACACCTCAAATTCAGGCTGGATTGTAGCATCTATGCCAAGATTTTGGGGATGGTTTCTCTTTTGCTTTACATGTTTACCAAATTTGATATCTTCTTTAGCTAGGAGCCAACCCCACAATTCCCTGAAGCCAGGAGACGTGGCATGCTTAGGGCGGCCAACATGTGGTATTCAGGAAAAATGCCTCGACATCAACGGCTGGTGCCACGGCCGAGCATCATTGCTCCCATGAAACAAAGACATTTCGCGTGTCCCTGTTTTGAGACAAACCCATACCATAGATTATTTTAAGGTGGGACCCCACAGGTAGCTAAGTTGCTTTATGACTAGGTTTACTATGGTTAATGGTAGATACATCAAACTATAGTAAACCTAGTCATAAAATAGCACCTAGTCATAAAACCTAGTTATATATCAAACCAAATGTTTACTGTGGTTTAAAACTATAGTTTGTTGCTAACATCAACCAACAAACATCTGGGGGGGGGGCACATTGTATAGTCCACTCTATATCCTCTTGTTGATCTTGTTGGAGCTTATGGCTCCTTGTGCAAAGGTGCCATAAATATAGATGAATTACCATGAATTATCAATTATTTGCAATATTTACTATTATTTATTATATATATATATGTATGTAACATGTATATCATCCATGTATATAATATCTATAAATGTTCGTCATCCATGTATATTATACAGATATCAATGATTTTTCATGATAAGAAACACATATCGAAACCAGTGTCTTTCCCTTCCCCATTGCCATCGAGGTCACCGCTGGGGTGCAAGCCCGCAAAAGATAACTCACCAAATGATCCTCCACATCAACAAAAAAAGAAACAATCCACCCATCAACCCTCCCGAAATTCAACAGAACTATGGGGACATCAGCATTTTATAGCATTTTAACATATTTTAACAGGGACGGGGATAACCTCTGGTAATGGCTAACATAGCTATTGAAGCCATGGCCCATAGAAATAGTTGATTTTTACCTATTAAAAATGGTGATTTTCCAGTTCGCTATGTTAGCTTACCAGAGGGTATCGAACTCAATGGGTGACCCGCCCAGGTACAACAGAAGGGGTTCTGCGAGAGACGCAAGGTGTGCATCCTGAAGCGCAGGCTGGTGAGGATGGTAGCACAAACGGCCCAAACGGCCCAAACGGCCCAAA
>Ga0126342_10022049_pt1 | contig 10564 bp, 6 predicted proteins | sample Cyp1metagenome_FD_92528 | JGI IMG/M metagenome (GOLD analysis project Ga0126342, IMG submission 92528) | Coral microbial communities from Lord Howe Island, Old Settlement Bay, Australia - Cyphastrea 1 metagenome | ecosystem: Host-associated > Invertebrates > Cnidaria > Coral ...
AAAAAAATAAAAATTTTTATTTTTAAATTTAAACGTTAAAGAATGCTGTAATATAAACAAATTGAATTACCCCAATCACACGCATAAATAAATAAATTTTTTTTTTTTTTTTTTTTTATGTGGTGTATAGTTATATACATTCATATGTAACTATACACATACATACATGCATACATATATGCATACATATATGCAACATATAAATATGTATACACACACGTATATATATATATATATATATGTACAATTATGATTTTATTTTACACAAATCTACATACAAACATACATGTGACTGCATATATACTCCAATATATACATATTATATATGTTAATGTTAATCCATTTGATGTTGTTTTTTTTAAACCAACTATGTATGCACACACACACACATATCCATAAGTTTACCATGGCGAAATGGTCCATTCATTCCCTTCACCAAGGTGAGGAAGAATCGGCAAGGCCCAGAAGTGGAGGAATTCTTAAGTGCCTGGGTAGATCTGTGGGCGGAACGGCAACTGCTTGGTGGTTTCACGGCAGTTTATGTGAGATACTGGGGGAAAAAATGGGGATTCACATGGAATAAGGTGGTTAAAACAACAATAAAACTGTTGTTTCAAGCATTTTTGGCTTAGAGTTTAGACATTCATGGTAGTTAAATGTAGTTATATCCAATGAAAATGATAAGCCCCATTTGGTTTGTGGTTTGGAACATGTTTTTTTTTCCATAACGGGATGTCATCCTTCCCATTGACTCATATTTTTCAAGATGGTTAAAACCACCAACCAGGTAAAATTGATTAAACTCGTGACTAAGCCAGGGACCCTGCTAGGTTTACAAACCTTTTCCGTCAGCGTGGCTAAACCCTTGTGAATGGTATGTCCGGTTCATGTTGAGCTACAACTGGCGGACAATGCCGAATGCCCAAGCTGCCAACTGACCATTTTTGGCAGGGCATCCGATTATGCAGTGACCCTCCAAGCAAACCTTGATGCGCCTTGAGAGCTGGAGAAACATGTGCTACCAGTTGGTTCTAACATTATTTCAATTTGGCAACGTTTGTCCCATATGCCTGGCATTTGACATCCATGTATGGCATACCGCCCGGCAATTTTACATGAAATGGCGCTCGGTTTTGGAGTTGGTTTTTGTAACCCAGGTATTCCATTGCTTTGTTTGTGTGCTAGAGTCTAGAGGGTAATTGCACAGGATAGTTTCAGAAGTCCAAGATGTATTATCGTACAGGTCATTATGCCCATGTTTCTCCAGAAGGATTCCTTGGAGCAATTGCACAAATCAGGATGTTTATAAATCTCAGCGCGGCTACCCGAAGGGTTATGTCGGTTATGTCATGGTCGCACCATGGTCCCAGTTGCCAATGGTGACACCCTTCCAACGCTGGGCCTTGGAAACGACCGGCTCTCAGGTAGCCTGAGTCTAGTCCCAGCGTCCGTCCCAGCCTCAGAGGAGGCTAGCATTATGGCGTTTGCTTTCACTGGGACGTATGGGGAAATCTTCAGCGGAAACCGTTGTTTTTTTCCGATCAAAATAAGGGGAACATATATTAAATAATAGAACAGAAACCGTGGTTTTTCAAAATATATCGTATATCCTGCAGGTGCCCTTGCAATTCCGATTCTGGGATACTCGTGGGGAATTGATGATTTGAGGTATCCGCATGTTTTGTTGACATTTGTTTCTTAGGGGCTGTTTCAGACATGCCATTTTTTGGGGCCGCTTGGAGCAGTTGCGAAGGATGGTCATTCGCCAAGCCCATGGGTCTTTCCAGGAACACTGGTGACCGAACCAGTTTTGATAGCAGTTTGTATGTTCTTCCTCACCAAGCACCCGCGAACTGACATAACTGACACGGCAACTTACTGTAATGATTACTGTAATGATTGTTTTTGCAGATGGCTGTGGTTGTTTTCCGCTTCGCCATGTTTGTTGTCCTGCAGGGCCTATGTCCCAAAAACAAGTTGCACAGACACCGCTTCGATGAGTGTTGCTGAGGACCAGAGTGAGTCTCCCGAGGCGTTGTGCTGCGGCCAGGGGGCAGGTTTGGATAGCAAGATGTGGCATGTGTTTGATTTGCATCAAACATCATCTACCCTCTGGTAATGACTAACGTAGCTATTAAAAATGACCATAGAAATAGTGGATTTTTCCATTAATAGCATGGTGATTTTCCATAGTTATGGGACAGTTTACCAGAGGGTAAGAATTTATCTAAAGAAAAGCGGCCAAAAGAATGATGTCTCACATCTCATCACCAATATGAATTGATAGAAATGGTACCCTAACCTTGTGTGATACGGACTAGCTAGACAAGACATGATGCCAGTAGGAAATCCACAACTTTTTGGGATTGATAGGGATGGAAAGTTTCGCCATATGTGGCTATATTGCCAGAATTACAGGGCACCATATGCCAACTTATGGGGGTGAAAATCACTTATGTTATGGTCTCTATCCATACCGAAAACAGATAAATCACCCTAAGGTTGGAAACATCCTAATGGTTATTGCCCTGAATTCCCCTTGAAATCCAAAGCTGAATGGGAAAAGGTTCACCGCAACTACACCACCACAAGGTGGTGCCCCCCTGGTTCTGTGTATAAACCCCATTATATAACTGCTTCGAAATGTGTATGCATAGAATCAACATGGATAAACCGATAAAACATACTGAACCTATAGTTTTCAGTTGGTTATGAACCAACTTAGCTATCATAAAATCAAGTGTTCATCACCATGAACAGGTCATATCATATTATATATTATCATATCTGAATGGTTTTCCAACATGTTAAAGCACCGCAATTTCATACAATTTCATCATTATAAATATAAACCACCACACAAATCCCAAACTTATCCAATTTGTGGTGCCATGAAATCCCAGGTGAACGAAAACCAGGGTTTTCCCCAAAAAAAGCCGCCTCAGGGTGAAGCAAGAACAGCCGCGGAAGCGGACGAAGCCCAAAAAGTGGCGCAGGTGTGGGTGAAACCAAGCAACCAAGGGATTTCAAGCAATATCAAACATATAACTGGCTGGTGGTTTCAAACATGTTTTATACATTTTTTATTTTTCCATCATATATGGGATGTCATCCTTCCCATTGACTTTCATATTTTTCAGAGGGGTTGAAACCACCAAGCAGTATAAACATGGTGAATTAATCAGATTGAATGGGAAACACATGATGATGAATTCATGGGATTTAATGGGAAAGCATGCTGCTTTAAGGGGATTTAATAGGAAAACACACTGATTTAAGGGTATTTAATAGCAACACATTGTGATTTAAGGGAGTTTAAGAGGAAAACATTGTGATTAAAAAAGGGGATTCAAGACGAAAACATGGTGATTTGATGGGGTTAGTGGGCGAAGATTGTAAGAGGCAACCATTCCCAAACGCCAAATGAGGTTGGTGAAGTATTGCAAATGTGGGATTCAGGAACAAGAACATTTGAGACTTTGCTACAAAAAAAAGGGTTGAACATGATTGGACCTCAAGAAAAATGGAAAAATTGAAGTACCCTCTGCTAATTTAACATAGCTATTAAAAATCACCATTAATAGTGAATTTTCCCATTAAAAATGGTGATTTTCCATAGTTATGTTAGTTTACCAGAGGGTAACCAGATGAATGGACGATTTGACTAAAGGGTGAGAAAGACGAAATGGTCACTTTTGGGAGAGTTGCAGGTGCCTGGGTTTGCCACGGTGATCAGGTGATTCCGAACATCTTCCTCGGAAGCTTGCTATGTGAGGGTTTCTTGATGTTTCTTGATGTTTCTTAGGGGGCCCAAAAAGATATTCCTCATAGTGTGTTTAAAAGAACAACCTATGGTCGGGCCCCAAATGTTCTGGCTCCAAATGGATCACATATCATCAAATATGATCCAATCATCTTTAAATCACAATTTTGTTATATGTTTTTCTTTCTATGAATTCCTATTATATTATAGAATATAAACTGGGTAAATTATAACGACCTCACTGCGACCTCACTGGAAATCATGGTGAGTATTGGAAATGATCCCCAAATGGCCTTAATTCAGGGTAGTGAAATATTATAATTTACCCAGATATAATATGTTATATTATATTATAGTTATATTATATTATGTTATTCTGTTATTCCAATTCCTGTTATATGTTATATAACTTGGTTTGGATTCAATCACTGTACCAGTGACACCCTGGCGAACTTTCATCGAGTTCGCCACGGTGTCCTTGTTCGAGCGACTCGTTCCCGGGAGGAGTTCAAGAACGATAAGAAAGAAGACCAAGAAAAGAAGGCTCCTGACCCATGGAGGTTTGAATGGGAAAACCATAGGAAAATGGAGGCTTAACTTCTGGTAATGGCTCCTTCTAGTGATTTTATGGGATTTTATAGTGATTCAATGGGATTTTATAGTGATTCAATAGGATATTAATGGGATTTACCCTCTGGTAATGACTAACGTAGCTATTGAAGCCATGGCCAATAGAAATAGTTGATTTACCCATTGAAAATGGTGGATCTTTCCATAGTTATGGGACTGTTTACCAGAGGGTAACCTTAACCCTGGATAGATTTGTTCCACAAAACCACATTGAGGTCTCCTATAATGGGGTACTCCCCCTATTTTTGGACACCCCCATTTATGGAGCTTAATCTGAACTGATGCAGAATCCTTCCCCAAAAAAAATATGGGAGAAAAAAAAATACCCCCTGATGGAAATCATGGTTTACTGGGAAATCCGCATAATTGGTACCATTTAAGCATGGGTCATTAAATGTCCCCATTGAACATCACCCAACCATTAGGTATATGGTCTATAATGGCTATTATAAGGTGATGTCCAATATACCCAAAATGGGATAGTTACCAACCCCTGTTAAGGGGTAATACTAGGGGGATGGGATTAAACCCACCAATTTTATCAATATTGGGGGGGTTCCAAAAATATGGATATTTAGCATTATAAATGGCACCACCCAATTAGTAAACTCGGCCTCGGGGTTGATTGATCCGGGGTTGATATTTAACGACTGGTGAGTGGTTGACTATGTCTAGTGGGCTTGAACATATATTATTTGATGTGCCGGCCATGTTTTTTTTATCGGAAGTGGCAATCCAAGAAAGATTCTTAGGGGTAGTTATGTATATATATATATATATATATTGACCATGATATATATATATATATATCATATATATATATCATGGTCATGTTTCTTATTTTTAAGCGTAGTTTTAACACAAGCGCTTTTAGCACAAAATTTCCCGTGATTTGCTGAGGCAAAAAGCGCTGGCTGTATGATGAACAGCAGCTATTTTCAGCTTGGTGAAGTATGACCAATTTCGGCAGGAATTCCATGTTTTATGGAAACAATTAAAAAAAACAACTTGGGAAAATGATCTACAACAAAAATTTACCAATCTATGATGCATGGATCAAATTGGGGCGGGGATATCACCGGGTGAAATTTCGGAGGCGACCAGATAGACAACGTACTGTACTTCCTACCATTGTTTTTTAAAGACCCAAACATCATCAAACATCAAAAAACATTGCCAATTTTGAATCGGAAATTACCCGAATGATTTGCACAATCTAAATATGTCCTTCTCTTATGTTATCCATCTACTTACCATCTTTATGGCTCCATTTAGGTTCGCTTGAAAAGTGGGCACCCCAGAAACCAAGAGTGTGTTCATAATTTACTTATCAAAAAATATGTGTGGGAGATTTTGGGGGGTATACCACATATTCAAGCGAACCCGATTGATATGTTGTTGTTGGTTACATATGCCATTACTTTCCCATTGTTTCCCCTCAGTATCACACTAGTTATCCCCAATATGTCCACTTTTAGACGCACCCAAATATCACATTGTTGGTGAAAAAGATCCTGTAGTTTCGACAATATTCCCCAAGAATGGTTGGCTTTACGGCATAAATACCCTTTGCTAATTTCTATAACATAGCCATGCGGAAGATCGCCATGTTTCATTGGTAAATCACCTATAATGCGGTGCCCCCAAAAGAAATATAAGTTGGATATAGTTGGATTAACTAATATATTATAAAATTATAAACCGCATTAACTATAGATATATGAACATATGTTCAAACCCATTAACTATATATATATGATATACAGATCCAGCATAAGCCCCAGTTATTGTAAAGATCTCCACTTGACTCAGGTCAAAGCCTTGGCGAAGAGCCTATCGCTCCACTCGGATACAGCCAGGGACGATAGGGATGCTCCCGGAATGGTGATTTAATGGTGACTTAATGTTGATTTAATGGGTTAACAATGGGTTAACAATAGTGAATAGTGGGGTGATAATGGGATATACCCTCTGGTAATTTAACAATTTGCTATTGAAGCCATGGCCCATAGAAATAGTGGATTTACCCATTGAAAATAGTTGATCTTTCCATAGTTATGGGACAGTTTACCAGATGCAAACATATACAGATTTCTATGTCGGAAAAGTTGCAAGACTATGTTGGAAAAGTTTTAAGACATCTAAAAGAACCTGTTTTTTAAATTAACAAATGAGGGGATCATTTTATGTGTGGGCAGTTCTGAGGGGGGAATCTAGTCACTTGCTCGAAAGACTTGCTCGTTGCCATTGCTTAGCCATTGGTTCTTCAACATTGCTTAGCCCACCATTTTGGGGGCCCTCCGGGTTGGCAAATTCAGATAATTCAGGATTCATGGCTGATTATATAACTAGAGTTCCTACCTAGTGTTTGGTACGCAGGCAAAAATGCTACAAGGTGTGGCCCCCAGTTATGAGTTGGTTTAACAATTCCCATTAACTATGATTATATAATATATATATATATATATAATTATATAATAATATATATATAGACAGTATCCATCACAAACAATCATAAAGTTATAATGTCTATATATAATATTAGATAATTATATATAATCATAGTTAATAAACCATGTTTTTTAAACCAACTTAACTAATGATAAATAACCATTATGTCATAAAGCCCAGTTCACCAAGTTTTAAACCAACTTCGCTATCCATAAAGCAGTTGTAACTCCGGGCGAGCTATAGCTAGCCATCGATCCCCGTGCCATCCCAGGTCCGTTTCATCATGAGCTGTTTCGAAGGCTTCGTTGTGATGAAACGCTTGAGCTCCTTGGATGAGAGATGATGGGAGATATACCTGAGATTAATGGATGTTAATGGATGGACATATCCAGTAGAAATGGTGATTTAATGGTTATTTAATGGGGTAACAATGGGTTAACAATGGTGAATAGTGGGATGATAATGGGATATACCCTCTGGTAAACTAACAGTTTGCTATTGAAAAAATGGCCATAGAAATAGTGGATATTCCCAGCTAGACAACGGTGATGTTCCATAGTTATGGGACAGTTTACCAGAGGGTAATGGATCAATTGGATTTTCAGCACCCTAAAATGAAGGTACGTTAGTACCATTTTTCAGGCCATATTTTGTGGGGATATTCCCATAAGCCTGAAACATAGGCCTTACATATGGAATCGGTACCTCCAATCAATCGGTTCCTGAAATGGCCATTGATGGATGTTCATTTATGTTTTCCGATTAGGTCCAATCATCCATGGATTTTGGGGAATTTAACGCCTGTTTTTTAATTTCAACACACGGTTTTCATGGATGTTAATGGGAGAATCTTTGGGATCATTGGGAAGATCAGTGATTATTCTTGCGATTCTAAGCAAATACCTAGACCCAAATTGGGCCTGTAGCCATAAAAATGCGGTAATAAAGCCCTTATGTGTTCAGTCTGTTTACCAGTTTTTGGATGTATTTGGAGGGTCTAGGTTTTTAGTGATTTCAGCCCTTGAAATCCAGCATGAAATTCATTCAATGAGTGGATTTGAGGGGAACACACTTAACCGGATTCAGCATGGGATTTCTGATGAAAGATGGGATTTCGTGTAGGTTTTCCCTTAAACTACTCCAATGCGACTTCCTCTAAATGTGTAGATCTTCCCCCGGATCATTTTTTTTTGTATTTCTCCCTGAAGATGTTCAACATAAACCAAGTTCAGGCATCATGCATGTAGTAAATTGTAGCAATCTACTCATGCAAAAGACGTTTGGATGTCATTTGGGTACCAGATGGATTTACAACTGCGTCGGTGAAGCCCGTTTGTTCATAGACCTTTGAGACATTGGTAGGCCCTTCCAAGAATCACGCCAGGCATACCAATCTTTGTCATGGACTGCAACATGTCATGGGGTCATTGAGCCATTACAGAAACAATCCACACGTCTTACATTGAATTTGCCAAAGCAGACCTTACTGACCGTCTCTACCCTGGCAACCTGTCCTAACCTCCGGCAGTGAACGCGGAACTGGTGGTTCGGAGTATTGATGATCAAACGACAGCCAGCATGCTGATCGGTACACTCGCTAGTGTGCCCAAGTATTGTAAGATATTGTAAGTATTGTCGGGGGCATCTCGGGCTATAAGCCATATATATCATACATAATATGACATGAAAGTCATGATATATGTTATATTATTTTAATGTATATATTATGTATATGATATATTATGTTTTTTAATGTCATGAAAGTCATGGCCGTAGTCTTCAACACTGGCATTCTTCGGGCCTAGAGCAGCGAGAGTTGACCCTATGATAATCGCCTTCCAGCTGTTTATGTTTCGCATCAGCCTGAAGATGGATTTCTCCTAGTTTCGCATGCATTGTGGTGCCCCTCAGTTATAAGTCGGTTTTCTAACACCCACTAACTATAGAGAAATTGACCCTAAACATATCGTTTCCCAATTCTAAACATCCATAAATGGTCCATAAACCCTAGTCACTACTATAGTCATTCTAGACATCCAGAAACCCTACAGGATGGGGCCCCCCAGTTATAAGTTGGTTTATATACCCTTACAGCCCACATTAACTATAGTATACTATAGTTATATCTACCATAAACCATAGTTAAACCACTTATGAGGCAACTTGGCTATCTTGGGGGCCCCATCCTGTAGTCATTGGAGTAAGCCAACTTAGCTAACTATGGGACAGGGCCTGGCGGCCAGTCGCCACAGTCGCCACTTCTTGCGACCCAGGAAGTGACAGTGCAGCACATAGCAACAGCTCGGCCTGGGGCCTAAAAGTCGGCCGTTCTTTTTCGCAAGGAAGCGCCTTACCTGTTGCTTAACAAAAAGGTGGATGACAGTAGAATATATATATATATCATATTTATACATATGCACATGATGATATAAATACAGGTTAAGTGCATAAATGCATCTATATATATATATAGATGTTCATGTCTCTATCAATCTATAGTCTTTAAATATATGCAGTATCCATCATTATCTATGTGTATTTTGTGTGTGTGTGTTCCCGGGCCCCTACTTTTCGGTGTCCAACCAGGTGGAAACGATGGCGTCCTTGATGGCGGCCGCCAGGAGGGAGTGTTTGTGCCAGTCTCAGCCGATCCTGAAAGTCATGGAGCTTTCCTAAGTCATGGGGGTACCCCATCATCCATCATCCATTTTAGATTGGGATGTTCCACTATGTTCATGGGATTTTCATGGGATTTGAATGGGATAATCATCCATTTTAATGATTTTTAGATTGGGAGTTTCCATGATTTTCATGGGATTTGAATGGGATAATCATCCATTTTAATGATTTTAAATGGGAGTTTCCATGATTTTCATGGGATTTGAATGGGATAATCATCCATTTCAATGATTTTTAATGGGAGTTTCCATGATTTTCATGGGATTTGAATGGGATAATCATCCATTTTAATGATTTTTAATGGGAGTTTCCATGATTTTCATGGGATTTGAATGGGATAATCATCAATTTTAATGATTTTTAATGGGAGTTTCCATGATTTTCATGGGGTTTGAATGGGATAATCATCCATTTTAATGATTTTTAGATTGGGAGTTTCCATGATTTTCATGGGATTTGAATGGGATAATCATCCATTTTTTCATGGGATTTGAGAATGGGATTTTCAATCAACCAGCTGGGGATCCCCTGGAAATCCCCAGTCATCGGTGTTGGAAAATCGTCGAAGATATGGGACTTTGAAGACTATCTCGAGCTCAGGAATGATTTAATGGTGATTCAATGGGTTAACAATGGGTTAACAATGGTGAATAGTGGGATGATAATGGGATGTTACCCTCTGGTAATGACTAACAGTTTGCTATTGAAGCCATGGCCATAGAAATAGTGAGTTTTCCCATTAATAGCATGGTGATTTTCTATAGTTATGTTAGTTTACCAGAGGATACAAGACTGGGACACAATCAGAAATGAACCGACCAGAATTCGATTGGTGGATCTACCCTCTGGTAAACATACAAAAAACTATGGAAAATCACCATGCTATTAATGGGTAAATCAACTATTTCGACTGGGCCATTTTCAAGTTCGCAAACTGTTTGTTTACCAGAGGGTACCGTTGGTGTTCCATATCGATTTGCCGTGGCCATGTTCGAATTGTTCGAATCGCACTGAGAAATCAGGCTGGAGGACAAGGCCAGT
>Ga0126342_10022050_pt1 | contig 10563 bp, 12 predicted proteins | sample Cyp1metagenome_FD_92528 | JGI IMG/M metagenome (GOLD analysis project Ga0126342, IMG submission 92528) | Coral microbial communities from Lord Howe Island, Old Settlement Bay, Australia - Cyphastrea 1 metagenome | ecosystem: Host-associated > Invertebrates > Cnidaria > Coral ...
CCTTGTCAATCAATATTGCCCAATGATGGTAAAATTGCTACGAAACTGTGGTTAGCGATGGGACCTTTCCAAATTATGTTGATGTCTATTCGCCAGACAAGGAGTTTAGACAGCCGCACATATATATATATATTGATATGGACAATATCCCCTATGATATCCTCATGCTTTACCGCCAAAAAAGAACATCAAACATCGGGAAATTCTATGGATATGACTCTATGACCCTCCAGGAACATATAGAAAACCCATGGTATCCAATGGTATCCCAACAGATTTCAACCTGCCAAAACACTTTGGTGAAACTCCTGTAGCGGCCATGCAGGTGTTTGGGAAATTTAATGAATCATGAAACACTTCGGCCAGGAGATGTTCCAGAATCTTTAAAACATCATTGATGTATATACTTGGTGGCTCATCCCACTTAGTAAGTGGGTTATAACCCCAGTTAAAAGTGGATTAACCCTACTTATCCCGTTTATAACTGGGGTTATAACCCACTTACTAAGTGGGATGAGCCACCAAGTATACATAATAGAATTGAAGTGGAGGTTGGACACTTTTGGAGAGGAAAGTTGATGTAAGTTTAAAAAAAGTATCCAAATGCAAGTGGTGTTTTCCCCTGCAAAAAGGTTACATGGACTTTTTTGATTCCAGATGTACAAATCCTCCAGTGAACCAATCTAAAAGAGTAACATTGAACCAATGTTTGGAATATTTGTTCTTAAATTCGATTGAAAATTGGGTGGTTGCAGGTTCTTTTAGAGTTTCTGGTTCTTCAAGAGCTAAAGAACGCGCTTTCCTCCATCTTTTGGTCGGTGCCCCATGTGAAAAAACATATGCCTTGGTTTGGCAGGATAATGGATGCGTTCTTCCCCAGAAACGGTTCAACAATGTGGCACAGATGAATATCCAACTGAAAAGCCGTTCTTTTTCAGAGGATCTACTTGGTGGCTCATCCCACTTAGTAAGTGGGTTATAACCCCAGTTATAAATGGGATAAGTAGGGTTAATCCAATTATAACTGGGGTTATAACCCACTTACTAAGTGGGATGAGCCAGCAAGTAAGTTGAGATATCAGTTTGGCCGGCACCATCCTGTGGAACACATGTCGCCATGTTCGGAAAACAGGCGAGTGGGCGACCTGCTGTCGCGGCTGTCCCAAGTGGTGCCGGTCAGGCAGGACATTGGCCTTGTACCTGGAATGATGTGTCTGGAAAGTGGCATGTACCCCCCAAGAAATGGCTATATCGCTATAGGGTTCATATAATGTTAATATGTGAAAAAATGGGTTCATCATACCCATAGGATCCATGGTGCTGGTATATGTATGGTATATATGCTAACATGACCGGGGTATATTGATGGGATCCATGTTACCATATATATAGCAGCACCATGGATCCGTCATGGGATATGATCAACAACAGTGGATTTCGGATCATTTCGGATCATTTCGGATCTCCGAAAAATCAGATCTGGGACCCAGTTTCTGGGACCCCAATCTTATCTTTTCGGATGTTTGGAATGGGACGACTTGTCCTGGGACACAACTCACCATTCTGTTCGACGACGACTTGTCAGGTGCCATGGCAACAGGTCTTTGAGCAATTCTTTGGTGCCGAGGCCTGGGGCGTCGCTGGGGAAAGCGTCGCTGGATTCGATGGGGCTGGCGCCATGAAAGCCTACGTCGACATCCTACATGTTCTATGTGGAAAACCATGGGAAAACCTATGGGAAAACCCTTGGGAAATAAGACAAAAATCGACTTTCTGAGATCTTGGGTGAACTTTTGAAGTTTTTTTTGGTGAACAAAACCATCGCCAATGACAAAAAAAATGGTGAGGAGGTGGAAACTGGATTGAAACTGGCCGTCTTTTTCTGCAATGTTGAACTGTTGGGTACAAAACTGATCCTTCTCTGGATTATTTCTGAGAACCGTTTTCTCAGAATCCTACTCCAGCAAATATTTCCTTTTGATTGTGGGATGAATCACCCTCTTTGGATCATTTCACCTTTTCTGATTGCTTCACTCCCAAGGCTTTTGATGCAGGATACATTGTGTATGATCATGTCATGAAGCAGCGGCAGGCCTCGAGAGTGACACAGCCGGGCAGTTGGGGCACCAAGGATCTCGAAACACGAAGCCCCCAGGGCCCCCAGGTATCGGGGTGAGGAAGAAGCGGCTCGGAGCGGTATCCGTAGCTCCATAATGGGGAGCCAGTTGGAGCACAGAATTTCCCTAGGACATTGGTAGTTGATTTTTGTGATTCTTGAACCCCAAAGCTGCACAATCCCGTGAAAAGCATTCATCTTTTGGGTTCAATTGGTTCATTGTGAAACTTATATTTTAGATGGTGTAGTGGAACCAATGTTTATAGTGGGCCATATATGGTTGGATAAGTAAGAACTTACTCATGGACAGATTAATTATTGATTTTGGTTGACCAGAAGACATTTCCAGCCATGATGAATAAGTCAATCAGACTCAATATGAACCTTTCCAGAACAAGTGTAACATCTCGTTGGAACATGATCGACCACAAATTCCACGATGAGGATGAAGACATCCTTGGGTGCCATCATTCCACAAGATACAGCATCTTTTCTGAGCAATACGTATATCATACAATGTGGCCCCCTCTATAGTTACAAGTTGGTTTATAAACCTCATGAATAGTATAGTTAAAGTACCACAAACATCCATAGACATCCATAAACCATATTGAAATTGAAGTTATAAACCCGCCCACCACTTAGCGAATTCGTCAACGGGCCCGTGTTAGAATAAAATTCTGCTTCTATGAGGCTGAACTTTTGCTGAGTTCCAGGGTGCTTCCAGTCAACACATGTCACCAGAAACCTGACATAGTGAAATACTGTGAAATTGTCAACTTGAGCTAACGGAATCTCATTGAATCCCATTTTAGCATTAGATAACAGATATTTAATCCATATAAATCATCATTAAATCATGAAAATCATCATTAAATCACCAGTTAATCCATATATATATATATTCCTATTAAATCACCAACTTCAATCCCCATGAAAATCATGAAATCGCTGCATCACCAGGTCGAGAACGACTGGTGAGCAAGGCGTCGCCAAGTTGTCGTCCAAGGAGATGGTAGAGTGGCTATGTGGCTATACAACCAGCAATACTGTGGATATATTTTTGGGTTTCCGTAAAAGGGGTGGTACAGCGGAACCGTTAGATCAGAACCGATTACGACTTTTCCAGCCTACCCTGGGCTTCTTAAGTGATATAGGTGGAAAATATGGGAATTATGCACCAGGGTGGTTCCGACAAGTTTTTTCATGTGCAGGCATTCCAAATAGACCATGCCAGGGCTTGATTTTGGCGTGGTATTAGGTTGCAAAGGAGGCAGGGGGAAGAAAACAACTTTGTAGGTCCCGAATTTTTTTTTCATGCGCAGGCATTCCAAACAGAGCTATAGGCCAGATATTCCACCATGCCAGGGCTTGATTTTGGCGTGGTAATAGGTTGCAAAGAAGGCGGGAGGAAGAAACAACTTTTTAGGTCCCGAAAAGTTTCTTCAGGCGCAGGCATTCCAAACAGAGCTATAGGCCAGATATTCCACCATTCCAGGGCTTGATTTTGGGTGGTATTAGCTTGCAAAGAAGGCGGGAGGAAGAACAAACTTTTTAGGTACCGCAAAGTTTTTTCAGGTGCAAGCATTCCAAACAGAGCTATAGGCCAGATATTCCACCATGCTAGGGCTTGAAAGTTGATTTTGGCGTGGTATTAGGTTGCAAAGGAGGGGGGAAGAAACAAATTGAGGCGCCCAAAAGGTTTTTTAATTAGCGGCCCGAAACAAGGCGGCACAGCAAACCAAAGACAAGCCAAGGGCAGCTTTTGAAGTCAGATGGCCTGTAGTGTGCCCGGCCGGTGTGAGGCTCAGGCTCTTGCGTTCAGACTTGCTAGCCGTATCGGGGTTCGAGTCGCTGTGGCGGTAGCGATTTGCTTACTTCTTGCGTGCTTCCTTCCTGCTTTCATAGATCAATAATAATCAACGTTTGGTACTTGATACCCGTTAAAGGGGAATAAGAGCCAGTGGCTAGAATTCCAGGGTACCCTAGGGTTCTTATTTCAATTGGGTGACAGGAAGGGCTGAATCCAGCAATCCAGCCCCTGAAGTTCTTATTGCAGTAGGTTCGTAAACAGTGGTTTCACTGTGCCCCCAATGGCTGGATAGCTGGATGGTTTGTAGTATTTAACATCCTTTCAAAATGAAGAATGCACCCGGGTAGACTCATTGGGTTACCATCTAAGAGTTAGCTTTGGAGAATCAACATCTTGAATCATGAAGAAAATGGGCCCGGCTTTCGCAGTGGCGCACTGCAACAAGTTACCAGAGGGGATCATCTGGGGGTTTGGGGGAGATCAGAATGTAGAGCCCCACAGGCTCTACTTGAAAGCAAATTGAACCTAATAGGCCATACAAGCAGGAGCGTTTGCTCTCGCTTGAAAAAGTCGATGTACTGTTTCTCCGTCGTCAACACACTTGAAATTCCTATCTGAGCCAAGGTTCCGAACCTTGCTTAGATCATTTTAGATCCCCATATCTGCTTGATCAAAACCGCATGTTCTCTTCAACCAGGACCTTTTTTGTCTCTTTCCCTAAACTCACAATCCATTTTTTCTTATTTGTTTATTTTTTTCTCATTTAAAATGAACCATTCGTTCTAGTTTTTGTCATGTTTCTTTTGATATAATATGATATAATGATCCACGATGTTTCTTCTTCTGTGATTTTTCCATTGAGAAGACCATGTTTCTTAGGTTTCCATTGATATGTCATGTTTCTTGAAACTGTCGGCAGCTTCCAACGGTTTCTCCCGAGGCTCACCTCTCGGCTCATGCGCGGGGGTCCTGCGGCCATGGCGCCGGCCCTGCGCCGTGTCCTGGTGGCGCTCCTGGCGCTGCCGCTGTCTTCGGCCATGACGAGACCTGATGGACGGATGGGTAGATTTTGGGGGGAGTTTGGGGTGGATTGAAAGGCTGCCTGACAGCTGGCCGCCATTTTGGGGACAGGTTGGGGCCATGCTGGGCGAGGTGGGGGTCATATGGAGCATATGCCAGGGAGATGTAAGGGCAGTATGTTCGCAAAAGCGAGACGCCAGAAAACACTGTAAAATACCGGGGTGGCAGGGGTCGGCACATAGCATAGTACTCGTACCATGTTTGGGGACATGTTGGTGCCATGTAGGTCCAGCTTGGACCATGTTGGGGCCATGTTGCGGAGGTCCGTCTCAGGGGTCGAAGGCAAGGGGCCGCCTGGCCAGGGCCACGGCCGATGGCCGGATTTTCAGCAAACTACATTTTGAAAATAAAAAGTAGAAGTGTTCAATATGGTATTTATTTCCTTGCAAGCCAACAAGAAGATGTGGATTTCGAAGAACTTTGAATCAATTTTTGAGCTGGAAACACGCGTTATGCCATGAAATACTGGTGAAGTCCCCATGATTCCAAACTAGTCACTTGTCACAAACAAGTGGTTACACACTATATTAGTTTTTTGATGTTTTTTGTGGATTATGTTTGGGGTGAACCCTTTTCCACCATGAACAAACTAACTGAACACGTACTGTTAGGAACCACAGTTTTTGTTTTTTTTTAAAAATCTGGAATTGTTTCGACCGGCGGATAAATACTATCTTGAGATGTTTCTACTGTCGATAATTGTCCTGTTTCGAAGGCTTTCTTTCATTGGCACAAGTAGATAGACATGAAAACCAAATAGCATCGAATAGCTCACTATACAATGACTTGAATCTGTGGTTCCCAGACATTCCCAAATATCCGACAAGATACATATGCAAATCATTTTGGATGTTGCCAGAATTTTCAAACTGCTTCGCAGGTGGGTTATAACTTATAACCCTGACCGCGGAGGCATCGGGATATACACCACTTTCTAATCACAAATCGCTACCTGAAATATGAACATCTACTGTAAGTATACTACCTTCCCGTGAATTTCTACGAAAAAATGTGGCAAAATCACGAAAAAAACCATGAAACGCCGGCTATTTATGGCTATTCATCTATATTTATCTTATGTATCGATGATTTTCCCATGGAAGAACCATGGAAATTCACAGAGAATGGCCATCCGTTGCTGGACAAAAACCCCTGACAGGATGCTCTGAGTACCGCTGGAACGGCACCTGTGCAGGTCCATGGATGTCCATGGTAGGTTCCCAAAAAATCCATGAAGGAACTTGGGGAAAAAAACATGAAAATACATGAAAATATATGAAAATACATGCTTTGATGTGTTTTAAAACCACAATAACTTAAACTTATCAAACTTCATTAATTTGGGGAGTTTCATGTATTTTTTTGACATGGGACACATGGGGACAATTGAGATTTCACATGTTTTTCACCGACAAAACCATGGTGTTTTTTCGATCCTCTGGATTTGGGTAAATGTCATCCCGACCTCACGTCGTTCTCCCGAGCCCTGGAATCATGGTTTTTATAGGGAAATCATCCCCTTTTATGGCCGCAAGATTCAGGTGAGTGATTTTTTTAAATTTACCCAGATGTTGTGTGCTGCTTGTGGGTTAATGGTCTTCCCATTTTTGTGGGTTTTTGGATCACAGCCACCAGACACAGACCGCGGTTTTTAGATTTGAAAATTCACCAATCATTCTGGCTACTGTCGATCATGTGGCGGTCTCATTCACGACTGCTAAGGTCCAGACAAAGATTCTTGCTTTTGGACAGTGACATTTTCACATTTCACCTTGAAGTGATCACCCCACTTGTAGTCTGTGACTCCTTTGCAATTCATGATTCTGCTGTCTACTTCTAAATTTGACAATCGCGATCCCGAGAAAGGATAGACCAGTTTTCCTAGGATGTTACAAGTAAGTGCCCCCAAGCTACGTCTGTTGGTTTATAATCCCCATTCACTAGTTCTATATATTTAGGGTCACTATTTGTATAGATAATATTTGCTTGACAATTTCCAGGTGACAAACTTGTGAACCCGATTTGTGCGGACTATGGGTTGAATGGTAGAGCAAAACATGGTGTTTTCTTTGTATCGCCCATGTCGAGAGAAACCCATACTGGGTACAGATCACAGTTGAGTAGCCCCCAAAAATACCCATAACATTCCGATATCGCAAAGTTTGATCATTGTTGTTTGGCATTCTCATAATATGATATTCCCATGTCAACCCATTGTATCCCATTTTATGATATTTTTTGTATAAATCATGCATGACTCCGTAGTTTGATGATTGACCGTCTCATTCACATAGTATATCCATATCCCGTATGCTGTCACAGCATATTCCTATTTGGGGTCGCTAGTCAACAAAATTTGCTATTCCTATCTATTGGCTTTTTATCCAGCGTTTTCCGGAGAGTTTGCCTGCCACATCATGGGCTTTTTATGGCACCGTTTTTTTTGCGTCATTTCTGGCAGGTTTTTCCATCTCATGTGAAAGTCTGGCCATCGCCGGCTTGATTTGCGGCGACCAAGATGGAGGCGGCGCCATCGGATGGCTATCCCGGAACGGTGAGCTGAGCTATTGGTATCCTAATATTCGCTATATATTTATCTATTGTAATTTAGTGACTATGATTTATATATATATATATATATTTATAATATTATAATGTTAACGTTATTATAAGTAACTATCACAATTACTATATATATATATATATATGATATAGTTAGTAGTTAGTACGGTTAGGAGACTAGTATTTGATTAACTAACAGCCATGGGGAGCCAACGAGGTACTGAGAGTGTTCCAACCTACACTTGGAACCAAGAGAAGTTGGAACTCAAACCATCAGCAGTGGGAATGATATGGTGTCAAATGATTGAACTATTATATTAGTGGTTGGAAACCATAGATGGATTAAGATGGATTAAGATGGATATCATTGAACTATCTTAATGATATGGATTAAGATGGATTAGTGGTTGGAAAGAAGAGCGGATTCCAAGACCAGTTCAAGCAACAAACACTGTTTTTTTTTGGCTTAAATTGTCTGAAATGATTGAATAGCCTAGGGTAAACGTTTATGTAGAACGGGGGTCCATGGATGTCCATGGTTTGTACTGCAGGTTGCTAGTCTAAAATGGTTCGGATTCACCCCAACAAATGCAATTTCATAGGGACCATGATGACTAAGATTGATTAGCCATGGTATGGAAGGGAGTTTTCCCCACATTTTTCAGACCCAATTTGATGCTGATGCTCGCGAGGAATCCAGGCCCTCGTAACCCGCAGCTAGATCCACTACAGGAAATGCCATGCTGATGCTCCACCAGGATGTAAGGATGTAGATATTTGATATGTGTGCTATAATTATGGGCTTGTTCCATAGTTCCATCCCATGGTTTATCGTCATTCATGGACCATTCAAAAAAAATCAATTGTCAGTTGTGATTGTCATGTTGTGGGTATGCAAACATATGCAAACCATTCTCAAACACAGCCATTCTTCAATGACTCTCTTTGTCCAGAGTCCCCACAGTCTTCAAACTCCCCGAGAAAAACACGCTTAAGAGATCATCGTTTCAGAAAACCAGGTTTACCCCAGAAAATCGAAGCTCAGCTCATGGTGGATCAACCACCGGATTTCGGATGTGCAAACCACTGGGTTATTTTCCAGTAGATTTACCCTCTGGTAAACTAACATAACTATGAAACATCACCATTTTTAATGGGAAGACTCTCTTCATCCGGTGCCAGGCTTCGCTACCTAGTTCTTAAATAGCTCAGTCGTATACAATATGTCTGCAGTGAACTACAGTTTCTCAGGCTCATTTTGGCCACTGGGTAGTTATATATCTATACTAACTAAACAATGGCTACGTATAACAGTTGGTTTAGAGAAGTAGCTTAGAAATCAGACCCTCCAGACCCTCCAGTATTTCCTAATGTAGATGTAGAAACTTCACCCATAGATCATGATTCTTCAGAAACCATGCAAGATGGTGCCCCCCAGTTATACCCTCTGGTAATGACTAACATAGCTATTGAAAATGGCCCAATTATAGTGGATTTACCCATTGAAAATGGTGATTTTCCATAGTTATGTTAGTTTACCAGAGGGTAAGTCGTTGGTTTATAAGCCCCATGAATACTATAGTTCTATCTACCATAAACCATAGAAGTCAGCCACTTTTTTTAGGCAACTGAACGCTATCCAACGGGGCTCCCATTCTGTATTGTTGGTCCAACTTGTTGGTATATCCCTATCGCATTCCCATTGTTGTTGGTTTATACCCTATAAACCACTACTAATTACTACTAATCACTATTAACATCTATTAACCACTATATAATCCATGTATAATCCATATGCATATAAATCAGCATCCTGAGGTCAGTCCCCCTTATATTCACCACTACTAAGCACTAACCAAAGTTTCCCCCATGGCGGGGCCCTGGGGCCAGGTGTGGGGACCATCTCGTCGGACTGCAAGGACATGTGTGCGGAGCCCTGCTGCATCACCACGACCACGACCACCCAGACCACGACCTCCCAGACAGCCACGGCGCGAACAAAAAAAAAACACCACGACAACATGGTGATTTTCATAGGAAAACATGGTAAAACTAAGTGTTTTTTTAAGCCACAGTTTAAGACAGTAAAAATGATTGGATGGTGATATTTGTGATAGGTTCCTGCTGGTAAAAAAAGGGGTGTTTTTGGGCAAGAAAGGAAGGTTATGGCAGATATATGATATACCTAGGGCCTCCTCAGACTTAAATTTCAGCCCGAGCTCAAAAAGGCTGTTTTTCTGCCCGAGTTCTTAAAATCCGCCGGAGTCCCAAAAATCCGCCTGAAGCCTTTTTGAGTATGGTGTTTTAACTACGAGGGAGCTTCATTCAAGAAACATCAAAGGCATGCAGTTTGGGAAAATCCGCCTGAATAGTGGGAGAATCCGCCCGAATAGTGGGTAAATCCGCCCGACTATCGTCTCTCAAAATCAAAAAAACAATGGAAATAATCCTTGAGCCTGCCCTGGTCAAAATGGCAAAATCTGACTGAATGGCAAAATCCGCCCGAGGTTTAATTTTCAGCCCGAGGATCTAAAAGGATCCTTTTAGGAAAAGGCTTTAATTTTAGCCCGAAAGGTGGTGCTAGGTATCTATTCTATGGTTTAATTGGGTACTGTAATTAATCAATTAAAAAGGGGGACTCATGGACTCATCCTGTGAGTAGAATTGCCAGTTTTTTTCAACAACGATCCTCATCAAACCAGGCAGTGAAACTAAAACTAACCATCATTTCTGGTTCGTGCATCCATGATCATCCATTGCATGTTTCATGGTTATTTAAAGTTGTATGCGTATATAGCATAGACAGATACACACATTATGTATATGATATATATATAATGATACATATATATATATATAATGATATACATATTGTTGAAATCAGCATCCTACATACTCCGAGAATGATGGCCCAGAGGAGAAATAGTAGCACTTTGAATCGTCATGGTAGCGTAAGTCCCATACGACCCAGGGGACCCATAGCCCGTGCCGC
>Ga0126342_10022051_pt1 | contig 10563 bp, 8 predicted proteins | sample Cyp1metagenome_FD_92528 | JGI IMG/M metagenome (GOLD analysis project Ga0126342, IMG submission 92528) | Coral microbial communities from Lord Howe Island, Old Settlement Bay, Australia - Cyphastrea 1 metagenome | ecosystem: Host-associated > Invertebrates > Cnidaria > Coral ...
CGTCCACTCCAGGAAAGGGGCAGTTGCACAATCTGCAACCACTCATGAGCTGAAGCCGAAACTACCGAAAAAAGGGGATGATCAACCTATTCGTCTTTACATCCGGGGTCGTTCATTCATATATATATGCTCAGCCCCCCCCATGACCCCCGAAGACAACAACATACCCACCCTCCAGGTCAGCAAATTCCCAGTCAGTATGTTTGCAAAGTGCAACTGGTGGAAAGTGGAAGCAGATGCTTCTTGGTGAGTGGAAAGTGAAAGCAGCAGAGGGGCAAACCTATGTGTTGGCAACATTTGGAGGTTGCAATCTGCAGAGGTGGGGAATCTGAAGTGGAAGCAGAATGCTAAAATTGAGGAATTTCGCAGCCTGTAACGTTTCAACGATCGGGGACCCGTCAAGTTGCTGCCAAGGGTCTGCCCTGAGCCATGGATGACGCGATCGTAGAGCTCTCCACCTGTGAAGGACATCTACAAATGCCGGCAATGTATGCAATTCACAATGGTATAAAACCCAAGCGGATAGTATTGCATATGTAGTGCTTGCTATGTATATATGTATATGGAGATATGTAGTAGGAGGCCCTGGGTTGTCTTCTGACTCTTATTGTACAAGCAACAATGGAAGGCTCGCCTGTTCTAGTACGAAGGACTTAAATAAGGCAAGAATGTACGGAAAAACAGATTGTGGCAAGCCACAAGTGGTCATACAACCGGAGCATGTCCTACAGTAGAGCCATAGCAAATGAAAAAAACATGGGTCAAAATGTAAGACCTATATGTTGTGTCAGATTTGGTAGAAATCCTTTGGCCTTCGTCAAGCGCTTGATCCACACCACAGATCCTCAGCAGTACTAAACATCTACGTATATCATATCCTTTGCTAACCTTACTAACCATTGACGAACATTTTATCTGGGGATACATAATTCAGTATGGATATGTCTCGATAATCAATCAATACATTCAGGGTAGATGAAATCCTCCATTCAAATGAATTACACAGGCATAGACCCCCAAATACAATTTCAAAGAACAGCCCGGATTCGGGATACCTGGCTTCATAAGTTTGGTCATTCTGCTCTCAAGTAGTGAAGCCACAGCAGCAGGCAAGAGCACCCCTAAGCAGGCAGCAACGGATTTGAGAGGAAGTCAAGTTCAAACATCAGCAACCGATTGAGAAGGGAAGAACCCTTCTCAAATCTGCAGCTATCTGCGGAACAAACCCTTTGGTTTTGGGGAATCTCCCAGATCCGGATCCCCCCAAGGTGCCTTCCATGCATTCCATGACTAAACTCAGTGCATTGTCGGACTCATAGACCTTGGCGAGGATGCAGGATGGGGGATGGTGGTGATGAAAAATCCACGGTTTTTCACCATGTCTTTCAACAAGCAAAAACGAGGATTTAAGCAACCAAGATGGGGATACAAATATATCAAAGATGATTTGTTTCTGGGGATTTGGGTATAAGTCAACATCTAAAGAGCAAGGGGGCCAGTGATGGACTAGTGATTGGAACACCTTTTAAACCCAGCATGGAGTTCTCAGCATCCAACATGACTACCATACAGTGGAAGTTCCGGTCCCAGATGATTTCATTGACCAACGGACCCCATCTGCCCTGTCACTGTGAACCAAACGATTTGAAGTTGATGTTGGGCGTCCGTAATTCAGTGCATGTCATCCCTGTATATATACACACATACATTACATTACATTACATTACATTACATTGCATTGCATTGGGTCTGCCACATTGCACACACATCCCTGAAGCAGAATTTTGAGTGGCATTATCTCACTGCATTGGCAAACGTGGTGAGGCTAACTCCCCCACCATCACTCTCTGTTGTCTCTGTTGAGTGAGATTCACCTTCCAAGGAACATACAGGAGCCGCGCAATGTGCGGATGATCCAGACTCAAAAAGACCTCCAGTTCACCTTGCAGACGCTGCCTCAGCGACAACTTGATCGCTTGAGGAGGTCGCAAGGACAACTCAACAGTCTGATATGATGCAAAGCCGGTGCACCACTCTTTCGTCCAATAACTTGCCTCTGTGAGTCATCCAATAGATCCAAGTCGTAGTTCTTGATGGCAACTTTCCTCACGAGGATTCCCAGAGGCTAGTCTGGACAGGAGTGGTTCAAAAATCAAATAGTTCAGATGAATCATCTGACAGATCAAATGGAAATTTTGGGGCAGCTTCCGGGGTGGTTTGCCACCAGGGTTGAAACTTGATATAGTTGTTCACTAGCTCCTGCCATGTTTCCCATATTTTTTGCTGTTGGGGATACCACCTGGGCTTATTTAAGCCATGGAATGGGGAAAAAGAAACGTGTTGGGTATTAAAGTCATACTGTGTAGTCATACTTTTGTAGATTCACCAGTAAATATGTGCTAGGTCAACTAAACCCAAGGATTGCTGGTTTATCCCATTTCTATGCTAGAATAAATTGATAAAATTGGATGAATGCCCAAGTTTGATTGCTTCAACTCCTTCTACTAACCACAACCAAAACAAACATGGACCCTGCCAATCCCAATTTCGCAAAGTAGCGTTCCAACTCCCACCTCATAGCAGAGTCTATGTGTTTTATACCTTTATTATAACCACAAACAACCAGAAATCGATGGCGGTGTCCCCCGAAGAACCATTTGTTATGTAGGGATTCTTCACCGCCAAAGTTTTGAAAGGGAAACAACCATTTGTTGCTTCCAGTTCCCCACTACCCTCTGATAATTTTTTGAGAGGTAAATCATCGAACTAAATGCGCCATGGCTTACCATAGCTGCCATGGGACTTGACGGGATATCCCCCTGCAAATGGATGGTTGAATCGCAAAATCTACTATCAATATCTATCAATGGTGTTCAAAAGCTTGGCTTTAACCAATTTGAGCTGTTAACTAAACAGGAGGCTTCGGGCTATGTATATATATACCTGTTGGCTAACATTGTTCGCAGCCTTGGACCATTACAATGGTAGATGTTCCCTACCCCGGGTTCACCCCTCAAACAACACATCCAAACAATATAATATACGTGTCACCAAAGGATGAAATGAAAACACTGGCTATACGCAGTGATTTTGACTTTAAGTTTTCAGGATTTAGGGCTTTAATTTTAGGCTTCTAAGTTTTAGGCTTTTAAGGCTTTACGCTTTGCTGTTTTGGAACGTCAAAAAACTTCAACCCCACGCAGGGATATGCAGGATCAAAACTTGGAGATTTTCCCAACATGGCGATGGATGAATCCGAAAATGGAACCATCCCCAAGGACTGAGTTAGTCGAATCCAATTTCTGATCAATTGCAGTTCATCAAAGGCATCGTATTCTAAAGAATGTCCCATGAAATCCCTATTTTCAGAGGTTAAATCCAACTTTTGGCAATAAAAATTATATCGTTGATGCCAAAAATATGACTGTACTATAAACCAACTTATGACCAAATTAGTATAACTTATTGTAACATCATGTAACCCATAATTAGTTATCTCCCCCCAGTTCACTATGCTTCATGGAGTGGCATCTCACCTCATGGCGCCGCGGCACGGCGCTTTTGTCGCTGCCGCAGTACCGCTGCCAACGCTGCGATCCACGGCTTGCAGTACCGCACCGCTGCAGCCGGTGCCCAGGACCTTCCCTGTGAAACGAAAATCGTCCTGCAGCCGGGGGAACCACTTCCAACTAGCCTCTGGAGGTTTATAGCAAGGAAAATCCTCTGGAAATGGAGGGTTTAATAGGGGGAAAAACAGCGATAAATGCTGGATACAAGGGGGATATTGATGGGAGTAGAAGCATGATGGGATACCAATGGGATCTTGATGGGTAAAACCATGGTGAAACCATACCCTCTGGCTATTGAAGATAGCTATGAAAGCCATGGCCCATATATAGATGATAGAAATTGTGATTTCCCATGAAAAATGCTAATCAAACATGGCGAACTGGGAAATCCACGAACAAAATGGAGGTTTATAGCTGGAAAATCATCTGCAATTGGTGGATTTTCAATTGCTTTGTTTCATTACCGGAGGGTAAACATTATGTGTTTGTATTGCAGTGAGTAAATATATAATGGGATACTTGATGGGAATCCTCTGTTTATCTAACAGTTTGCTATGTAAAATTGCCCAGTTGTAGATGATTTACATCATAAAAAAGGTGATTTTCCATTGCTATGTTAAATTACCAGAGGCTATGTATTGTATATGTCTCACCATTTTGGTATTCATGGATCATATCCCACTATGTTGTTAATGTGCAACATATATAATATAATATATATATACACGTATATACATAATATACTTGATTCTCGGATAGATCCAACTATATATATGGGTATGGGCTGAACCAATGGCACGGTTTGACGTTTGACTGGAACCACGTGCTACATTTGGACATAATATGGAGATAGCAGGGTCACAATGGTTTTCCCACAAAAAAAAATAAATAATGTTTATAGCAACCTCCAAAATGATAAAATATGGTAGAAGCATGGCCATTTAGTCAAATAAAAAGGGGGGAATGGGATATAACTTAACTGTAAAAGCCACAATATGATATGGGTGTGGTCCAGAAATAAGATGAACCCCCCAAAACAGCGCTTTGAAAGGGGAAACTCATGATCTAAACCATGGCAAACAGTAGTGTTGTCCAAATCATGAAGCTGATCACCCCGCCCTATACAAACCGCAACTTCTCCATCCCTTCAACACAGCTTTGCTAATACTAAACACACCAGAAACCATTTCCGTCACTCTTTTTGGGTGATCTTCAAAATCTGCACAGAAATCTAGTTTACAGAACTTTCATTTACCGGGTGTGACTCAACTCTTCTCCCCATTTTCACCAGACACTGCCAGACACTCCTGCAGGTGTCTGCCTTTCACATATCTGCCCTTCACCGGCACACGGCCGACTCGCTCCATAGCACGCAGCTGGGCTTCCGAAAAGCCATCCGCCTTCGGCGACAATGGCGCGACGTTCGCCGCGTGCGCTGCCGTCATGGCGGTATCTGTTGTCGCTGCCACGGTGTCGGAGGGTCAGGTCCCTGTTGGCAAAGGGATCTTGAGATTTGAAGTGCAACAAAACTATGTCAGTCACGAGGTTTTGCGAGTTCTTGCGAGTTCTTGCTATGAGCTTTGGGTCGGGATTTTCCTACCATGTGGGTACCGTGTCTGTTTTCATGGTGATTCCTACAAGGTTTCGGCAAATGGACTCAAAGTTTGGATTACGGCTCAAGAGTCAGAAGTTTCGTATCTGTCTACATCCTGGGAGCACCATGTATTTTCATAATTAGGTTTGCATTGATCAATCTGGGACAAATACCTCAAAGTTCCCATCCAGTTCATGCAGTTGGTTTGTTGGAGGCTCCAGCTGTCCCAATGGACATTCCTCACCAGCAAAAAGCTGCAAACCTTGCACCAATCACTGCAAGTTGATTCACATTCCCAGGCTGTTGGTTCCTAGTCCACAAAGCTATGTGATTTTGCCACAGGTTAAGCCCGGTAAAATCAAGGCCCAGTGAAAGGTGCTGGGGCACCTCGGTTCTTTGAATCCTCTGGTTGCCAGTGACAGCTATCAAATTATCTGTGTGGTTTTCATATGCACCATCACACTGTATTCTTGGAGGATCCCATGAAAAGTACCATGATCTCCATAGAAAAAACCCACCATTGCTTGGGTTTTTTCCAATTACCATCTGGCTATGATTAACATAGCCATGGTATAGATGGCCCATAGAAATAGATGGTTTACCTATTAAAAATGGTGATTTTCCATGGCTATGTTACATAACCAGAGGGTAGAAATATCCCAATGTTCGATGATTTCAGTGGATTTCCCCTTGTTTCGGCCTGAAACCCGGGAAGACTCCGCTTTGGGCGCCTCACATGGTGACGACAGGGTTAAGTGGCCCCCGGTTGCCATCACAGATGGAACACAAAAATGGCCATGATCCCAGGGGAATATGAGATTTGAAGGCCATTTTTTGAAACTTCCATATGAGTCATATGAGACCTTGAGGAAGCAATGGTGCCTAACAACACTTTTGTGATGAAGCTGTGTGAGTCCCATGTAAGCTTCAAGAGTCAATGAAGAACTGGGAGGAGCCATCACCTGCCACAAATGAGTATCGAGGAGCTTACAGTCACCCCCACTTGGGAAATGCGGAGATCGACCGCTCAACCCGCTCAACCCCTTGTTGAACGGCCATTCCAATGGCCGTTAAATTGACTGTAACTTCTTGAGATGGCCAATCTTGGGTAGCAACAGACTAGCCATGACATTCATAGACTTTAAAAACTTTAAACCCATCCGAAGTCTATGACTGAATCAGCCAATCTGTAAACCCACAGCCTTCGGCGCGCTGGGGCTGCCTCCGGCCGCCAGCCATGCTCGGGCCTGAAAAAACGAGCCAGGCCAGGGGTCCAGAAAAAAATGGGTGGAAATCCCCCGAAGTCACAGAAAATGATGAGAAACATACAAATAAAATCAAATAAACAGAAAAAATAAGTCCTGAACTTCCGGATAAAAATGTTAAAAGGTGCTTTGGAACTGGTTCAGAACCTCTCAAAAAAGGCAGATATGTAAAGGGTTGGTTGGTGGTTTCAACCCCTTTGACCTGACAAAAATGAGTCAACCTGGATCATGGCCAGTAAGTTGTTTAGATACGCTCAGTAAACAAACATGGCTATGCAAAGTCACCATTGCCATTTCTCAAAGGTAAATCATTATAGCCAGATAGATAGGTAGATAGATAGATAGATAAATAGGTGGATAGATTCAGATAGATAGATAGGTAGATAGGTAGATAGATAAATAGATCGACACCCAGATCATCCAAAGTTAGACTATATGGATATGATATGCAGCATCAAACCCCAGCTAGCCTCATTAACTCGAAAAATTGCCTGTAAAAATCATGTTCATCCTATACAGTATGATCGGTATGATAGGTTTCGACCCATTCCCATGGCAGTGCCATTCATGGTGGCCATGGTCATCCATCCCATATGGGGAAACTACGGATTGATGACGATCCCCCGGTGCAAAAACGCCACTAATTTGGATCCGCACATGAAGCGAAGCAATGAGGTCATCCAGTTGCGCATGATGATCGCGCCAAGTGGGTCCTACAGAAAAAAATCGGGCGTGGCTTCACTTGGTGGGTTACAACCCTGGTTACAACTGGACTAAGCCTATTCCTACTTCTAAGTGGGGTGATAGCTCACGATTCCTGGGGTGAATCACTAGGGCTGATGCTGATTTGGGGATACCGGGAGTATAAAACCAACAGGGAAAAATCGACCAAAAACAATTAGGGATGTATATTCGAAAGATGATGGTATATATTATACATGCAATTGGGTTGTCCAAAAATGTCCAAAAGAGTTTTGAAAAAAATTAGCTTAATGTTTCCGATTGAAATAGCAATTCTGGGGGGATCCCCTATTTTTGGGAATCAAAACGGTTTACTAGTTATATTTCCGTTTTTGGTGCTTGAAAAAGCTTGAAATATGTTGTTTTTGTTCCTGGCTTTTCTCTGGGCGGCTCCTTCGTATCTTTTCCTCAAGAAGAACAAATCTAGGTGGCTAGTGGCGACTATCCAAAACAAAAATGTTACTCAGGATGGATCCAAACACCGATACCATAAATACCATGAATACCATGGGCCCATGGGCTATGAACATCAAGGGCCGCACCGGCGGAAAATGGATGATATCTGGGTGATCCATAGCATTGGCATAGCATTGGCATAGCCATGGAACTGATCGATTCATAGGGATCCATCGAAATGTTGACCCGAAGAGCTTTGGGAAAAAAAAGGTCCCATAGTGCCATAGTTTCCTCCCATGGTGCCTTCCGATGCAGTGAACGAACAGCTCATGGCGCAGGGTAGCTTTCACGACATCTGAAGTCCAAGAAGTTGGGTCACCGCCAGAGTGCTAGGTTTTCACGGAAAAAATGTATGACTAAGCAAAAAGAAGTTGGGTATCCACAATGTCCATGGTTGGGGAACTATTTATTTGAACCAGATGTTCTTTTGTATATCTCTAGGATTCTCTAGGTCACAGGAAACAATGCTTAGGGTGCTGTATCCCGTGATTTGGAAGATACCCAAATACGAACTCTCCACAAATGTGATTTTGGCTAAGGCTAGATGGGGATCTCAGGGATAAGCTGGATATGTGGATAAAGACAATAAGCTGGATAGAGAGAGAGAGAGAGTGCGATCGACTACCTATATCCTTCGCAAGAAGGGTGATTATGTCTAGCTAGTACAAGGGGGTTGTTTTGCATCAGTCATCTTTAGTAGGTAAGTTGTCAATCACGGTTGGTTAACTTTTCAAACAGGCTGGAAGATGCTCGTGTAGAAGCTAGTTTCTATGTAGATCCTATCAAATAGGGGTTTCCATAGTCATGGGGGTACCCCAATGGCTGGATGGTTTATATTGGAAAACTAAAATACATGACTTAGGGGTACCCCCATTTTAGGAAACCTCCAAATGATTTTTCCTTCGTTTTCTTTCACACCGGCCATGCAGCTAAGACAATCGCTTACTGGCAGTCTGACAGCGTTTTGGCTGGCGAATCTTTGTCGCTTGCGAAACTTTGAGCACACGCATCAAGAAAAAGGTACCTTGTCCCGGAGCTGCAGAGGAGCGCTCAGTGTTCATCCTTTGGTGTTGTGGGATGCTCTTCAAAATCTCAATCTCAGTCAGAAATATCCCTCATCTTTGTTGGCTGTATCGTATGGGTCCCATTGGGTACTCCGAAAGTGGGCGTCGCTGCATCGCTTGCAACTGGCCGGATGGCCAAAAAAAATCGGAATGTGTTGGGTGTATCCCCATATTCATTGTCATACCGTTGCGGCCACCGAAATCGGGGTGGTTCCTGGTAGAACAGTGGATATCGGTGGCTTTGTGTCTTGGCAAGATCTGCCCCTCGCGCTTTTCGTTTTCTTCGGCCGCGGTCGACTGGAAAAAGGTGCACCCATCGCTGCGGCCGACCCAAAGGATGCCACCAGCGGCACCAGCCACAGAACTCCACAGGTTTCCAGAGGCTTCAGAGTTCATCATTGGGTAAAAAAGTAACTACAGTAGCTAGCTGGTAGTTCCAACATGTTCCAACCCCCCAAAAGCAAAATTTGCTCAATTGGAATCATCCCCGCAAACGGGGCTGAATTGTCTGAAAAGGTGGAAACGCGCCACCCAGATAAATGACAAGATATAACAAAATGTTACGAAACACTTCATTTCAATCTTCAATCATCCAAGATGTGTCAGGCTCCACAAATTGGGTAGGTAAACCACCGGATTTGGTTTTTTCGAACCACCGGATTTGGAAGTACCCCTTGGAGAGACCATGACAGCTGTGAGCACCACCTGTTCGTAGCTGGAACTTCGCCACAGCACCAGGAGACGATTTGGTCTCGCACAGCACCAGCTGGTTCTAGAGTCAAGGAAACCAGTGTTTTCAGAGTGTTGATTGTAATGGAAAAATCGAGAAAATGTGGATTTTGCAAGGTTTTAAGATGCTGTCAGCTACAGGATGGCCTATTGACTGCAGTAATTTTCTCCATTGAGGCACAGTTTCCGCTCATGAAACACGGTGCTGACAGCTCCACAGGAGGTCCGCCACTTGGTGGTAACACTCAACGCGGAGCTGCCTTAAATTCCCATGGGTTTCGGTTTGCGCTGGCTGAACAATCCCCCCGTTTTTGATGGAGAAACCCAGCAGGGGAACTTTCCAGCCAGGTCAGATTGCCAGTTGACTTTTAAATGTGGCTCCTCCGACCTGCCCTGTGTTCCGCGCAATCCACAGTCACAGGACACTTCAGAGAGTCCGAAACAACGATCTGTACTGGAAGAACTACAGTATCGATAGACACCTCACACATTTTTCTTGCCACTACGTCCGCAACGATTTTCGGAATTTTAAGATGTCAACAGTTGTGGCTGTGGCTCAGCAATTCCCATGACTTTCAATGTCGGTTGACCCATGACTTTTACAACGCGAAAAACTTCGAAAAGGATGGTGCGATGGTGTCCATCGTCAGCTGTGTCGGCAGATATTTGACCGCCCAACTCCCAAGGCAGGTTAGCATCAACAGTTTCTGATATAGGACATCGATCAGCAATTGCATATGTGATAAATTTCCAGACCCTTGGTACTGTTGTGTTGGAGCAGAAACTATCGCTATATTGATATCTGGGCAAATCATAGTATTTCACTAACATGAAATAAGACCATGTTGGGATATTACCCTTACTGACCATTATTCCAGTGAGGTCGCAGTGAGGTCGTTATGATTTACGCAAAGATGTGAATAGAATAAACCCACTAGCACCAGCGCGACCTTTCATGCGGTAAAAGCTCCAATGCTGCATCCGACTCATGGGGCATGTAGGTAAATTTTAGATTCTGTACCGAAATAATCCCTTCCTCCTAATACTAAACGTCCCCCTAATACTAAAAACAGGCATCCATCTCCAATTTCCGAAAATTTCAGTTTGGCCAATTTGACTTTTAATTGATCCCCTTTAAAAAACAA
>Ga0126342_10022052_pt1 | contig 10562 bp, 12 predicted proteins | sample Cyp1metagenome_FD_92528 | JGI IMG/M metagenome (GOLD analysis project Ga0126342, IMG submission 92528) | Coral microbial communities from Lord Howe Island, Old Settlement Bay, Australia - Cyphastrea 1 metagenome | ecosystem: Host-associated > Invertebrates > Cnidaria > Coral ...
GCGTTGTCTATGCGTTGTCTATGCGTTGTCTATGCGTTGTCTATGCGTTGTCTATGCGTTGTCTATGCGTTGTCTATGCGTTGTCTATGCGTTGTCTATGCGTTGTCTATGCGTTGTCTATGCATTGTCTATGCGTTGTCTATGCATTGTCTATGCATTGTCTATGCATTGTCTATGCATTGTCTGTGCATTGTCTGTGCATTGTCTGTGCATTGTCTGTGCATTGTCTGTGCATTGTCTATGCATTGTCTATGCATTGTCTATGCTATTCTATTCTTCGGTCTCAGGAGCCAGGATGATAGAAGAAGCCGAGATGACCGACGGAGTCGGGACGATCGGAGTAGAGATGATCGGAGGAGCAGAGGTGACCGCAGGAGCCGGGATCGTGACAGGCCTGCAGGGTGCAAGGTTCAGATGGGTTCAGATGGGTTCGGATGTTTGAAATTCTTTGACTTTTAAGAAACGCATAACGCATAACTTTGACTTTAATAAATTGATGTTTTTATGTGTTTTTATGCAGTGTCGAAAGGATGAAAAATTGCTGATGTTTTGCCAGAGCTCCTCACAGGGGGTGTCGCAGTCTGGACGACGACCGGGTCTAGCCTGCTGGTTTTTTCTGTGATGTATTCGAGCTCAAGTCTATCGTATCTTGTTTTCACCCAGAAGAAATCTGAAGCCCTGAAACAAGACCAGACTTTCTGAGATGGGTTTCTTCCAGATATTCCAGAAATAGTATATATATATACATATGTATATATATATACATATAGATATATATACATATACATATATATATATATATACATATGTCATATGTATTTACATATATGTATATATTACATATGTATATATATATATTACACATATATATATATTACATATATATATACATCAGAATATGTACATATATACATCAATATGTACATATACGTTATTAAATAAGGTGTCAAAAATTGCAAGAATCTCCTTTGCCAGGGCCGGCGCTACCGGAGCCGCAGCCGTTAAAACTGTGAACAAGTTCCTGAGACTTGATTCAAAATGATTCAAAGAAGAAGACACAGAATACACAGAATGCACTGATGTTTTGGATGCTTTCTATCACTTCAGCTTCTAATGTCGTCATACCACACTGGTGCTTTGCTACGAGGTTGATGCCTCTGAGACAAAGACCAGTTGACACGGGAAAAAGTGACCGGCCGATGCCGTTCAGAGTTTTCATGTTTTCTGATTTGATTTACACATGATTTACCCATACGAGTGTAAGCGTGAACATTCCAAGACTGATCAAAACACGATTTTGCACCTTCACCAGGGGTACAGAGTGTTGACTCATCGGTGTGAGGTTATCGAAGCAACACCGGTGCCAGGATGACTTCAAAGCTGGTTATCGCCGTCAGCTTCCTTTCACCATGAAGCACAAAGAGGACCATGGTGGCTGCTATCTTGATGCACGCGTAGCATTTGTAGCAAGTTTCCATCTCAACTCAGCTCAGTCGCTGGCTGAGGATTACTTACTGTTCTGGGCAGATGAGCACACGCATTTCAACTATGCCATGCAGTGGTGGAAGACTCAGGGCTTTGACGAGGTCCAGTTTGTTCTCTTTTGGTGAACGTGTTGCACGAGGTTTGGTATGGGTACGCTCTTCATGGCCGGGACCTGACACATGCATCAATCCAAGATACCAAAATTCGGTGAAGCTTTGCTCTGCACAAAGGTGATGACCTTCTACAAATTTGTGGAGGTGTACAGGTCCGATTGAGAAGGGCTTGTCGCATTTGTGTGATATGCCCTGACAAGAACACAATATGCCATTGGATGCCCAATTCGCAGGTGGCGATTCTGAGGCTAGATCGCCCGTAGCTGTGGCTGTGCGCTACGATCGGCTGCGACCGCGAAAACTGCTTGCCACTGGCAGTAAATCTCTAGACCTCGCAGCACTCCTTGAAGTAACAAATGGCAAAAAGGTTAAGAGACCAGACATGATTTGATTCCATTCAGTGTCCATGGCCCAAGATGAGAAAAGAGAGATGCACAAGCACAGAATCAGATAGACTCAGCATGACTCAGCTATTGGATTACGCAACATATTTTTTCTATTACGTTTTTCCCGTGGGCCTCAATACAGGAACGAAGGACTTCCCACTTTGCTAGTAGCTGCCATGGAGCTTGAGTCAGCTTTCGAAGGTGCCACGCGCTGAGACAAGACCTCTTCAGACTTGGCTTGTTGAGAGTGGGAAGTTTTGTCAATAAAGAGTTCGAAGACATTCTGTGACACCACCTCCGGTCAAAAAAATTGTCCTATTGCTCTCAGCCTACCTGCTTGGAGGCTATGCCACGCCTTCAGATGAGTCTTACAAGACACGTGGTGAGCATGCCGAGGACAAGAATAGAATTCATTCAGTTCTCTCACGCTTTCTTTGTCCTGAAGGTGAAGTGTTCCTTTTCGGCTCGGCCAACGTCACACTTTGTTTGACAGGTGGCTTTGCGTTCAGATCCTGTGGTTTGGTGCTCTGCGCAAGTCAAGCCGTTGAGCCAAGCAGAGCCAGGAGCCAAATCTTCTTTGAAGCAAACCTTCAGTCATGGTCTACTGATTTCATAGATGTTATTATTAGCAGCTTGCGTTCAGCTGAAGGCTTCTGGGTTGCCATTCCTACCCGCACCACACACCACTGAGACTCTGCGCATACGAAGAGACTGGTTTCTGCATCGTGCGCGGCCTCGTTCCCCTGCAGCAAATTGAGGCAGGGGCTTTGGACAGAGAAGCTGCAAAAATCATGCCAAATCGTCACGTTTGGATGCACCTCCCTTTGCTTGGAATAGCTTTCAAGAAGCATACAGGTGACCTATGGTGACCTCTAGTTTGTGACCTTATGCAGTGAACGCAGCTGAAAGAGGCCTGCAAAAACCATTTGCAGACCTTCACGAACGAAGATCAGTCGCCTGCTCTGTGAACCAAAGCCAGAGGGCCCATCATGTTATGTATGTTATGTGAGACTTCACCAGATTGCACGCCTTTCCTCCCTCATTTTCATCGGTTCTTGGAAACCTCTCTGAGGTTGAAGGTGACAGACAATTGCCGCTTTGTAACAGAAGCGAACTCAACGGTGCTCAGAAGTATCTTTGCAATCCACGAGGCGCAAAGCAAAGACAAGCCACAATGATCCTCACGACTGTTTAGAAATATCCACCAGTTTTTGTGTTGATATCACCGTCTTTCATGCAAAAAAGGCATGGTTGATTACTCAAGAACGGACACTGCAGTGGGTTCACATGCAATATTTTTGTTCATCCAACGAGAGGACAAAAGCCCTTTGGGGGAGCTTGCAAGGGCAAAGTTTTTGACCGAGTACGTGCAACAAATCCTTGATGATGACATCTACGTGCATCAGAATCTTGGTGGAGATTGCTGAGAAACGCAACAAGTTCAGTGGCCAAAATTGGTTTAGACTGTTTAGACTGTTGCTTTTTGATGCTTTTTGGCTCATTATATATTGACCAGAAATTCAGCGACAAGCTAAGGTCTCGTGTCAACCTGCAAGCACCATTTAAGGGCACTGGCTTCTCGTGGCATAGACTCTCAGCCAAGCAGCAAGACGTAGCAAGACCTTCCTTTTTTCATTTTTTGCTCCGATGTTTTTGAAGCGCAACGCCAAGCAGACTTTAGACATGGAAAGCAAGCAGTTTTGGAATTTGGTTTGTCTTGCTGCAGGGAATGCAGTTTTGCCTCCGTGACCTTCGCTCCTTGAGCCAAGGCGATTTTGAAACTTGGCACGCAGAGGATGGCATGCCACGTCCTCGCAGTTTATCTGCGGTGGTGTTTCTGGACCAAAATGTCTCCTGGTTGAATCCGGTTGGAGCGTGGAAATTTGTGGAATTGCTTCCCTCAAAATGCGAGGCTGAATACAACGGTGCTCTGATGGTGATTCCTGGATCACATAAGAGTTTCTTGCGCTGTCCTGGGCGACAGAAGGGAGCCAATTGGGAGAAGTCTTTGCAATCACAGGCGTGGAGAACAACTTGCTCTGTCGACAGTTTCAGACATTTTCAGACATGCCCCATCCCTGAGGTCTATGGCACGCCCGCAGAAGAACATCTTCGACAACTTGCAGAATCCAATGGGATCAAGTATTGTACAGGAGCACCTGGTGATGCACAGAGCTAAGGAAATTTAGGAAATTTCAATTCTTCCAACTGAAAATGTTCACAGCGTTGCGATTGACATTTGAACCTTCTCTATTACAGTCTGCATTTGGCTTCTGTGTTGCTTCTGTGTTGCGTGTGTTCTTTCAAGGTGCTCTTCTTCGATTCCAACTTGCTCCATGCTTCGAGCGGCAACCGCTCACCTTTTCCACGCCGCAATTTGTTTGTGGCTTTCAATGCATGGAGCAATCGTTTGCAAGCTCCATTCTTTTCAGAGGTGCGGTTTTGGTCCAAAGCATTGCTTCCGTATGCTTCCGTTGCTTTTGATGTGATGCAGCGATGCGTTATTGGCTGTGTTGCTGTAAGCAGAGGAGCAACGTCCTGAACATGTTGCACACAGACAACGAGTAGAGCGGTTCCCTCGATCCGCCTGATTCAAAAGTCGTACTTTAGCGTTATGTTCCTTAGATTTCCTTAGGTATTGGCTAAAGAGCTTCCTGGGCCAAAACAGTGCCAGCTTGTCGGAACCAGTTCTTCCACAACCCAAAGCAGATCCTTCCTTTTCAGAATCAAAGGGAGTTGAAGGGGTTTTAAGTTTAAAGGGGTAGACGATCTAGGGTGGGAGTGGTGTTGTCAGACATGGCTTTGCTGCATTGCTTTTTGCGAGTGCATTTTGCCGCGCATCGAAAACTTTCATCGCCTTGGTCGAAGCTGTGAAAGTACAAGTCTGTGCAGGAGTAGCTTAAGACAGGTTTAATGATTTTAACGTGTTTTAGCCAGCCAAGATGATCCAAGATGTACAAGTTCAAGGTTTGTTGACACAGCACTTCCTGGTGATTGTTGGCAGCGCAACTGAACGGACAGCATGGAGCACATCAGCCAGATGTCGCGTCCAAAGCCTCAAAGCTGGAGGTCCCGAGGGGAGATTCAGAGCAACAGTTCTGTGTAGCTTGAGCATCTTGAGCACCGCAAACTTAGGACAACCAAGGTGATTCTGATTGTGCTTTTCACTGGAACCAAGACATTTCAAAAGGGACACGTTTTGGTTCAGCGTAGTGGGACTCAATGCAGTTGCTTGCAAACTCCGACATGCAGATGATGGTCCATGCAATGCCCAGATGACTTGGAGAGGCAGGGCACCAGCCATTTTAGCTTTATTCTTTCCTTCACTTCCTTTCCGCAGGTTCAGCCGTTTGTCTGGCCGGGAACTCCAGGAGTGCAAGACTTGCCTAAGTGGTCTCCCGCAGCACTTCCAGCCCGTGCGACTTGTATATTTCGTGCAGGATGCCTTGCAGATCAAGTTGGAGGATTGGAAGCAACACCCACGAGAAGCTGCACAGGTGCTAAGCTTGCGATGATGGGTTGAGAGTAGCCTTGTTCCAGCCACGAACAGAATCTTGACTCTTGACGCAGGTTTGGCGGAAGATCGCGCAGCAAAAGCAGATTCAAAAATCTTTGCAGGTCCTAAGATTCCTGTATCACCATCGAGTCGAGGCCGATAGTTGGTGTATTCTTGTGCACACGCTTGATGAAGAAAGCACCTAAGTCCAAACTTCCTAGAAGGGTTTTAAGATGTTTTAAGGTTTTGTCAAAGGATTTCACATGGTCAAAATCCTCTAGTTTCAGATTTTTTCTGGATTTCATCAGTTTCCGGTTGAGGCTGCGGATGCCATCAGTTTCAACATGGCGATGGCAGCCAGTGCCAAGGCACGGTGGGATGCGTCTCCAATGCACCGAATTGCTGCCAGATTGCTCCATGCTGGCAGATTGCTACCAATTTTCATCATTCACCATGACTTTGCAAAGCTGGGGCAATGAGATCGTGCTTCAAGTATCACATTGACTCCTTCGACGTGTTGAGAGGAGTGTTTTGCTGCTGTCAGCGCAGGCTTCATCATGGCAATCTTCGTTCGAATATCTGGAGCTCCTGCAGCAGAGCCAAGTTCGAGCCACGACCGTAACATTCAACACCGTAGCTTGGCTGTTCCAATCCAGCCACATGTTACCATGTTCCTTTCCATGCCAAGCCACTCACAACCCTCCTTGCTTCGACAAGTTTCCGCCAGGTGATCAATGTCTACGGGCAAGCTTCGGGAATTGCTTCCAAATGGCAGTTGGGATTGGCTTTGAAAGATTCGACCAGAATGGCTGCAATGCTGCCTGACGAATCTTGGACGCAATAGTCGGTTTGATGTGTTTGATGTGTTTGATGTGACAAATGACAGGCTTCCAAGTTGCAGACGGTCTAGGAGTCTAGCCTCTCATGTTTGGAGATGTCTGGAGGCAGCAATGCAGAATTTATGTACCAGCACATGTGCTCGGCTGCAAAAATGGCAGAATGCCATACAGCTACTGGAGGCGGCTGCCACTATTTGTAGCAACTACACTCTTGTTGGTGTTGGCTTTGCAGCTTTCACCTTCACAGTGCCCGAAATTTAAACAACATGTGCTGCAGGAGGGCAGCAGCGAGATTGAAAACGTTGCTTTCAATGCAGCTTTGACTTCAATAGTGTCACTTGCCTTAAATTTGTTGACTTCATCAGGGCTTGTTCAACTGGTGCATCTGAAAATGTTCAGGAGCAACAGGTGGTCAGTTGGCCAGTGCCTCTTTACAAGCATGCACCTCAGCTGCAATATACTGGATTAATCTGGATTATATCGACTACATATCAGAACATCAGTACATGACTTGAAAGTTTCATTTGAGATGAAGGCCACTTTGAATGTCAGTATGATGTGAATTGAATCTCAGGCTTTCATTGAGGATTCCACCGGACGGTTTCACGTACAGCGCTCTTGCGAATGTGTCCCCATGGCAAGACGCGGTCCATACAACATCACATTCCAAGGCGCGCGCCCTTGACACCGTACAAGGTCACGTCATCCCGACGATACCTTCTGCCTGCGCCAGGTAGAGTACGATGCTGTTCTCTGTGGTGCCTTGAACAAAACATTGGCATGTTTTGTCGAGGAAGTTTCATCAATCTCCTTGCATCAATGTATAGCTCAGCGTTGTTGAGGCGCATTGCTTGCCTCCTGTGAGACACAATGGGCTTTGGCGGTGCAGTTTCTCCATGGCATGCAGGCACTAGCCTTAAAAAGACAGAGGAGAAGTTCTAAATCCAGCTCTTCTCTTTTTTTTGGTGCATCTCATGAGCGAGGGAAGTACTTCCAGCCAAGGGGCGCCGTCTTGCCGACGCTGTGGCGATTAATTCTGCCATCAATGCAGCAGACAAGTCTCACAGATGGGAACTCGCCCTACTGCTTCTCCGAGCCTTAGCTGAGGATCAATCCAATAAAATCAGTGCCAGTATCCGGCAACAGCTTTTGAATGACTGTGTTTTGCAGCCAAGGAAGTATGTCAGGGGCCAACACACGCTCAGTGCCTTAGCAGGATATGAATCGGAGCAATCTTTTTCATCAAGAACTGGCCCGTGCTGTGTTGCTTGAGGACGCCTACAGCTTCAGCTCAGCGATTGGCTGTCTTACCTGGAAGTTTGCCTTCGCCTTGCTATCTAACATGCAGTCAGCGCCTTACTGCGGGCCAAATGCGTGTTGCGAAGCTTCTTATGTCCACATGCTCTTGTGCTGCCGTTAGGACCAGGGAGGTTAACGCCAACTTGGTTTGTTTAAATGCCGCAATCAGTGCATGTGAAAAGCATGGGGCTTGGATGGAAGCTTTAGACCTCCTGGTGAGCCTTGGATTAGAATGCATCGTGCGCAAAAAAATCTGCCACGACGGCCCCGTATCATAGCCACTCCTTTGTGCCAAGGAGACAGTTTGGCGATACGACATCTTTCAACACGGCCATCAGCGCATGCAGCAGCGGCTTCGCTTGGTTGAGCTTGGTTGAATGGTGGTGTTTTCGCAGCACTTGAGTCATACATTCTCCCTCTAACTATTTGACTCAGGAGCAAGAAACTGGCCAATGGCTATTGCCATCTTGAGAGTCATGGCACGGGACAACATTGCCCAAGCACCTCAGCTGATATTGCGCAATGCTTCCAGTTTTGGCCAAGACTGCTTTGTGGCTTGAAGTTCCGAGGATGCAATCTCCTTCCGAGCTGCTATCTCGGCGTGTGAAGGAGGGAATTGTTGGAAAGAGGCTCGCAGCCTTGCTTCTCTTTGCAAGTTTCCCAGCATGACATCACACTTGCAGGCACTCAACTTACTGTCGGCCAGAAGCTCACTCAAGATAGCGTGTGCCCTTGTTCTTCTTAGCTGATCGTTCCGCGTGCTTGGCTCAGGAAATGGAAAGCCGACAGCTGCGTCCTGAGACCACTGGGTACAATGCAGCACCTTGGCTTTCTGGATGCTAAGAAGCGCAGCCATGCCTTTTCGATTAACTTTTGAAGATGTTTATCAGCTGTGGGCTTGACCCCGCAATGCCACACGCAGTTCCAGGCAATCAGTGCATGCGAGAAAGGCTCCCAATGGGAGCTTGCATTGGGGTTGTCTGCACGCGCGCAGCAGCAGGCTGTTTCACTCGATGTCACTTGGAAGGAGGCTGCAATCAAGTGTTCAATCGTTTTTGCGCAACGTGGCGCATGAGTGCCTCCTGCGCGGCAGCTGCAGGTGATAACTTTCAATGCCAAAATTGCAGCCTGCAGATCCACATGGCGGACTACACAGAGGTTGCTCAGCGAGCTTTGCCTTCAACTCTTGCAGCTAGCTTCTGGGCCGCATTTTCGGCAGGTGTACACACATCCTTTCTACCTTGCCACCAAGCATTGCCAAGCATCCAAAAGCACCTTTGTTGCCACTGCTTGGGCAATGTCAGACTGAGGACGAAATAACTTACAATTCAGCAATTTGCGCACAGGGTCATTGGCGCAGCGCAGTTACTTATTTGAGCGAGATGGCGAATTCCGGCCTTTGGCCAGCAGAAAGCTTAGTCAATTTAAGCCATTGGCATTGCAAGCTGTAGAGCGGAAAGTGCTTGTTTCAAACCTGGTCAAGGGGTGGTTGCTCTGAGGATGTCATCACTTGCAATTCCATTCTTCAAACCATGCAAATCAGTGGACCCAAGTGGCACGCCGTGTGCTTGCTGTTTGACCGTGTACAAAATTGCGTTTCTCAATTGCAATAGTGGGAAGGAAACTCATCGATGGAAGGTAGTTCTACCTTCGCCTTCTTGCTTGCTGCTACTTGGATCTTCATCTTCAATCGCACGTACTTGAATTTGCCGAGGCAACCGCAATTACTTTCGACCTGCTTATGGAATGTGCCTTGGCACTTCAGCGCTGGTCACTTCTAAAAAATCTTCTGAATCCGCATGTTGTGACAAAATTTGTGTTTCGCAGCAATGCCAGGTGTCAGCCCCAGGCAAAAGGTCTCGGTTCTTCATGCGCTGCAAGCTGACGTGCTGATAGAAGCAAGCCGTTTTTTGAGGCAAAAAAGTGCGCTAAGCATTTTGAAACAAGATATTTCAAGCATAACATCTCTTGGAATCTTTTTTTGCTTAAATAAAAGTCGCTAGATCAGCTGACAAATCACGATTTCCGTTTTTTTATTGATGACAGGCAAACTCGTCACGAAAGGTAGCTCCAATTGTACTACCTTTTGAGTTGAATTTTACAAAGTAAAGGGAAGGCTGACCAACCCAATTATCTGATTATTCAGGTAATTATTACTCATTTTAGATCCTCCCCTTATCCCGATTTTTAATTCCTTAACAAACCCTAAAAACAGATATAAAAGACTATAATTTACAATGTTTTTGTGCCTTTGACATGGAAAAAGTATTTTTTTTTTATTATATCCTAAAAATTTGATAAATGTCATATTTTTGCTATATATTTTTAAAAATTATTATAAATATATAAATAATTTCTTTAAAAAATTACTTTATGGTATTAATTGGGTTATGGAATAATTTTATTTAGAATAGTTTTCGTGGAATATTTTTTTTAGGAATAGGTAAACAATAATATATATTGGAAATTTAAAATTATGAAAATTATATTATTATATTTTAAAATAATTAGATTTTAAAATAATTTGAATTTATTTATTATAAATATAAATAATCTTTTATATTTTTTTATAATAAAATTTTAGAATTTTAAATAATAATAAATAAAATATGGAAAAAAAATAAAAACGAAATAAAGAAATAAATTTTTATTTATGTTTTTTATTTTATTAATATTACTTTAATATATTTAGATAAATTATTTTAATATAAAAAAAAATATATTATTTAATTATTTTTTTTATAATATTACCGAATATTTATAATATTATTAATTTATCGCCTAAAATATAAAAAATGATAAAGATATTTTTTAAAATATTGTTGTTAATTTGTTTTTATAGTTAAATAAAAATTATTATTATTATATTATTAATGAATTTTATTTTATAAAAAAAATATTATTTTATATATTTTTATTTAAAAATATTATTAAAATATTATTA
>Ga0126342_10022053_pt1 | contig 10562 bp, 12 predicted proteins | sample Cyp1metagenome_FD_92528 | JGI IMG/M metagenome (GOLD analysis project Ga0126342, IMG submission 92528) | Coral microbial communities from Lord Howe Island, Old Settlement Bay, Australia - Cyphastrea 1 metagenome | ecosystem: Host-associated > Invertebrates > Cnidaria > Coral ...
AGGAGACCTCAAGCACCTTTCAGTCCATCAGTGGCTTCGCTCTGCCATCCCTGATTCACAACAACCAACCTCTCCTATAGGTTTCCTATTTTTGAAACTTCCGCCACCGCCTTGTGCGGTACTCCTGGTATTCTATCTGACATTCTATCTGACATTCTATCTGACATTCTCTCTGACAGTCTCTCTGGCATTCTTTCTGGCTGTCTCGCTGAGATTCCATGTGACCTTCTTTCTGGCATTCTATTTGGATTATTTGGCATTCTATCTGAGACATTCGATCTGGCGTTCTATCTTCTGACATCCTATTTGACATTCCCTCTGGCATTCTGTCTGAGATTCCATCTGGCCTTCTTTCTGGCATTCAGCCTGGCATTCCATCTGACCTTCTTTCTGGCATTCTATCCTGACATTCTCTCTGGCGTTCTATCTGACATTCTCTCTGCCATTCTATCTGGCATTCCACCCAACGTTCTCTCTGACATTCTCTCTGGCAATCTCTCTGGCATTCTATCTGACATCCATTCTGTCTGGCATTCCATCTGACTTTCTTTCTGGCATTTTCTCTGGCATTCTAGCTGACAGTCTGTCTGAGATTCCATCTGACCTTCTTTTCTGGCAGTCTATTTGGCAATCTATTTGGCATTCTATCTGAGACATTCTATCTGACGTTCTCTCTGAGGATCTCTCTGACCTTCTTTCTGGCGTTCTATCTGGCATTCCCTCTGAAATTTTCTCTGACATTCTATCTGAGATGCCATCCGGCCTTCTATTTGGCATTCCACCTGAGCTTCTTTCTGGCAGTCTATCTGGCATTGTATCATCTGACATTCTATCTGACATTCTCTCGGACGTTCTATCTTCTGACATTCTCTATGGCATTCGCTCTGACAATCTCTCTGACATTCTATCTGACATTCTCCCTGGCATTCCCTTTGACGTTCTATCTGAGATTCCATCCGGCCTTCTTTCGGGCATTCTATTTGGCATGCCATCTGACCTTCTTTCTGGCATTCTTTCTGGCATTTCATCTGACATGCTACCTTCTGACGTTCTAAGTGACATTGTCTCTGGCCTCTGGCATTCTTTCCGACATTCTTGCTGAGATTCCATGTGACCTTCTTTCTGGCATTCTATTTGGATTATTTGGCATTCTGTCTGAGACATTCGATCAGTCTGGCATTCAATCTTCTGATTCTGATGTTCTATTTGACATTCTCACTGACAGTCTCTGTGACACTTTATCTGACATTCTATATATCTGATTCCATCTAGCCTTCTTTCCGGCATTCTGCTTCGCATTCCTTCTTTCTGGCATTCTATCTGACAGTCTCTAACATTCTATCTGGCACAAGGTTCAGGTTTGCATCTGGCGGGCCTCAGAGGGCTGGTGAGTTCGCCATGGGCTTCGGGTCCGGCACTCAATTCGGGTGTGCGGATATGTGTGTGTGGCACATCTGTACAGATGTAAAACTTCAGGGTTCTAGTAGTTTTCAGCAGGGGGCAGCAGGGTCGCTGCATGGCTGTCGCCAACGAAGCTCCATGCAGTTGACTAGGATATGGAGACTGATCAACTCCACGTACCTGCATCCAGTTTTTGTTTCTTCGTGATGGGCAGTGGCTAACCCAAGAACCACCACGCCGTTTCCAAACAATTTATTTTACATGGTTTTACACGGTCGCCGCAATCTGAATTTGGATGACGATTTATTTGCCGTTTTTGGAGTCTGGTTTGGGAGTTTGGGCTACGTTGGATATTTTCGGAAGACCTTCATTATATTCACGAAGTACAACCACGAGATCTACTTTAGGTCTCATTGTCTAGGCTGGTTGCACGTTAAAGGACTCAGTTCCTGATGGATCTCTTCAAAGATCCAATTTTGTCTAGTGTGTGTTTGTGTGTGGGGAAGTTCTCATAAAATCTACAGACCTTCACCTGGCAGGTGGGTAAAAAACGATCTCATTCACAAAAGCAATAGACTGGAAGCTGGCATGTAATGATTAATGAGAAGTGTCCTACCTTAAATTACACTTCGTTGCCCTGCATGTTGTACACAGTTGGCAGAAAACTAATTACTTGAAACTGGGGCATCGCAACACTGAGAATCAAACATGTAAGTGCAATCAATGCAATCTCTTCCTCTTTTTGCAGATAGGAGTCTTGATCTGTTCTCCGTCAAAATACCATCTCTGATTTGAACCATCTGCGCAGCCTAAGGACGACACTGCAACAACGAAGATCAAACAAACATGCTTGAGTTTCATCTCAGGAGTTCGGAGAGGGCAAGCTTGCGAACCTCAACGGCTCGTTTGTTGGAATCTCCAGTGATGGTTTTGTCACTTCATCCGTGTTTTTAAACATCCTTTCAAAGTCTCCCTGCGGTCACACACACACGAAATACCAAGTCAGTGACTGTGCAAATACACATTCTTTGTGCCGTCCAAGTTTTGATCCCAACCTTGGGTCCAAGATAAGAGGAGCGACAATGACAATGGCAAGAGGAAGCATGCGCAATGCATGCAACTGTCCCAATTTCATTCTTTGGGAAGGAGCAGTAAAGATGTATGGTTCGACAATGTGTTTCGTAGTCCCCTAAAGTTACACAAAGCAGCGTGATTCCAATCAGCTTAACCAGTCGCCGGAAAATCTGCTACCACGCCCCAGCTCACCCACTTTCACTAATGTCATTTGATGTCATTTGTATTCATGTGTCATAGATAGGAAATCGAGATATTCACATCCACACGCAAATTTGCAGGCTTACACACATAGACACGCAAACGTGCTGAAACACTGATACAAAATGACATACAACAGTTGCCAAAGCACACAAGCCGTCGTGCATGTTCGAGATCATGGCGTGAGGTAGCGGCGCTGGGATGTCGTGCATACTCCACCTCCTCGTGCCGAAACCAACCAAATCACATCAGGCTTGTGGCAGGACAGAGCAAAGACACTGACATACTGCCAAGGCTGTCTCGGGGCTTGGTACCCAATGCCCAACACCCCAACATTGGCGGGAATGAAGGAATTGAACGCTGCTGAATCTCATTGCAGATCTTACAGATTGTATTGCCGTCCCGTCAAATTTTTGCAAAGGCGAAACCACGTAGTGACGTAGTCAAGGCCACAAGAGACTTGCAGGCTCCGTGACCTTTAAGCCTTTAAGCAAACACCAATTACAAAGATGTTCTGAACAAGAATAAATGCAAGCAACGGACACACTTGCTCAGAACTGTCATTGCGAATTTTGTTGTGGAATGCATCTTACGTGCAACAACAATCCCTTTAACCTGACCAGAGTAGGTCACTGAGAGGACCTGAAAAACAGTGAAAGTAGCCATGGCCATAGCCAGTGCAAACAAGAGTGAATTAGAAGCTGACCCTTCCCCTTTCGAGAAATTTGCAGATTGCGACAACAGTGCAGAAAAGAAGTGAAAAACAAATCGTCTTGCCGGTTCTGGGCTTAGCTGTCTGCCATTCACACGCACTGATTGCAAAATAAAATTGAAAGGAAGCAAACCCTGAACAACAGGTAATCACAACAGTGCAGGTATGCCAAACTGGCCAAGTCTGGTATCACCTTCGATGGTAAGTGTCTTCGTTGGCAGGAGACTTACCATGACGCTCCTGCTCCCTGCGAAGAGTATTTAGAAGTTTTACATCTCTTCAGATGGTTCACACACACACCTTTCACGCAAACACTTCACTTTTTTTGATCTTGTTTCAGCATGTTGGAAGGCTCAACCCATGGCGCAAACTGGACTCTTCTGTAGTGGATCTAAGCTGACAACCTGCTCATCCATACCCGGCCTAGATGGGGAATTGGGACAGTTGCCCATGTACACGTTACCAGTGTGTGGGCTCCAATCCACACATCGGTCATCGTGCCTAGGCCAAACAAGAATGCAGCACTATGAGCCATGGGCACTCTGTGCATTTAACCAACATACTCTTTCCAGAGATCAACGCGTTTTGAAACAGCTTGTACGTTTTGGACCGCAACTCTGTGCCGAAACCAAACGTCCAGTGGAGAAAAAGATAAAGATCCGAGAGGTACGTGCACATACACTTTCCATGATAAACAAGCACGTCATTGTGGAAAATGGCAACCTTGATATGCTTTGAACGAACATGTAGTGAAAACTTTAGTGAAAACATGTGAAATACACCGCAAGGTACGTTTTGCAACCTTTACACGGCTATGTCATCGGTGGTGAATGCAAGATCTACCCCTAAGTTGACCGGCTAAACCGAGCTCATTCGGAGATCCATTGCGCTACCAGCTCTTCACTGTCTGCCCTGCTGTGGGCCTGCTCTTCAAGTATTGCCCGTCCCAGTAGTACTTCTGGTTGTTGCCGCTGTGACAGCTGTGCCTCAGATCCAAAATCTTATACCCCAGGTACACGCACTCCATGTGCATATATGTTACAGGTACAAATGCTGTGTATTGGGCAAAATAAAAATACATAATATTTAATAATATATATAATATATTATAGTAATTATAGGATTATATAATTACGATTAATTATACATACACTGCATTGTATTGCATTGGCTTGCGTTGCGTTGCATTGCCTAACCTTACATGATATGTACACAGCACATGAACCATCAAAAACGTATAATTACGTAGCCAATATACGGTATAATTATCCCTAGCATTCCCCAACGCTAAAGATGTTTGGATATTTCGCGGCTGTAAGTATCTGTACGTCTCTCTCCCTCTCTCTGACTCTCTGACTATACACGCATATCATCATATATCAAGAGGATTGAAGAGGCACGCGCTTGGAATATTCAAAGGCTTGTTCCCAGTATAGAAAGAAGCTTCGCAACAGAAGAAGCGCAGCACCCTTGGAACTGCTCCGCATGGCCGAATTTTCTCCTGTCAACCTGTCGGTAAATTTGACAACAAACATCTCTACACCGCTGGCCTTGCAGTTTTACAAGTCCCAACCTCAACAGAGGCTGTGAATAGCGCATACTGTGATGTCCCCGGGCCTTGTGCTGTGAAGGCACAATCTTGCAGGCTATATACTGGTGCGGTGCACCCGCCATTGCTTGCAACGCAACTCTTGATAGTCATGTCAGCAATTGCAGGATGAATCTGGGTCAGCAGTACTCCAGCTGGGTGGAGGCCCGAAGTAGATATGGCGAGACCAGAGATCACCTTGCATGTCGCTGAACCATGGCCTGTTGCACGCCACGCGACAAAATGCTTGTTGAATTTTTGTGCGCGTAAATATGCAGTGGGGTTGGTGTGGCGTGAAACTCTCATGTCTTGCGAACGACCTCTGACCTTGATGCTAACATATTGTACACTACCAACAATCTGGACCTGCAATTGCACAAGACTTTGGCGCTGTGCTACCAACAATCATCTTCACGCTTCTGCACGCTGTGATGCCACCCTACGGATGGACTCGGGGAGGCTGGGGTGTGCCAACGGTCGCTTGCACTTGCACGCGACCGCAATGCTGTGCTGTCAAGGGCATGTAAGCCATGCTTAGACGAAAGTTGGCTGGCCAGAAATCGGGAACGCTTTGACTCAGTTGCGGTTGAAAAGCAAACACCTGCCCACTTTCAGACATTACTTGAAGTCAAAATAGTTACAAAATGTCGTCACTTAAATGTTGACCACCGCACCAACGCAACTGTATGAATAAAGAACACCGAATTCCTAGTCAGCAACTCAATCATGGGCCAAAAAGAGTAACAGCTCTCGCGCGATAGTTTTTTTAAATTGCGTTGCACAAACCTGCAAGCAATTACGCGTGAAGCTCGGAACTAGGGAAACCCTTCAATCATGTTTTTTTTTTCTGAAGCACCAACTTTCAGTGACTGACGGGTGGTAACAATTTCAGAGATGAGTTTTCCACCAAGGCACCCGAATTCGCACCTTCTATGAAGTTCCAAAATGTCTAAATTTTGTTCGCAGTCCAGAATTAATTGTTTGTCATTAGATGTCATTAGGCCATTAGATTAATATAGATGAATTATGTTCTATTCCTCCTCTCTACTTTACTTATCGCGAAACATTCAAGCACAAAGACGATATACCAGCACTTTGTGACTGCAGATTGGACATTCAAACCACATGCACATGTGCGGACGTTTCACACTGATTGTCTCATGGTAATGGATATCATCTGCCAGCCGCGAGTGCAGAATGTTTTTGTATGGGTTTGTTCTGCTCTGTACTTGTTCTTTGCGTTTTTGTTTTCTTTTATTGTAATCTATTGTCTATATTGGATTTGTTTCCCTCTTGAGTTTTTCGATTTCTGTGTTTTCATTTTCCCTGTTTCTCCACTCCTCTACTCTCTCCTCTCCTTTCCTCCCCTTGCCTATCCTTCGTGCTCTTTTCCTTTCAGAAGCAAGTTTTGCTGTCTAAACCCAATTCCTGATTGCAAGATTTATGAAACTTTGGAGTTTCCTCCACCACTGCTACTGGCTGCACTACCACCAAGCCTACGCGCGTATAGATTACAGTACTTGCAAAGACTACGCTTTGCTCAACTTTGTTTGCCTGCATGCATTGCCTGGATTGACGCAGAGGCACATACACATTGGATGTCTTTGAGGAAAGAACTTCAAGATGACATGCTATGATAAGAGATGATGCGAGAGCCTTTTTCACCCTGTGTCCTTTTTGGACTCAACGCATTGCCTGGTAGCTCGTGGAACTTACTGACGCTCATCTGGCGCATAAATAGAAGAACAATTGAAAGAATTATTGAAAGTGTCAGCGTTTGTCGGCTATTTCATGCCTACTCTAATGGTGCGCTTCTTGTGCAGCCCAAGGCACATGTACATGTTGCTCACAGTCGGGTGGTAATCCACACATTGTCCACCATCCGATTCTGATTTCAACTCTTCCTCAAATGCCCGTGACTCTGAGAGACTGAAATCTTGGTAGTTACATTTTGGTGCGTAAGAAAAACATAAAGCTGTAGTCGTTGGTTTCACCATAGCTGGCCACAGCATGATTCTGTATATTCAACAGATTTCAAAAGAAGTTTGACCCGAAACTTCTGACTAGCGGACAAATGCTAAGTGAAGAACCTTCCCTCACCAGCTCCACCACTCAGCAAGTCAGTAGCTCACCCTAAGCTGAAATTTTCAGCGCGCGAAAGCGATGGCAGAAATGTGCCCGGAAGATCCCGGAAGTGTACGGAGAGGTTGCTGTTGCCTAAAACGTACCACACCGTAGCCTCGGAGTTTTTGGGAAGGTGATGTCGAAAAAAATCAATGCACAGGACTGCAAGCCCGGGGTTGCGGTTTTCAGAGCGGAAAAGTGAAAGAGGACTTGGGCTGCATAGAGTCTTCGATTTCTTGGCGCGTCTGTGCTGGCGGGCAATGCAATTGGAAATGGCTATACGAACAGCCTGTCACAGCTGTGCCAAGTGCTGCTTGCACTGCTAGTGTGGAAAGCACGGCATGAGTGCCAAACGCATTGTAACGGCTGCATCAAGTGTGCCCTAAGGCAGAAGGGTTGCCTCAGACACGAGCTACCTCAAGAAACATTGCATCCGAGAAAAACTTTGGGAATAGAGTTCAGAGAAGAGCTGGCTCAGAGAAGAGGCTCAGAGAGGAGGTAGCGAGTTGGCTGAGAGAAGGGACAGGCCTCGGAGAAGAGGAGGCTCACTGAGCCACTCCCTCAGTCATTCAGTCAGTCATTCAATCATGCAGCGGCCCATGCAGCCGTCCTTCAACCATTCAGTGAATGTCCTGGCACAACTTTTGGCACTGTGGTCCTGTATACATTGGACTGCAGCATGCTTCCAGGTCAAATCGCCGCTATGTGACAGTGCCAACGCTTCAAGATTCTGTCCGCTTCCGTTCCAGGTTGCAGCTTGAGTTCACTAATCAAATTTTCAGTATTTTCTTTTTTACCATTTTACTTAATATGTACCAGCAACTGTCAATGGGCTTAGGCAATCCAAACACCCTCTGCCACAATATGGCTACTGTACATATCACAGTAGAGACATGGCATGAGCCAGGGCCTACTCAGGTGGGTTGAACAATCGCGGATCAAGCGCGAGCCAATCGCGGATTTCACCGACGTTTTTGAAAATTGAATTGATCTGCCATGCCAGACTTTGAGCTTTGTTGTTCTCATTCTTCTTCGCGATCGGCTATCACTGTTGAACACAGTTTCCAGACAAACCCGAATACAAGTCTGACAACAACATATCATGCCATATGATTAAATTCTCCTCCTACAATCGTGAATTCTCATACGAGTACAACACATGTTTGTCGCAATCGCGAACCAATCGCCGATCAATCGCGATGCAGGGTTTTACCATCGCGGATGTTGGAATATATTATGTACATGCCGCATGCCCTTTCATAATTCTGAGACTTGCATTCCCATAAAAAAAATGCGCGCTGGCCTCACTTGATCTCTTACTGTAACCTGCCAAATATCAAAAAAAATCCAGCACGGACGCCACTTTGGCTTTGGGATTGTCTGTGCAGCTGAAGCACACCTGAAAAATAAAAACGGCTCTCCATGGACACGTCACAGGTTGCCATCTTCAAATTCCCATCCTGAGTGCTGCTCACTCTGGCAAATGGAATGCATCAATAGGTAGATGGAAAGAGTTTCTCAAAAAATGCATATACAATGGTTGGGTCGATAGTTGCTTTCTGACAGCACAGCGTTACACTCCCTGACACATTGGTGTGTCTCACGTACAACTTGAACAAAAGGAACGCCACGCTAATGCAAATCAATACTGGAACAAATGGAAGGAAAGCAAGACGCGGGAGAACTATATAGTATCTTGTGCATTGTGTCCACGCAGGTAGGCCTTCAGTGTGTACTATATTTAGATCTAGTTGGTTTCCCAATTCACTTGCCTTACTCTGCGATCTTCAATGGCGTTCCAAGATGTTCCATGTGCATCCCACATGGGAGGATAAAGACTTGGAAAGGCATATTTTGCATAGATTTGCCACACTACCAGTACATTTGCGGTAGTTTAAAGTATAATTTTTTTGTTTGCCCATCCATCAACTACTGCCCAGCACAAACCAACCGTACAATATACACCTACCAGGTAGTGCCCGGCACGCGCCGGGGCGGAAGTTTCAAAAAAAAGGACATGAGTATAGGAAACATTTTGTTTATAGGAATTGTTGGGGACCTGGGAAGAAGTGAAGTGAAGTGAACTGAACTAAAAAGAAATGAAATGAAATGAAATGAAAATGAAATGAAATGAAGGAACGAAAGAATGAAATGCATGAAAGAATCAATGCAAAAATAAATCAATGGAATGAAAGGAACGAATGAAGGAATGAATGAACGCATGAATGCATGAATAAATCAATGACCAAATGCATGCATGCATGCATGCATGAATGAACCAATGAAATAAAAGGAATGAATGAATGCATGATTGATTGAATGAATGCACGAATGACTGACTGACTGACTGACTGAATGAATGAATGAATGAATGCATGAAAGAAAGAAAGAATGAATGAAAGAACAGAAGAAAGAAGGAATGAATGAAAGAAGGACTGAAAGAATGAAAGAAAGAAGGAATGAAGGAATGAAGGAATGAAGGAATGAAGGAATGAATGAATGAATGAATGAATGAGTGACGGAGCGAATGAAAGCCTGAATGAAAGGAAGCAAAAATGAATGAATGAATGAATGAATGAATGGATGAATGAATGAATGAATGCATTCATGAATGCATGAATGCATGAATGCATGAATGCATGAATGCATGAATGCATGAATGAATGAATGAATGAATTGAATGAATGAATTGAATGAATTAATGAATGAATTGATGAATGAATGAATCTGAATCTGAATCTGAATCTGACTCTGACTCTGACTCTGAATCTGAATCTCAATGTGAATGAATGAATGAATGAATGAATGAATGAATGAATGAATGAATGAATGGAATTGAATTGAATTGATTGAATGAATGAATGAATGAATGAATGAATTGAATGAATTGAATGAATTGAATGAATGAACTGAATGAATGAATTGAATGAATGAATTGAATTGAATGAATTGAATTGAATGACTTGATTTGAATGAATTGAATTGAATGAATGAATGGAATGAATGGAATGAATGGAATGAATGGAATGAATGGAATGAATGGAATGAATGGAATGAATAGAATAAATGGAATGAATGGAATGAATGGAATGGATGGAATGGATGGAATGGATGCAATGTTTGCAATGGATGCAATGGATGCAATGCATGGAATGCATGGAATGCATGGAATGCATGGAATGCATGGAATGCATGGAATGCATGGAATGCATGGAATGCATGGAATGACTGGAATGAATGGAATGCATGGAATGCATGGAATGCATGGAATGCATGGAATGACTGGAATGAATGGAATGGATGGAATGGATGGAATGGATGCAATGTTTGCAATGGATGCAATGGATGCAATGGGTGCAATGCATGGAATGCATGGAATGCATGGAATGCATGGAATGCATGGAATGCATGGAATGCATGGAATGCATGGAATGCATGGAATGCATGGAATGCATGGAATGA
>Ga0126342_10022054_pt1 | contig 10561 bp, 14 predicted proteins | sample Cyp1metagenome_FD_92528 | JGI IMG/M metagenome (GOLD analysis project Ga0126342, IMG submission 92528) | Coral microbial communities from Lord Howe Island, Old Settlement Bay, Australia - Cyphastrea 1 metagenome | ecosystem: Host-associated > Invertebrates > Cnidaria > Coral ...
CTCCTCCTCCCTCCTCCTCCCCTCCTAGTGGAAGTGGTATATAGTGGTAGTGGTAGTGGTAGTGGTGGTAATCGTGGTAGTGGTGGTAGTGGTGGTAGTGGTAGTAGTGGTAGTAGTGGTAGTAGTGGTCGTAGTGGTAGTAGTGGTAGTAGTGGTAGTAGTGGTAGTAGTAGTAGTCGTCGTCGTCGTCGTAGTAGTCGTTGTAGTAGTCGTAGTAGTCGTCGTCGTCGTCGTAGTAGTAGTAGTAGTAGTAGTAGTATCAGTAGCTCAGTAGCTCAGTAGCTCAGTAGCTCAGTAGCTCAGTAGCTCAGTAGCTCAGTAGCTCAGTGGCTCAGTAGCTCAGTAGCTCAGTAGCTCAGTAGCTCAGTAGCAGTAGGAGTAGGAGGAGGAGGAGGAGTAGTAGTAGTAGTAGAAGAAGTAGTAGTAGTAGTAGTACTAGTAGTAGTAGTAGTAGTAGAAGAAGTAGTAGTAGTAGTAGCAGTAGTAGCAGTAGCAGTAGCAGTAGCAGTAGGAGTAGCAGAAGCAGAAGCAGAAGCAGAAGGCAGAAGCAGAAGGCAGTAGCAGTAGTAGCAGCAGTAGCAGCAGTAGCAGTAGCAGTAGCAGTAGCAGCAGCAGCAGCAGTAGCAGTAGCAGCACTAGTGCTGGTGCTGGTGCTGGTGCTAGTGCTAGGAGCAGGAGCAGGAGTAGTAATAGTAGAAGCAGCAGTAGCAGGAGGAGGAGTAGTAGTGGTTATTGTTGTTGCTGGTGGTGGTGGTGGTTTTTGTTTTTGTGTTGTTGTTGTTGTTGTTGTTGCTGTTGTTGTTGTTGTTGTTGTAATTGGTGTAATTGGTGTTGTGGTTGTGGTTGTGGTTGTTGTTTGTTTGTATGTTTGTTTTGTTTTGGTTTGTTTTGTTTTTTTGTTGGTTTGTTGGTTTGTTTGTTGGGTTTGTTTGGTTTGGTTTGTTGGCTTTGTTGGGTTTGTTTTGTTTGTTTCTTTGTTTTTTTTTTTGTTTGTTGTTTTCTTTTTTGTCTTTTTGTTTGGTTGTTTGTTTGTTTGTTTGTTTGTTCGTTGGTTGTTGTTGGTTGCTTTTCTTTCAGATGTGGAATGGGAGGAACTCGTTTGATCCAATCGTGTACTCGCAATTCGGTAAAATTGGATAGTGGGTGGATGGCGCAATGCAGATAGGCATTTGTTCCGAGTTGGGATAATTTGCAAGGAAGAACATTGTGAACTTTTAGAGTGTAAAATTATTCGCAGGCAAATGCGCCGTTCGTAGCGTGGCATTGCATGAATTGTTGTCTATCATGCACATGTGGACACGGCCTGAAATTCGTTAAGGGCGAAGGCCGTTTTGATTTAACTTGCAGGATATTTTTTTTGGTTGGCATGTGCACTTGAACAGCAGCAAAAAGCTGCATTGCACACTTTTGAGGCAACGATCGGATGATGGGTTCGTGCGAGTCCTGGATGGAGAGGCCACTTATGGCTGACCATGGGTGCAAAACTTGCATTGGGTGATGGCTTGCAGCATCATTTTCCTATTTCCTCGGCCAAGGCATTGGCACATGAGCAGGTGAAAAACACACCCAGGTTTAGTTTTTGCGCGCCAGGGTGATCATGCAAATTTGGAGCATATTAATATGCCAAGCGATTGTTTTGGTGAAGTGCGGGAGAGTTGTGCCAATACGAGAATGAGCGCTCAAACACTAAGCACCCAACGCACTGGCGTGGCCCCTTCGGCACATTGGACAAATCTTTCGAAACACAATTTTGCCTAGTCAATTTGTGCTTGTTCATGCTTACGGCCAAGAACCATGCAAACCCACAAGCGTTTCTCAAGTCTGGGGCGTCTGGTCTGCAGCGCGTTTACAAACAGTGATGCATTCTGCAGTGCAAAATTAGGACGCAACAAATCCAAGTGTGCGACGCCGAAAATATCCCATCGGTAGATTGTTACGGTTTTAAATAATCAGGTAAAATTATCATGGGAGCTGCAGATCATTAAATAGTTCAATACAGAGATCCTGCCAGCTCAAGATGGGAAGCTTTCTCAACCAGTCACAAAACATAGATATACTGATATTCAGATTCAGAGATTTAGATATATAGATATAGAAATATAGATACATCGATATATAGAATGATATAGATATTGTAGAAAAATCGATTTAGATATATAGTTATATAGTTGCATAGATATATAGATATATAGATGTATAGGTATATAGATATTTAGATATATAGATACATAGATATATAAATATATAGATGTATAGATATACAGATGGACAGACAGACAGACAGACAGACAGACAGACAGACAGACAGACAGATAGATAGATAGATAGATAGATACCCATGCATCGAGTTTGGCAGGCTTGGGTATGCATGTATCATCTTTAAATGAGCCAATGAATGCTATCATTTTGGCTCAAGTGGAGTTGAACCAAAATAGCATTCATTGCTTTTTCTTTCTAGGTCTGGTAAGGGGTGACCTGCCTAGACCTAGGGTATTCCAGGGGTGACCTGGTGGGTAGCAAGGGGTGACCTTGCATGCAGCGGAAGCTTCCAGGGATCGATATCCCCGGAGCCACTGAGGCCAACATTCTCCATGCGGCTGCTTTCATGGAGTTCAAGCGGCATGTTGAAAAGCTGGCACGGGAAGGGTCTGATCTGGCAGCATACACTTGCTGGATGCACGGGGTGGAAGTTTGCCACTCGCCATATGTCATGGCCACGGGTACAGACTCTGACTTGTTCCCCCCGTTGCCCAAGATGCCCTGCTGTGTTGAAAACTGCCAGCGCTGCGCAGCTCACTTTGGCGGGTTCAAATTCCCTGGGTAGGAATCTGGAACAGCCGTGGAGTCATTCTGCCCCCGGATGTGGCTCCCAGCGAAGCTTGGGACTATTTCTACAGGCACCAGGAGAGGATGGATCTTTTGTTGTTGGCGGCATACACCAACTTTACGGCAGCATCCGACTTGGTGCCGCAGAACCTCTATGGTTTGCAGCTTAGATGCTCAGCGGGTGACGCTGGGCAGCTGGGTCGGGGTGAACTCTTCGATCAGTGGCGCACCTGGCTCTGCAGCATCCGCAGCCGAGGGCTCTTGGCGAAGTTCGTTGAACCGCGCCTCTACCCGAGGGCTCCCAGGGGGCGACCCTGGCCAGCCTGGGGACCAGCAGGAGCTCGGGCGCTTTGTGGATGGCTGGACAGCCAGGAGGCTGGCACACTGCAGTTGGGCACGGAATGCATCGACTGCGGTGACCCCACCAGGCGCGTCTACTGGTCGTGCTGCGTGGGATTATGTAGTGCCTGCTTCACCTGGAGGCAGTGTTGTGGGCATCTTTTTGCTTTCCGCACCTTAGCAACTCTGTTAGGGTGCAGCGCCATGGCATCAGGCGGCAAGGGCTACTACGCCGCGCAAGCAGCATCCTCCTCCTCGTCAGGGGGTGACCCTGCACCAGGATGGAGGGCGGCCGATTCTTTGAGGATGATTGCTGCGCAAAGAGCACCTCAATGGAGGGAGTCCGAAAGCCTCTTGGACGACAACGACTTCGCCTATGCCTACACTGACTATGACCAAGTCGTAGGAATGGCTGGCCATCACTATCACGTAGCTGATGACTGGCTCCAGACAAGAGCATGGGTGGAGGAGGAACTCCTTGTGGCTGGGGCCAAAGTAGTAGTCGAGGACAACCCCAAGAGCTCAGTGGTCCTGCGCCCTGTCCGCAAGACTATCTACAAGAGGAAACCCAGGGCGATCAACGTGGACAAGAACATCAGCGAGGCCGTGCAGAAGAGGATCAGCGGCCTGGTGTCCATGTTTCTGCGTATGGGCTCCTACAAGCCTGCCGGCATCCTCACGCACACACTCAAGGCAGAGCGGAAGCAGACCTGTCGCAGGATTGCTGAGAAGAAGGTTCAGGATGCAGAGAAGGCCAGCATCGACCGTGTAGTGAACACCTGGCTGGAGCTGCGGTCTTTCTTGGAGAGTCGGGGGCGACCCGCTGCTCCAGAGATGGTGGACCTGGACCAATAACTGAACCACACGCAGGCGCCAGCGAGAGCACTCCAGGCGTTGAAGTGGATGAACAAGAACGCCAACCAGGACCTCGACCTCAGCAACCTGGCCAAAAAGGCAAACAAAGCATGCTCGTGAAGGGTTCGATTTTGCGGTGCCGGGCAGTTTCTCCAACGGCTTCTTCTGGGCAAAAGAAGTCCTTGAGGTCTACCGTACCCTGGCACCGGCACGACAGCGAGTCTCAGGGCTGTGCTTCTCCGACGAGGGGCGCCCTTGGACCATCCTGGAAATCCAAGAGACGATGCAGGCTGAGATGGCAGTCTTGCTGGACAATCCGGAGGAGATCGCCACGTACCCCTGGAGGCTCATGGCCCCCACGGTGGCGCAGCTGTTGGAGTGCCGGCCAGAGGAGATGGCCGCGTTGGGGGACTGGCAGAACAAAGGAGACCAGCCCGAAGTAGGCCAGATGGCTTTCCACTACTCGTCCGCCAAGTATGCAGCCTCCATCAAGATCAAGTCTTTGGTGTGGGGAGCCGCAGCCAAGTTGACGGACCAGCTTTCTTGGGAGGCGATCCCAAAGGGAGGAGCTGGACAGGCACGTAGCCATGGACTAGCTGAATCTGAGAGACTCCTTCGTCAGGACCGTCAACCTATATGGGCCTCATCACAAAGGTTCCAGGACGTGCGGAAGCGCCTGAAGTTGTCGCAGCAGTTTTTGGAGGTGGCCGAGAAAGCTCTACAAGAAGCAGAGGCAGCAGCATCACCGCTGATGCCTGACCAGCATAAGCGCTCACTGCAACGTTGAAGAACGGGAAGGCACTACGGCACTATGCCTTGAGTTCCAGACTGATGAGTGCCCGAATCCGGCCGACGAATGCCCCTGGTGCTCACCTATGCGCTGTGTTGCAACAGTCGGGTCGTGCCTGCGGAGGGAAACATGGGGCCGGAGTCTGCCGCATCAAGAGGGCAGTCATGGCAACATCTGCGCCAGCCATCCCGAAACCCTCAGCTACCCTGGTGCCTGCAGCCTTGGGTGACAAGGCACAGTTCACCAGAAAGAGATCGGCAGCCGAGACCCCTGATGATGACATGGCAGCCGCGATGAGGGCTGCTGTGAAGAAAGCCCGTGGCATGGCAGCACCCAAAACGCCCCCGAAGGCAATGCCCAAGACTCCGCCTAAGGCGGCCCCAAAGGCAGAACCGGCGGGCAAACCACAGAGCAAGTCAGCTGCCATGCCCAAGAAGGGCGGTGGAGGCAAGAGGACAGGGGAGCTGGACCACCATCTTGAGCGCCTGGGAGTTGGCACGGGCACTGCTCAAGCTCCAACTTGCTTCTGGACCTCAAGGAAAGGGGGTAAGATCTTTTTGGCAGGACTCGCAATGAGGCAGACCGTGAACAAGTTCCCCACGACGGCGCGCAGGTCTGCTGTTTTCCCAATGCTCCTGAGAGCTGGGAGGGGGTGACCCTGCCAGGCGCTCAGCTCATGACCTTTGCGGCGGCTTACAGCCAAGAACGGTCTGAGCAGTGGACAGACGTCTGGCCAGCACGGGGACAACGTCCTTATCCACTGCATCAAAGGGCGCCATAGGGGTGCATACTTGGCCGTGCTCTGCAGGGCGCTGCTGGAGGGCGAATCCATTGAAGCAGCCAACCGATACATCGAAGCCCGCCGAGATACAGAGCTCCACAAGGTGATCAAAGACCAGTGGCTCAACAAAGCCTTCCAGGACACCGTGGTGGGAACCCAGCATCCTGAGCCACCGGGTTATGCAGCCACAGCACTCATGTGCTCGTGGAAGCTGGCACAGCGCTATGCCAGCACAGCGCTATGCCAGCACAAGCAGGCCGACGGGAAGGGATTTTGGTGCGACCAATGCCTCCACCGAGCACCTGCCTCGTGGTGGCCACCGGCCTAGGCCTGATCCCTCCGAATTTTTGGCTTTGGCGCTGATTTAGCAGCATGGCCCGTTCCAACCGCTTGGGGCTTGGATAAGAGCATTCAATCCAGCCTGCATGACGCCCCCAGCTGTGACCTCGTGTGCGATGAAAACAGTGCTCCCCCGATTGACTCCTTGGTAGGTATCAGGTGTCAGGTAGCATGCTATCGCGGCATGTCTTGTAGGGGATGGTTTCACTGCTCGCTCACGGCTAGTCTGGGAGGGGCCCCCCATGATTAGGATCACAGCAGAGTGAGGCAACAACTTCATGAGGGTGAACTCATGGAGGGTTTGTGCATGACTTTGCATGTTGATCTTATCGTGATTGTCTTTTGTACTTTTAAAGAAATCTCCAATGAATCGGGCATGTCCCCGAGGCGCAGTTTTCAGTCAAAGGGAGAGGATCCCTGGACCTAGACAGAGGGGTGTCCTCAGACGTCTGCCATGGAGACAGACAAAGTTCCCCTGGAGAAGGGTTCCCCCGAAGAGGTCCTTAGGAAGTTGGGTGACAGCTTCGGATTGGATGACGGGGTGAAGCCTTACTCCGATTGGGGATCGAAAGCCTCCAAGAGTTTCGTATGTTTCGTTTTTTATGGGCATCGGAACAGGCTATTGAGACCTGGATTGGCAAGCTGGGCTTGCGGGGCAAACCTTGCTGATGACGGCCAGGGTGCGTAGGGCCTGGGCAGCGGTAGGGTTGTACTACCGCCAGGTTGAACAATCGCTCCAAGATAGCCTTGTCTGATCTGGACACGATGCTCGGGGAGACCGAGCTGCGCGACACCAAGCAGCAGTTCTGGAGGCGCTACAAAATGAGGCTCCCTCCTGAGATTCACCCCGCTGACACCACAATCTCCCGAGTGGCCAGGGAGATCCAGAAGCAGATGCTCTGTGTCTACAACATATGGAGGGTCAAAACTCTGCAGTTTCAACTCACCACCTCCCAGAAGAAGCGCAAGCTCAGTGACGGGTTGTTCATCGAGGATGGCGAGGATGAGGAGGTTGTGGCTCACGACGTGGACAATTACCTGGATAGGCTGTTCACCCTGCTGCTGGCCTATGCGATGGCCGGGTGCGCCGGGGCGACCGGTGCGCCTGATGCAGCACAAGAGCTGAACCTTGGAGCTGACACCACCAAGTTTGTGAATGTGCCACTGCACGTATCTACATTCCGTGCAAAGCGCAGTACCATGGTGCTGCCAATGGCCCAGCGCCTACAGTGGCTCCCATTGTGATGTCGAAGAGCGCAGTGAATGGGTGTCGAAGTTCAGGGAGTCGACAATGAGCCTTGGCCAGGTCATCTGGAAGTGTACACTTCTCGTGATGCACATTGGTCCATTCCAGGGCCGGCGACACCTGAAAAGAAGACCGTTGCGCCTACGGCCGCATCACAAAGTCCCTCAGAATACCTCCCAGTTGAAGTTAGGGAAGCCGATCAATGGGAAGCAAGCGGCTGCAGCCATGAAGCCGGTGTGCTGCAGCCATCAGGAAAGATCGAGTGTGGGGCCTTTAACCACGGTGCCACGAACTGCAACAGCAAGTGTTGACACACCCCAGAAGAGGAGGCGGCTGCCTCTTTTGGGGCAGGCGGGTTAGAGCCGCAAGAGGGGAGACCTCTTATGGCCGACCTCATGGCGGGCCCTAATGCCCCTCTCACGAAGGCGTTCATCAGCTGCGGATGGCGATGCATCACTGTGGATTGGTTGTTGGACCCCAGCCATGACCTGGCTGATGAGAGGAGGCAGCAATCCCTTAGTTGCCAGCTGGAAGAGGTGATCTTCATTGCTGCAGTTATCGACTGCTCCACCAAGAGCAGAGCCCGAGAGATCCCTAGACGTTTTGAGGATGGCCGCCCTGCACCAGGGCCATTTCGTTCAGAAGTCTACCCCGACGGGCTACCTACGCTGTCAGGACGCGATGCCAAGCGAGTTGACATCGACAGCAAAGCCTGCAACTACGCTCTCAAGGAGATCCAAAAGCTGCGGGGCCGTGGTGGGGGGAGTGTCCGCGAGAACCCAGCCCGATCACTCCGCTGCATGGTGGACATCCGCAGAGGTGGCTATGTGGAACTCAGGGCAATCAATGGACACCTCATACTCGCGGCCTGTACGTTAAGCGGTGCCCGTTGCAAGCATCAGGTGCTCCGACACAATTTGGAAGAAATCCAGCAATGGCCGTTCAATGGCCTACAGCCAATTGTCACCACGTACACGACCCCCAGGAGTGGACCCCTTACACCAGCGATGGTTACGGTTAGAGAGTGTACCCATCCAAAGAAAAGGCCGAATACACCGCAGTGCTGGCCTTCGCCATTGCAGTGTCCGCCAGCTGGTGGGCCGCTAGAACGGGCCTAGCAAACTTGGCCGTTCCGAGGATGCCAGCATTCATCTCAGTGGGGCGCCGGGAGCATTGGCTCGACATGGATCCCAGATCCATGAGGGAATGACAAATGGTCCCTTTGGCAGTGACCTTCGGCTTGACAGAGGAGTTGCGGGCTGGCCGACCGGGGTTACAAGTCACGAAGCTCACCACCGACGTCATGATCAACAAGGATACTTCTGTCAGGCAAAGCAGTGTATGTCGGGTGGCGGAGTTTTCACCATCGCCTGTCGACTACAAAGTGGAGGTCTGCTTGGACACCAGGCCACAACTGCGAAGCCGGTGAATGGCCCGCCAGGTACATCGTGCACATCAGGACGTCCGCCCTCTGGGATGCGTTGCCAGAGTTGTCAGGGCTTTCCCTTGTGTGCGACTGCCCCCTGGACCAAATCTGCAAGGCCGACATCTTGATTGGGCTCTACTTCGACGCCACATCACCGGTAAGTGACCCAAGACATCGAGGCACCGATAGGAAATGGAGTCGGACTTTTGCCTTGCTGCAAGGCATCCAGGCACTGCCCAACCCTTAAGGGCATGTCATCTGCTTACAGATACTGCCCCATGTCCCAGCGGGAAAGCTATAGGCTGCGTCGTCGTATGGTTTCATGACGAATGGCAAGCTCCTGCATACCAAGTCTATGCAGGCCTCTTGTTTGGGCTTCCACTGGCCATCACTTCCTTTAACAGATTTCCCTGACTGTTGGAAGCGCTGACTCGCCGGTATTGCCAAGTTTTGACATCCCTGTACTTTGATGACGCGACGATCACTGATGTCCGCTCTGCTAAGGACTCAGGACAACGGGCGATGAACCAGTTATGCCTGATGATTGGCTCCCCATTTGCGGAAGACAAAAAGCAGACAATGCAAAGTACTGGCACTTTTCTGGGACTTACCCATGACCTGAGCTGCATCAACAAGACAGGCCATGTCCGTTTTTGGGCCCGTACGAGCCTTCATGGCAAAGTTCGTGACATCCTTGCCACAGCACGTCAAACAGGCCACTTCACTCGAGGTGCAGCTTCCAAACTTTATGGACTTGCCAACTCCTTGGAGCAAGGCATCGACGGGCGAGTCGGGTATGGCAGCCTCATGGCCGTTAAGGCACGCCAAGAGGAGAATGCCACATCCATAACCCCAAAGATTGAAGCCTGCTTCGAGGTGATCGAAGCTGTGATGCGCTTTCAGCCAAAACGTGAATTTCCAGTTTTTTGTATGGAACGGCTTCGATTTTTGGCAGCATCAGATGCTGCTGTCGAAGCCGACAACCCAGGCTCAGGTGGATTCCACCTCATCTTTCTCCAACTGGACGGATCACAAACCCGTCTCAGTTTTGTGGCAACCAATTGTGCCGAGCTTCAAGCCCTTTGGCAGCCTGCGGAGACCCACATCGCGCAACTGGAGCTTTCTATGGTTCTTTATGCCCTGATTGAGCGCCCTGATCTTTTCCGCCATCGACACGGTCTTTGGTTCCTCGACAATGTTGTCGCAGTCATGACCTTAGTGAGAGGGCGTTCTAGCAATTCGGATCTGGCCAAGCTCGGCCATTTGATTCATTTAGCACTGTTCGCACTGCGTGCCCAGGGATACTGGGAGTACGTCCAGAGCAAGAGCAACGGGCCGATGATATCAGTAGATTAGGTTTCAATGACCCATGGTGGCGCTGCCATGGCTTCAGCTTTCATTCGTCGTACCTCCCCACCATCTTTTCCCATCTGCCATTCGTAGCAGTCATCCTCATCTTCGAATTCCTTTAGTGCTTTGGGTGTAGTAGTGCGTGGGGTGATACCTGCAAAAGCAGTTTCCAACCTGGGGTGAGCAGGTAGCTGACCAGAGGTGAAACTGGTCTGACGCTATGTGCGTGCCACACAGTGACCGACCAAAGCAAACCTGAGGATAGCAGGTGAAACTGACTGAACACTGGCAGGGTTTGGAAAAAGAGCTGTGAGTGTGCGCACGGTACGGAGTTTCATATGTCATTTTGAGATGTATATATATAAACATTTAGATAATTGGATGTATAGATGTATAGATAGATTTATAGATATATATTAATATACAGATATAGATATATAGCTACATATAAATGTATATGTATGCATCGTGTTTGGCAGGCACTGTGTGTGCATTATCATTAGGGTGAGTATGTAAGCTGATGAATCCATTTTGGCTCAAGTCTGAGCCAAACTGGCTTCATCGTTCTTTCTTTTTGCTGGGGTACCCACGCCACTTCTAGGGAGTTAC
>Ga0126342_10022055_pt1 | contig 10561 bp, 9 predicted proteins | sample Cyp1metagenome_FD_92528 | JGI IMG/M metagenome (GOLD analysis project Ga0126342, IMG submission 92528) | Coral microbial communities from Lord Howe Island, Old Settlement Bay, Australia - Cyphastrea 1 metagenome | ecosystem: Host-associated > Invertebrates > Cnidaria > Coral ...
CCACGGACAGGCTCACGTGTGAGCCGTCCGTGGCACCGGCGACCTCGACCCCCTGGAGGGTGAGGATCGCCGGTTCCATGAACGGGCCGGGGGCGCGCCGGCGCGTTTGAGCCACTTGAGCCATCCATTTAATTATGCCACCATCTTATCCACCCGAGGTGCCACGTTTGCCACACTGATGCTCTCCACCTGCAAGGCCTGCGCCATCCTCTCCGGCGTCGCCGCGTTGGGCGCGTTGGGCGCGTTCTCGCTGACCAGGACGCACCACAAGCCCGAGGCCACCTGGATTTTCTCCCAGAGCTGTTGGTTTCTAAACCCACATATAAATCATAGAGGATGGGGCCCCCAAGGTAGCTAAGTTGGTTAACTATGGTTAATGGGGTTTATAAACCAACTTATAGCTCGGGGGCCCCATCCTGTATTTATATATAAATATATGTTAAGTTCCCTAGATCTTAGATCCCCAATAGTATGAAGTGAAGCAATCATATAAATTAAAATCATATGTTGATGGTGTGTACCATCCAAAATGCTAAATTTGCGGATGGTAAATACTATTGCTTTACTCATATGACACAAAATATGAACATTCACTCATACTACTCATATGACACAAAATATGAAAACAAACTTAACTTGGATGGTTTACTGTAGATCTTCGAGTTACTGGGAGTTAAGAACATGATTTTCGAGATACGGCTCGTTCTGAATTTGAAAAATGCACATGTTGCAATGTCAGGGACTGGAAGCGTTTGGCTCAGTCAAAAGTAAAACTCTGGCTGTGAGATGGTGGTTCAATAAAATCTTTGAGCTACTGCGAGGTAGTTTGAGTTTTATTAGTTTATTAGAGCTTTAATCAAGTAGATCATCCATTCCTAATTTAGAGCTGTTGTTTCAGTTATGCTACGGGTTTTGTCCATGTGCAACCTTCCAGTTTCTTTGAACTATGTGTTCATATCACATAAATTGATTCCCAATTGATTCCTCCTCCCCCCAAAAAAAACACCATACAATGGTCCCAACATGTGGTTTCATTCCCTACTAGACCATGGTCTCTGGGGCTCTGTGGGGTGGTCAATATTAAGGGGAATTATATACTGTTTTCTACACTGTTGAGTCCCTAATTTTCATCGTAAAACACCACCGTAATCACTATAACATCCCATTAAACCATATTAACTCCCTATGTGTCATAGTTAAACTCTTCCATTTTCATAAATTTCACCATTAAGACAATCATTAAATCCGATGAAAAAGAAATTTCCAGTCCTGTATCCATGGCCAGGCCGGGCCAAACCGACAGGCCAAGGCCCCAAGGCCCTGCACCTGTCTAGCCGCCACGGGTATGCAACCTGATCCTCAGTGACGTTCAAGGCAATCCGTTTAGATAAATGTTACAAGGTGGTACCCCCCCATGTGCTCTTTACAATTAGTTCTATGGCTTGATAAAATGTTTGAGAGAGAGAGAGAGAGATATATATATATATACACCTGCATATACATCTAGTGTTAATGAAATAAACCCAGCTAACGAACTGTGGCACCACCTTGTATGGTGGGAAAAAACTATATGTTCTTACGACATATGTTTGGTGTTTCGCAAAATATCTCCAGTCCTTTGGGGTAACATCGACTCAGCAAGCCAAGCAAGTGTCATTCAATAATGTAGCCCAACAAAAAAAACAAACATGGCCAGGGTTGTATCTAAGAATAGTGCAATTACCATCTGGTTATTTAACATAGCCATGGAAAATCAGCATGTTTAATAGGTAAACCATCTATTTCTATGGGCAATTTTCCATGGCTATGTTAAATAACCATAGGGTATGATATTGGATCTTCCATATGGTACATATTTCTGCTGTTGCTCAAAAACACGAGTTATCATTGTCGCCGTTCTTGCGGGAAAAAACGCCGTTCCTGGAAATAAATGCCGTTGTCAAAAATTGTCAGCCCAATGGATCGCGTATTTTTTCATGTATTTTCGCAGTTTGGTCGGGCATTTTCGCTGCTGAAAAACTGGTTTGGCATCTATATATCAGAAGAAACTCTGGTCTTCCCAAAAAGGTTGTTCTTGTGCAAAAGCTATTTCTTGGGCAGAAGGCAGAAATTAAGCCCCCTTTGAAGATAATATACCAATATTGTTTATATATTATGATTATTCATGGTTGTTTTACTTGTAAATACTATATCAATTATAATCCCAATCACATCCCAACTAAATCCCATAAAAAAAATCATATCATTCCGTATTTATATAGGATTTTATTGCATCCAGAAATGGAGAGATCCCCAGTCGCCGAGTCACCACAGGCATTCGTGGCCGTCTGCGCGGCCGCCATGGCCTTCGACAAATCCACGCCCAAAGCTGGGGGCATCGCGGGCGGCACAGTCTGTGCCAGGCCAGGTGCCATGCCCGGCCCCGGCAAAGCCAGGCCGCCTGGCCGGGCACACGGTGGGTTTTTAGCATTTCTGTAGATCTTTTGATGGTCACTAATATATATGTATATTATATATATATATGTGTGTGTGTATGTATAATTATGTATACCATTGTATACCAATGGAGTTCTTGCTGAGAAGCAAATTCTATTTGTTGATAAGATTTTAATCGTATTTTACTCCATAGTCCAGCAAGTGAGTTTCTGTGGAATTTCCGCCGAGCACGTCGTTTCCTCATAAAAGGAACTTCTTGGGATGACTTCAAAGTTTTGAAGAAATACAAAATATACAAAGTAACCCAATAGTGACATCCTTTCAACCATGTGGCTTGTCTTTGAAACAGGCATCTCTCTGAGGGTTTTTTTTCCATATGAAACCTGGTTGGTGGTTTTAACCATCTTGAAAAATATGAATTCGTCAATGGGAAGGATGATCCATTCATATTATGAAAAATAAAAGCCATGTTCCAAACCACCAACCAGTAAATGATGTTCATTGGATTTTCCCATTTAACTGGCCATTTCTAGAAGATTTTCCCATTTAATAGTGGTTAATAGTGAAACTGACCGCATCTCGCCGAGCACGCACCTTCCATTGGCGCAACGTTGGGAGCCATCCTTGGAGCTGCTACGAGCTGCTCGCTGAGCTGCTCCGCGGATGTGAAATCCCATGGTGTCATCCCGTGGCAGCTGATGCATGATGCAATGCACTCACTATCTGATAGCACTTCAGATCTGAGTGAACAAACCAACATAATTATATATATATGTGTGTGTGAAGATTAGAGTTTACTCATTTCTTTTTACAGTTACACCATGTTAAAGCAACATATTTTGCTTTAAAAACGATTCTCTAAGTCTCCAGTCTGCATTGCCAGGTCATACCTAAACTCTACGTTGATCATAGGGCAGGCCCCCAATGATTTCGTTACCGTTGTCCCATTAAAATGGCCACAACTCACTTGGGGCATTTGAAAATTCATGCCGATCATGCCACTTAGAATAAGCTGGTCATAAGTTGCTGAAAAAATATGGGATGATCATATGATCTACCCTCTGTTAAAAAAAAACATAGCTATTGAAAATGGCCCATAAAAATAGTTGATTTACCTATTCACAATTGTCATTTTCCATCGTTTTTTGTATGTTTACCAGGTCGGGTATGGGATGATCCCCCAACCCCCCGAAGCTAAGCATCTGTTCCAAGTAGGCCTCAAAGTTCAGCATCGGCTCAATGCCCAAGATCCCGGGGCAGGGAGCTGCCTTTTTTGGCTCAGAAAAACCACCGGGGATTTTGCTGCGAGGATTTTACGCTTCAATGCGAGTCAGTTACTTTTTTTGGGTGCAAGTATAATAGATGTATACTGTTATACGATATAATTAATGATGATTATATATAAGTATATTTTGGTTTGAGCTGAAGTTTGCCATCCTGTCCCTGTGACCTTCTGAGCGGTTTTGTATCACCATTTGTCATTTTAATCTTTGTACGATATCGAGAGAGATGCGCCGAGTTGCTGCCCTTGTGGGCATGCAGGCCGCAAGACATGAAAGTGAAAGTGGTTTCTCTCAACATGTGAGAACCCGCTCTAAATACCCTCTGGTAAACTAACATAGCTATGGAAAAACACAACTTTTAATGGGAAAATCCACTATAAATAGCCATTTTCAATAGCTATGTTAAATTACCAGGGGGTATGTCTAAATTTGATGGTCAATCATGGTCGATCATGGTTGATCATGATCGGTCAAACTTGTGACCCTGGCCATGTTGGGAACCGCATTTTTTTTTTGACTAAACATTAGCCTCTGGTAATTTAACATAGCTATTGAAAATGGCCATAGATAATAGAAATAGTGGATTTTCCCATTAAACATTAAACATTGTGATTTTCCATAGTTTTTTGTATGTTTACCAGGTCGGGTTGCATGGATAAACATATTAGTGTTCCTGGTATTTTTGTCCCAGAACCCTTTTGTACCAATCCACTGACCCAATCATGAACTCAACAGCGGCATCCATTGGGAACTTATATATCCCATACCCTCTAGTAATTTAACATAGCCATGGAAAATCACAATTTTTAATGGGTAAACCATCTACAAATGGGCAATTTTCAATAGCTATGTTAGTTTACCAGAGGGTAAACGATCACCGCTATTGTTGTGTTTTTTTAATCCCCATCATCAAGCAAATTTCTTAGATTTGCTTGAGGAACCCCGCCCCCCCCCCAAAAAAAAGAAGGCCTATTCAACAATAATATTCCCTATAAAATTCCGCAAGTAGTTGATTTCCTACATATCCAAGGTTTTCATCATGGTGAAAACAAATCGCCCTTAAATCACGGTGGTGAAAAAACTATGGTATAAACAATATGGTGACTTTACCACCATTTGTTAAACTATGGTAGTAAAACTATAGTTAATCACCTTATCGGGGTAAATTATCATATTTCACTAACCTGAATCTTGCGGCCATTTGGGGATGATTTCAAATGATTTCCCTTCGCAGCTTATTAGCCATGATTCCAGGGTTCATCATAGAACAGTGAGGTCGTGATCAAATTTACCCAGCCTTGGTTGGTGGTTTCAACCCCCTCTGAAAAATATTAGTGAAATGGGACGATTCTTCCCAACTGGATGAATATTATTCCAAACCACCAACTAGTTATGTGTTTTTTTCCTACCACCATGGTGTCTTTTTTCCGCGCCGAGACACCCAGGGCATCCACGGCGATGTCCAGGGAAGCGGGCAGGGAGCGCAGGGATGAGCAAAGATCGGGCCTGGAAACCGGCTTCACCAAGGGTGAGAGATCCAAGGATACCTACATGACCGTAACTTGTTTTGCTTATTCACGCTGAATCTATGTATATAATATAACGCCGTGCATTCATTGAATCATTCATCTTGGGTATGTTGAAGTATATGTTAAGAAGTTCTTCAAAAAACAACAACAACATACAACAACCATATACTGTAACATATTGCTACATGTACTTATTGATGTGTACATTTGTTGATTGTAACTTGTAACTGTTCAATTTCGACCTGCTGTATTCATGGTTCTCAAACTAAATGCAGCACTGGAGTTTACAACACTTCCAAGCAAGCTATAGCCCCTCCCATCAGATCCAAGAGTATCCAAGCCACCCACTCCCTCACTTTCACTGCTCCCTGCAGCCATTGGAGGATACCACGCCATTTTGGTCGCGGTGGTCACGACACGAATTCGGGGTCCGGGCGGGACAGACGAGACGACGGGAGTCCAGTCGTCCAGTTCTTGATCCACTTGCGGCAAGCGAAGGATGACAATGGGATATCTGGGTGGTGGTTGAGTGGTTGAACCATTTTTTTAGTGGCGACATGGTGGATGGGAGAGTTATTTGAGGATCCGACGGATATATCATGATGTACCATGATATACCTACAATATATAGAACCCCCCAATCTTCTCCTAAGCAGAGTTCATTCTGCCTAACCAAATTCTGCTGTGCTCACGTTTTGATGCACACTTTCAGGCACTTGTTTTATATACCAAGTATTGATCAGAAATAACAATACTAGGTATTCCAATTATACTAGTTAGCCAAGTTTTGTATGCTATTGTTTTTTTTTTCCGCCCTTGAATCCGCAGCATGGCTCAAGGCTCTTTGGCCGGCGGTCTCCGCAGCCGGTTAGTCGCTTTGGACTGCCGGGTCAGCGCCTACGCGCTCCCAAGAGGCAGACGGCTCGGCCCGGTAGCGGGGGCTAAGCCGACGATGTCTGCCAGCCGCGGGCCGACCGGCGGGCCACGGACGGGGTGCGCCGGCGAGACGGCACTGAGGATGTGCCGGAGGCGCTGTCCGGGCTTGCCGCTCGCGGGGAGGCGAGGCGCCGCCTCCCAGAGGCTGGCGCCGCCGCCGGAGCGCCCTGCGTGGCCGGCGTGAGGGTACCGCCGAGAGTGGCCCGCACAGTGACGGCCAGGCACACGTGTCTGCCGTCGGTAGCCCCCGGAACCTCGGTCCCCCCCAGAGAGAGTACGACCGGGTACATGAAGGCTAGGGGGTGGGAACCCCCTTGAGCCAAAATGGCTACGGCTATTGTTTTATATGCCAAGTACTAAGTACTAATCTTTACACAATCCTAGTGGTGTCCGCCTCTCAGCATTCCGAACAAGATGGGATCATATGATCCAATAGTTACCTAGCACCCAGTGCCCAGTGCATGTCCGTTCCCTGTTCAGTGTTTCAAACAAACAACAAATGGTTTGTTCCTCTTAGTCTTAGGCATGTCAACCGAAGTGATTATCATAATTTCGCATACCAACTCATAAATGACCACGATATCACAATTATAATCAATTATATATTTGTAGTTTAGATATGATATAATCCATTTCCCCTAAATACCACCCACATAAAAATCAGGTTCAATATTGGCTCTGTTTATTTGGGTCCCAAACATTGGGGGCAAATAAAAGGCTACTTATGATCGAGGGATGGGCCAGTTTGATCTATGGGTTCGTCTGACAATATGGTATCCCACACAATTTGCTGGTATATCATTTAAGATATCTGTTGGGATATTTGAATAATACTTATACCACATATCTGGGCAAGTTATAAATATGTTTTACCTAATTCACTAACCTGACTAGTTCGGCCATTTGGGGATGATATTTCCCTAGCTCCGTGATTCCAGGCTTCGGGAGCACCTCGCCCCGCGTCCAGTGTGTTCTCGTGACACCTCAGTTTTTTTTGGGAGATGGAGATTCCATGGGTAGATAAAGAGGTTTTTTGTGGGTACCCTCTGGTAATTTAACATGGCTATGGAAAATCAACATTTTTAATGGGAAAATCCATTATTTCTATGGCCATGTTCAATAGCTATGTTAGTTTACCAGAGGGTAAAACAATGCCATTTGCATCATCCCCCAGGAAAATCACCAGTGCTATGAAAAAACCATTCCCAGTCATGGATGGTTTATTATTGTTGGGTGATTTGAAAATATGTGACAATCCTTTCAATCACACCGTTTCTGTATATGTAACACTCCTGTCAAAGAACTCCAGCTGCATCCAGCTGCGCTCTACTGGGAAAGGAACACAATTTATTTGAAGGAATGGTTTCCTTCTCCAAAAACATATTTTTACATCCCCAAAGGCTTCACACCTGAAAAGGAAAATTGCACATCCCCAAGGAATACTGCGCATGTTTAGCATACTGTTTGTTTTAAAGTAATGACTTCACAAGAATGCCTTGGGGGCAAGATGAAGCAGATTTGGTTTGGACTAATCTGGATTTGATTTGTAATCCTAAGGAATCAAAAGCTCAAGAAACAGAAAAAAACAAAGAAACAAAAAAAAAAAACAAAGACACCAAAAAAACACACAAAGAAACAAACAAAACAAAACACACAATGTTTTCCAGACTAGTCTGAACATGCCTAGATCCAAGTAGTCCCCAAAACATTGTTTTTTGTTCTTTATTTGTTTTTTTGTTTGTTTTGTTTCTTTTTGTTTTTTTTTTGTTTTGGGTGATTAACCACTCTAAGCTCTATTTCCACTAGAAAAGGCTTGCGCATGGACAGCATATGGTTTTAGATCATGTAATGTATTTGGGGAAACAAATTGCCTTTTGCGCGCCCACAACAAGCCTCTCCGTAGTTCTAATAGAAGAGGCTTGTGCATGGACAACAAAAAACATAAGATCATGTAATATATCGACAAAAAAAGAATATATACATATATATATATACACAAACAATGGGTGATTTCAGCGCTGGCAACAAGCCTTTTTGCATTGTTTTTTTTCCCACGTTACAGTAAAATGACTATCAACCGAAATCTCCGTGTCAAGAAGCGATGCCAAACTCTGATGCCAAAGAAGCATGAAATTGGGGATTTCACGTTTACCCGACCTGGTAATTTGTTACAGTTTGCTATTGAAAATGGCCATAGATAATAGAAATAGTAGATTTTCCTTTCCCATGAAAAAAACATGTGATTTCCCATAGTTTTTCGTATGTTTACCAGAGGGTACATGGAGCTATTGGCTTTCTATCCTCTCACTAGCTGCACGGTTTTCTTTGCCAAATTCAGCAAGATTTTTGTGCCAAATCATTAAACAAAAACAAGGTGGTACTGTAGAAACCGTTGATACCCCTCTTTGCGTACAAAAAAACATGCGACGGTGCTTGGATATATCCATGCTGCTGTTCCTTTTATCCATGTCTTGGTTCATTGAATCCCTTCCGTAGAACCCATTAGAATTATACTTAAGTATCATTGAAACAAAATGATAATTAATACTGTAATATACTGTAATAATATCTGTTCAACATCCATCTTAATATTCCATCATGTTGTTCCATGTTGTTCCCCACATGACAGTCCAAAGTCTTGCTGTCGTCCCTTCGAAACCGTTGGCTTCGCACCTGCCGTTGGCTCTTCGAGACCATGAAGCCAGCGAAAGCGCGAAACCGGCCCTTTCCGCCGCCAGCGTTGCCATGTCTGGACCTGTGAGGCGTCACGAGGGTCCAAGTACCCTCTGGTTATGTCAAAATAGCTATTGAAAATGGCCATAGAAATAGTGGATTTTCATGGATTTTCCCATTGAAAATTGTGATTTTCCACAGTTATGTTAGTTTACCAGAGGGTACTCACAAGGGGTTTTGGGGTTAAAAATTCAGAACTTATAACTTTTCGTTCGGGACACCAGAAATACTTTTAACATGTTTAAACATGAAACCTGACCAAATTTGGTCCCTGAGCATCTTTTCTTATTGCTGGGTATTGTTGGGGGTGTAGCTCTAGATACCTCTAGAATCCCTAAGTTTCACATGCCAAGAACGAATGGCGGCCAGCAAAAAACAACTCTCAAATAGAAATTCTTCACTATAGATTCCCCAGTCATGGTGGATGTTCCATTGGGAAAATAAGAATTTTCACCTTAAACAAACCCAGAGATAGACTCAACAGAAAACCCCAAGGTCCATCCTGGGGTCCCCGGCAAAGTCTTGACGAATCCCATTTAATGGACCCGACATGAGTCGCTGTGACTATTCGACAGGCCAATTTTTTTGCCAAGTCTTGATCTCTGAGGACTATATCATCTGGTACCAAAAAACTACACAAAATGCATGACATCTCATTTTGCTAACTACTCTTGTTTGCAGCACCAAGAAGTTGGGGCGAAAAACACCTGATGCCAGTGACTTTGCAGCTGGCGAGTCTTGCGTATCCGTATCGCAAGCTTGTGATCACAACATGTCGTCATCTGACGCCTCTGAATCTGGAATATTCTGGAACTATGGCCGATTACAGTAGATAATATGGGTCACGTAGATCACGTATTGCAGTGATCCAATTGAGCATAATCGAAATCATAGGTATGAAACCAGCTACAGCTCCTATGGAATCTGAAGTGCATGGGCCGTATGGGTTCCAGGCGCTGATTAGTGAAAAATAGATCCATGTGGCCTTAACTTTCGAGCTGAAAAGCTTGAAAGAGTCGCATGGATATGGAGTTTCTCAGATTGCCATGCCGAACCCCAGGCTCTCAGGCTCTCAGGCTCTCAGCCAAGTCTTTGGCGATGGAGAATCGCCCATTCAATCCCATTTTTTCATTCAGCGGTTAAGGAAATCCTTGTGCCGTCTGCCATTCAATCCCATTCATACCAAAATCTATCCTTATATATATATATATATATACATATGTATGTATGATTTCTATGATTGTCCCATTGAAACCTTCATTATCCTTCATGTATTTCCATTGCCCTGTTTGATTGCCAGAGGCTATGGTAGCGTTTAATATGTTCAATAGGGAAATGAATGGTGAGAAAGGGTGCCATCCCAGTCATCCCACCATCCAATGATATCATAGGGGGTGATTCATGCGATGATCACGCCGGTATCACTGGTATCACAAAGGACTTATGGTAACCGACAGAATTATGGAAAAAAAAGCGTTCAACTTAGACAGGCGGCGCCTGCGTCCGATTTTTCCATAATTCGATTTTTCCCCATAAGGGTTCAAAATATCCCGGAAGTGATCCGAACCTTTTTTTTCCATAATTCTTGGAGGTGGCCATTATTTCCATAATTGATTTTTCCTGTGAAATCAGGGGGCTAGGGCA
>Ga0126342_10022056_pt1 | contig 10561 bp, 7 predicted proteins | sample Cyp1metagenome_FD_92528 | JGI IMG/M metagenome (GOLD analysis project Ga0126342, IMG submission 92528) | Coral microbial communities from Lord Howe Island, Old Settlement Bay, Australia - Cyphastrea 1 metagenome | ecosystem: Host-associated > Invertebrates > Cnidaria > Coral ...
AACTCACGCAGCTTTCACAGAGAAAGAAGGCACAACAAATGCATATCACAAATGTCTCGCTAGTGTCAGAAATATTCAGGTAGCTTTCAAGCAGCAAACTCACGCAGCTTGCACAGAGAAAGAAGGCAAAACAGATGCAGATCACAAAAAATCACTTGTGTCAGAAATACTCAAGTAGCTCTCAAGCAGTAAACTCACGCAGCTTTCACAGAGAAAGAAGGCAAAACAGCAGCAAATCACTGTTTGCCACAGCACGTGCAAACAAACAGGGGACCGAGTGAAGTGGCGGAGCCAACAAGCGCGTGCGCAAAAACATCTACGCGAAGGTCAAAAAAGGACCTCAAGAAACAAACTAAAACAGAAACGGGTGGCAAAAACATCAACTCACAAACCAATTCGAAAAACTGCCGTTGCACTGAAATAAATCTGAGTGAAAGTCTGTGGAGTCGGACATTCGCAACTATTTTGACCGGAGGTGGTAACGTCTGATGCGGTCTGACGCTGAGAGCGGATGTGTGAAGTGGTCGCTTGACCCACTCATCCAAAACTTCTTCCAAACAAATTCAAATCCTTTCCCAAGCTGGTTCGATCCAACCAGTCCACCAAAAAATGCCAATGGCCAGACAAGGCCGAGTGTAAAGCCCCCCTCCCCTTGGCGAGGGCTTGTCGAAAAACTGAAGCTGACACTGAATCTGATTCTGAGGCAAACCACCTCCCATTCATTTTTACCAAGCCGACTTCTCAAATTCACCAAGATTCCTGTGGTGCATTGTGGCACGCAGCGCCTCCTTGTCCAAGTAAATTTCCCGCTCTCCCCAAAGGCGCTGCAACAAGGAGAAGTCAAATTGCTCCCAGACGCAAAAGATGCGGCTGCCCGGGTCCACCGCGCTGAAGTCTCCGTTGGTCAGCGCATCCACCAGACAGTTTTCGTCTCGTGGTCGCCAATCCAGACTGACATGAACATGCGCCCTCATGAGTGCTTCAGTGAGTTGCATGAACACTAAGCAAAGAGGCCATTTGGTCGTGAGCCCCTTCTTCAGCAAGTGTTCGTTTGCTAAATTGTCTGTGCCAGCGCCCACGTGGAGAGGAGGCAAGTTGTTACGCCGCCCCACTTCCAAATAGCCAAACAAGTGCAGTGCAATCAATGCGGCCAGCAGCCCAGCAGTCGTGGAAGCCCACTGCGACTGGCCATCCGACTTGAACAAGTAAGGCGCTTGGTGGGGCAGCACCTCCAGCGAAAACCATTTGCCAGATTCCAAATGATGTCCCCCCAAAACTACTCTGTTAACCTCACACTTTGCATGAGTGCGAAAAACTTCTCCCCCTGCAGTCTGAGGCCGTTCGCAAGAATGAAGGTAGGTGCAATCTGTGAGCTGCACTTTCAAGAACTGGAGCACCAGGAGCACCAGCCTTGGGGCCGTCGCCACCGTGCTCCTGTCAATGGCTGCACTCCAGGCATACAGCGGAGCCAAGAAAGGCTTCAGCCAGATCAAGACCCGTGCCACAAATCCAAGTCGCCCCAAGAATTCGTTGAAGCGGCGTAAATAGATTGTGCCCCTGGACCGAGCCATCTCGTCAATGAACTGAATCAGCCAATCACCACGGCGCTTGGTAATGCCAATGAAGCATTCCTTGTAGTCAAGCAGGTATCCAACGAATTGCACCTGCAAGCCTCCGGTGAACTTGCCATAAGCAAAAGGGGTTCCCATCAGCTCATACATCAAGATTGCAATCCAGAGGTTGAGAAACTTGCGCACCCCCAAACACGAAAGGTGGAGGTCGTCCACACAGACCAGTTGATGCCAATCTTGCTGATTCAACAGATATCCAACCGCGCGACCAACCCCAGAGAAAAGACGTGACCACCAATAGCTAGCAGAGGAAATACCAAACGTACCAACAGTGTTAATCCAAACAGTCTTGTCCTCCGACCTGACTTTGCAACCCAAAAGCGGCCAGTCTTCCTCCCGTATTTTCACCAGACGGTGGGCAGCCTTAATGTCCGCAAACAAAGCATAAACTGACTCCTGTTCTTCTTTCACATTACGCACCATCCCAGCTGCATCCTCTGGACCAGGATATTGGAGCTGGTCCTGGAACAAGATTGCATTATTCAGTTGGACGTAATGCGTCCCGTCATGAAGAGGTCGGACATCGCCGTTAGGCTTTCGCAAAGCGCCCATTGCTGCAACCAAAGGAGTCCTATGCGGAAACTTTGATTTCATCTCTCCAACGGTGGTCGGGATCATCCTCCCTAACTGTTCCTCTTCACGGAACTTTTTCTCCAAGTCGTCTGCCATCTCTCTGGCGGACTTGTAGTTGGTTGCCATGTTGTTGTACTCAGAATCATCTAACGGCCTGACCTTCTCTTTCCTGGGATAGAGCTCCGGCACCCTGGGTAAAGGCTCGTCAAAGCCAACCGGCACCCCATTCCAAAATGAATCCTTGCCATCCATGTAAATGGAAAAATCAGGATCACTCAGGAGCTCCAGTGTCTGCCCAATCAGCCCCAGGTAAAAAGGCTGTCGTTCCGGTACGCACAAAGCCATGGCCCTTGAGGGCAATAGGGATGCCCAACGCCCCCTCAGCGCATTGAGCTCCTCATCAGAAAAGGGCGATGATCCTATCCGGCCCAGTCCAAGCTTGATCGCCTCCAACCTGATGTCGTCAAATTTCTCCAAAACTGCAGTTTGCAAAATGTCATAGAGACGCCTGCAAAATGCCTGCGCCGTGTCAGCCATGTACGCATTCCTATCTGAAGGGTGCCACAACGTTGGTGAACACAGTCCAAATCCGTCCACCATAGCACGCTGTTTGCCTGCCCATTCCAAAGAGCGTGGTTGAGCCCGGTGGAGTTTTTGTTGCTTCGTTTTGCTAGGAGCCCCTGTGTCAGCCACCTCCTCAACAACCACTGCCTCAACCTTCTCTGTTGGTGCCTCACCCTGCAAAGGTTTTTGAGTTTCCATCACCTGCATCCTTTCTGAGACCGGCTCATCTGCAAGACCCTGTGCCACTGAAAGCTCTGTGGCCTGTCCAGCCATTGCTGTAACTCTGCCACCACTCAGCTCAGAGCGTGCCTCCCCCACTCGAGAGACGATGAGCTGAGCCAGCCACTTGCAAAGAGGAGGAGGACATGCTGCTGAATCAGCGGTGCGCCACTTGCCAGCTTCTTTTCCAATCAACTTTTTGACATGGTACTTGTGTGTGCAAGACCTAGGCAATGGTCCCAGGTAATGACGTTTTGAGTCAAAGGTGGGCAATCCCTGTGCAGGGAGACTTTTGGCTTTCTGCAGTGAAGTCATAAACCTGGTGGGCTTTGGTGACTGCGCCCCAAACTGACATTGATACACAGCAAATGCTGTGGCGCCTCTCATAGTCACCAAGGCCTGCATCTGTTCCAACTGCCACACACTAGCTGGCGTTTCGCCGGATTTGGTCAAACCTAAGTCTTCAGGATGCTCGAAGAGAAAATCCGTGCCCACTGCATAGCATTTGTCGATTGTTTTGAAACACTGCAATATCAGAAAATTATGATCCTGCAAAAGTTGCCAGTTGTCTCCAGTCAGCCATGGAAAACCCCATGGATGTTGGAAATTCCTCAACTGACCTGGTCCAGGTGAATTCCTATTGCAACGTGCTCGTGAAAAGGTATTGCAAGGAGGTGTCAGAAGCACCACATCCCATTCACCTTGGTCAATAGCAGCCCACAACTCTTCCCAAAGACCTTGTTGGAGTAGGTCATCCCCATTGCTCCGTTCAATGTCAACTTCCCTAACATGCAAGTCAAAACCTCTCAATTTGCCAAACTCATGCAAAAAATGTTTGATGTCAGCTTTTCTTTTGTGGCCGCAAAAGAGATACAGCACCCGTAACTGACTTCGGGGCTGCACGGGCCTAGAGGGTCACTCTTTCTTACCCCCGCCCGTTTGCACTTTGCTGTGCTCTCGGGCCGCATGGTCGCCGTAACAACCACGGACTCTGCAGACATGCAATCGCCCACTGTGAGTTAAATGCAAAGCATATGTCGCGTCCATCTGGCGTCTGCGACACCAGGGGTAAATCCCCATGTTTGCCTTTAGAATGCCCTTTCTGACCTTTTCCGTGTCCTTTCCAAGGTTGAAACTTCTTTTTGCCCTTTCCTTTTGTGCGCCCTGTGGCATCGTAGTTGCTATCTGAAGATCCCTTAAAGGAGGACCGTGAAAACTTTGCAGGGGTCTCGGCCGCTGTGAGGGCGAGCGGTGTGGTGAAAAAGGATTCCTTGAGGTCTGCATCCTTGATGACTCTTTGAAGTGCTTCCGCAAGAGTTGCTTCGCCCCGGTTCACCAGCTTGCAAGCTTCTCTCCTTAACCTGTGTTCGTACTGTAAAACCAGGGCCCATTGCGGCTTCAGCGCCATGTTCTGCCCATCCACTGGAATCTTGATGGAGCGCACACGTTCCCCCAAAATGTACTCAGTGAACTTGGTGAAGTGTTCCAACCTCAGGTCAGACAACCAACTCTTTGATTTGAACTTGGCCGACATGCACATCCACGTGATGGATTCCAGTTTCATGGCTTGTCTGTACTCCTCTGTGTTGGCCGGTAAAGCCCCTTTCGTTTTGTTCTTCACTACCCTGACATGCCCTGCTGGATCCAAAGAAGTCTGCAAAGAAGACGTATTCTTGTGGGCCTTTGAAGTTACCTCGTCCAAAGTCGAAGCCGTGATTTCTCCATTCTCGCATTCTTCAACCTTGAGTGCAAGATACTCGGCAGATGGTGTGTCGTTCCCTGCAAGGGCCCCTAACACTGTCTCCACTGCCTTAACCATAGCAAGCCTTTCACTGTGCTGCAGGTTCCGAGGCATACCCATGACTTTACTCTCTGCTGTAAGCTCCGTCTCTTTTTCGTACAATTGTCTGCCAGTCAGCCATGAGCTAACGACCCGTGCCAATTCAGCACGTTGTTCGGCACCTGCTGTTGGGTCCATCTGGAAGTCCGTCCGCAGTGCTGTCCTCAACTCTGCTGCGGTTTCTGCCAGCGCAATGAAAACCCTCAAGCTAGTGTAATGCTGGGCCATTCTGTATTGCATGTCCAAACTGACTTGCGAGTCTTCCCACACATACTGCAGATCGGAGGTGACGTGGTTCCTAAGGAAATCCCGTCGCTGTGCATCGTCCACAGCCATGGCAAGGTCTCGCGGCAAGATGCCGTAAAACAAGCTCAAGTGAAACTGAATCCCAAACCTTGCAACTATCCTAATGAAATCAAGCAGTACCTAAACAAGCGTCCTGTAAAAAAAAATCAAGCACAATGGCATGTTGAAGTCCTACGTCACCTGAGTGTCAAGCTGAAAAACAGTAAATGCCCTGCAATCGTCGTTTGTCTTGAGCCGTCTCGGCGCTGAATCTGAAACTGAATCTTAGAATGGCTCATGCCATTCCTGCAAGTTGCTTCAACTTTGCAGCCAAACACTTGTCCATGTTTCTGCACTCATTTTTGAAACAAATCTGAAAGAAAAAGGAGTGCACCATGTTCTGCCATACAAATGTGAATCGACAAACTCAAACTGAAGCTGCGCAAGGTTTTTTGTCCATGTCATTTCTGGAGTCGTCACACTGAGCTCTACTCGGAATCCGTTGAGGATGAGTCTCCGCTCGTGCTGGAGCTATCTGATTTTAGTGCCCCCTCATCCTGTTGCAATCGTTTCTTGCAAATGCGGCACATGACATCAAAAGATTTCTCATCCACATCAACTAAGTCATAAGTTTCCAAGCAACGTTCTGACTTGACTGGACATCTATGGTGAGCATGCAAGCGCCTGATGCCACCCCGCCGTGACACAGTTACGAAGAACTTTGCTCTGTCTGAGTTGCCAGCTGCCTCTGGCCTGGGTTCCAAGACAATGGCATCACTCTCACCTTCTGGTGGCACATCCTCCTCTGCCTCTGACTCTTCTTCCTCAGGAAGCACAAGTGCCGTGTCACGTCTAAACTGCTGTGTGTGTGTCTGCGTTTGATGCGGTGCCCAATCAAACCATGCTCATCAGCAAACTGTGCAATCTCGTCCAAAAGTTCGCCCTCATCAATGACAGCTGTGCCTTTCACGAGAGCCTGCAAAACTTCTACTTGTACCTCTTCTACAACCTGTCTTGCTGAATGAATGTAAGCATTACTTCCGACGCGTCCTATTGACCATCTTCCCAAGTAGTCACGTCTCTCCTTCGTGACCCCAAGTGATAAAGCAGCCTGAGTCAAGAAGTGTCTGGGGCTGTGCCCAGCCCAAAAGAGAAGCATCTCTCCCGCGGCGAGCAACATGGCCATGTTGGCCCTCCACACCTCATCCTGAAACCGTGGAGTTCCCAGCCGCCCCAACACTATCCTCATAAAATTGGCTAAGCTTGGAGGCTCCACTAACTTCGGAAAAAATGCTGTCCAATGCTCATTGTGATATGGCACCAAGTAGTCCCGCGGATAAATGAAACTGTCCATCTGTGTAAAGCCAAAACCAGTTGAAGCCAATCATGTCCTGTCAAACTGATCTCTCTTTGTATGAACACTGGAAGCTGTCTATGCACCTTCCCGGGGCCACTCGTTTTCGTCCTGGCCAACCTCGCACTGAATCCCCTGCGGGAAAGGCGAAGCGTCTCTGGCAGCAAGTTCTGAATGTCATCAACCCTGAGTGAAGTCCAGCTTGCAATCAACATGACCCAAGCAATGAACCTAGCATACAAGTCCTGCTGCAAGTCCATGACAAAGATTTCCAGTGAAGCTAAGATCGCGACAGTGTACGGCTTAGCTGCTTTGTCGACACGCGCATGTGTTTCCAACTCGAGTTTCCAACTTGCCGAATGAGAGAGCCAAGTAGTGTCGCTTGAAAAACGCTTCTCATCCGGCACCCTTCCAATCTGTTCCAAGATCGTGAGCGATGCATGGAGCTCACTTGGACACGTGAAAGAACATCCATCATCAATGCGCTCTTCAACAAATGAAATCAAAGGTGTTAAACTTTTCGGCCAAACTTCCCCTGAGTAAGCCACCAACCAGCTTCTGAAACGTTGCCATGCTTTGTAACGGTTTCTCAAAGTTTTGGAGCGCCTGCTCCCAAAAATCCTACCCCAGGCTTTATTGGGATCATCCAAAACCTCAATTTGGTGTGTAACTGGTAGGTATGCCTCTCTGATCACCTCTGCAAGTTGAAGTGCATAGACCGCTCTCTGATCTCTTTCAATGTCTGCTCTCTGTGTGCCCTTCGCATCTCGTTTCCGTTTCAGCTGACGTTTGACCATGTCAAGCACAAAACCAGGTCCCTGACGAACCACGTTTTCGAACTCGTCTTGGAGAGTCCGTGCTGCTGTGGTACCAGGTGGCTGCAATAAGGAAAAACTGTTCGTGCATCTCAGTTGGATCTGTCTCCTAAATGGAACGTCCATGGCATCCCTCCAGAGCATCAAAATGCGTACAGCCTCATCTCCTACAGCCCCAAGCTCTGAGATACCCCAAGCATCCTGCAAAATGCGTTGTGCATCATCTTCTGTCTCTAACGCAACAAACAAGAAACGTGGCTCTCTGAAAACTTTCTCCAAATATGCAATGAACCTGGTGCCTATCTGATCCAAGTCTTTCCAATCCATGTCGGGCGTCCCGTTCGGGATGGCAACGCGCCCCCATCTAACTCAAAATTTTCAAGCTCAGCCCAAAAAAAAATCATCATAATAATCTTCAGAAATGTTGACATGTTCCAAATGAGATTGACTGAAATCCACGAAGAGGTGCGAACTGACGACATCTGAAAATGTTCACTGAACCCTTCAAACAGAAATCACCCAAAAAGGTGGAAATAAAAAACCAAACCAAATCACCAAATCAGGGCCATCATGCGTTCAAACTTAAATCATAACTAAAACCAGACACAGAGACAAGAACAGAAACGCGAGGGCGCGAAGAGAACGCAAAGACCGGAGAACAGCCGCGAGCAGAGGAGAGGGCGGGAGAGCAAGACCAAGAAACACCAGACACCAGCAACAACCGCAACCCAGGCCAAGCAGAAGGAAGCGGAGAGACAAGCAGAGCAGGCCAGGCAAGCGAGGGCAAACCCGACAGAGAACCCAGCAACCACAGGCAACCACCAGCCAGCCCCACCACCACCAGGCACGAGGCGGGGCAAACAGAGAAGCAAAATATCTCACTTGTGTCAGAAATACTCAAGTAGCCCTCAAGCAGTAAACTCAAGAAGCTTTCACAGAGAAAGAAGGCAAAACAGATGCATATCACAAAAGTCTCGCTAGTGTCAGAAATACTCAAGTAGCTCTCAAGCAATAAACTCACGCAGCTTTCACAGAGAAAGAAGGCAAAACAGATGCATATCACAAATGTCTCACTTGTGTTAGAAATACTCAAGTAGCTCTCAAGCAGTAAACTCACGCAGCTTTCACAGAGAAAGAAGGCAAAACATATGCATATCAAAAATATCTCACTTGTGTCAGAAATACTCAAGCAGCTCTCAAGCAGTAAACTCACGCAGCTTTCACAGAGAAAGAAGGCAAAACAGATGCATATCACAAAAAATCACTTGTGTCAGAAATACTCAAGTAGCTCTCAAGCAGTAAACTCACGCAGCTTTCACAGAGAAAGAAGGCAAAACAGCAGCATATCACAAATATCTCACTTGTGTCAGAAATACTCAAGTAGCTCTCAAGCAGTAGACTCACGCAGCTTTCACAGAGAAAGAAGGCAAAACAGCAGCATATCACAAATGTCTCCCTTGTGTCAGAAATGTTCAAGTAGCTCTCAAGCAGTAAACTCACGCAGCTTTCGCCGAAAAAGAAGGCAAAACAGCAGCATATCAAAAGTATCTCACTTCTCTCAGAAACATTCGAGTAGCTCTCAAGCAGTAGACTCACGCAGCTTTCACAGAGAAAGAAGGCAAAACATATGCATATCAAAAATATCTCACTTGTGTCAGAAATACTCAAGTAGCTCTCAAGCAGTAAGCTCAAGCAGCTTTCACAGAGAAAGAAGGCAAAACAGATGCATATCAAAAATATCTCACTTGTGTCAGAAATACTCAAGTAGCTCTCAAGCAGTAAGCTCAAGCAGCTTTCACAAAGAAAGAAGGCAAAACATATGCATATCAAAAATATCTCACTTGTGTCAGAAATACTCAAGTAGTTTTAAAGCAGTAAACACACGCAGCTTTCAGAGAAAAGAAGGCGAAACAGAAGCAGATCAAAAATATCGCACTTGTGTCGGAAATACTTGAGTAGCTCTAAAGCAGTAAACCCACGCAGCTTTCACAGAGAAAGAAGGCAAAACAGATGCATATCACAAAAATATCTCACTTGTGTCAGAAATACTCAAGTAGCTCTCAAGCAGTAAACTCACGCAGCTTTCACAGAGAAAGAAGGCAAAACAGATGCATATCACAAATGTCTCGCTTGTGTCAGGAATACTCAAGTAGCTCTCAAGCAGTAAACTCACGCAGCTTTCACAGAGAAAGAAAGCAAAACAGCAGCAAATCGAAAATATCTCACTTGTGTCAGAAATACTCAAGTAGCTCTCAAGCAGTAAACCCACGCAGCTTTCACAGAGAAAGAAAGCAAAACAGCAGCAAATCAAAAAAATCTCACTTGTGTCAGAAATACTCAGGCAGCTCTCAAGCAGTAAACTCACGCAGCTTTCACAGAGAAAGAAGGCAAAACAGAAGCATATCAAAAATATCTCACTTGTGTCAGAAATACTCAAGTAGCTCTCAAGCAGTAAACTCACGCAGCTTTCACAGAGAAAGAAGGCAAAACAGATGCATATTACAAATGTCTCACTTGTGTCAGAAATACTCAAGTAGCTCTCAAGCAGTAAACTCACGCAGCTTTTACAGAGAAAGAAGGCAAAACATATGCATATCAAAAATATTTCCCTTGTGTTAGAAATTTTCAAGTCGCTCTCAAGCAGTAAACTCACGCAGCTTTCACAGAGAAAGAAGGCAAAACAGCAGCAAATCGAAAATATCTCACTTGTGTCAGAAATACTCAAGCAGCTCTCAAGCAGTAAACTCAAGCAGCTTTCACAGAGAAAGAAGGCAGCACAGATCCATATCAAAAAATATCGCACTTGTGTCAGAAATACTCAAGTAGCTCTCAAGCAGTAAACTCACGCAGCTTTCACAGAGAAAGCTTGTGTCAGAAATGTTCAAGTAGCTCTCAAGCAGTAAACTCACGCAGCTTTCGCCGAAAAAAAGTATCTCACTTCTCTCAGAAACATTCAAGTAGCTCTCAAGCAGTAGACTCACGCAGCTTTCACAGAGAAAGAAGGCAAAGCAGCAGCATATCACAAATATCTCACTTGTGTCAGAAATACTCAAATAGCTCTCAAGCATTAAGCTCAAGCAGCTTTCACAGAGTTGAAGGCAAAACAAACGCATATCAAAAATATCTCACTTGTGTCAGAAATACTGGAGTAGCTCTAAAGCAGTAAACTCACGCAGCTTTCACAGAGAAAGAAGGCAAAACAGATGCATATCACAAATGTCTCACTTGTGTCAGAAATACTCAAGTAGCTCTCAAGCAGTAAACTCACGCAGCTTTCACA
>Ga0126342_10022057_pt1 | contig 10561 bp, 15 predicted proteins | sample Cyp1metagenome_FD_92528 | JGI IMG/M metagenome (GOLD analysis project Ga0126342, IMG submission 92528) | Coral microbial communities from Lord Howe Island, Old Settlement Bay, Australia - Cyphastrea 1 metagenome | ecosystem: Host-associated > Invertebrates > Cnidaria > Coral ...
AATATAGGAGGTCTTATTAAAACACCATTAAAAAACTGCACTCAAACAATTTTTCAAGGGGGTAGCCCATGAGCAACCTTGATCTTCAATAGTATGTTTGTTGTGGGGGTCCTCTATTGTGTCCAGCTTTTTTTTGAAGTGAATTATTTTTACAAAATCCTTTTCTCCTTTCCTTTGCTATAGCATTTGTCTCTTACTTAGTTCAATTCTCCTGGCATCCTCTCCTTGATTTCTATGGCGTTTCTATCGGATTTCTATAAAGTTTCTATGGAAATTCTATGTAATTTCTATGGTGTTTCTATGATATTCTATGGTGTTTCTAAAGGTGTGTCTATGGTAGTTCTGTGGGATTCCTATGGGGTTTCAAAAGTATGTCTATGGGATTTCCTTTGGATTCCTATGGGGTTTCTGTTGTATTTCTATGATATTTCTATGTGATTTTCTTTGGGATGTCCATAATATTTCTATTGGATTCCTATGATATTTCTAATGTTTCTATATTATATGATATTTCTATGAGATTACTATGGGATTTCTGAAGGGATGCTATGAGAATTCTATGGTCTTCTTATGGGATTTCCATTGGATTCCTATGTGATTTCTATGGTATTTCTATGATGTTTCTATGGGATTTCTTTGGGATTCCTATGGGATTCCTATGGGAGTTCCATGATGTTTCTATGATATTCCTATGGGATTACTATATATAGGATGTCTGAGGGAATTCTATGGGATTCTTGTGGGATTTCTTTGTGGTTCCTATGCTATTTCCATGATATATCTATGATCTTTCTATGGGATTTCTGTGAGATTCCTATGTTTTTTTTCTGATAAATCAATTAAACATAAATTCAAACTAAATTGAAATCCATTGAAAATCAATTGAAAGTAAGTTGAAATCAATTGAACATCACTGAAATCAATTGAAAGTAAATTGAAATCAATTAAAAATCAAATGAAATCAATTGAAAATCAATTGAAATCAATTGAAAGTAAACTGAAATCAATGGAAAGTAAATTGAAACCAATTGAAAGTAAATTGAAACCAATTGAAAGTAAATTGAAATCATTTGAAAGTAAATTGAAATCAATTGAAAGTAAATTGAAATCAATTGAAATCAATTGATCCAATTTTATTGAGTACCTGGTACCTAAAAAAAAAACTTTAAAGAGAGTCTCAGAATAGTTTTGCGGGGGGGCCGACACTAATCAGCATCCAACATTATGTATATATTCATATGTATAATATATACACACTCATATTGTGCGACCTGGACCGGTAGCATAGGGGAAAACACCCATGTAGTGTTATTCCACATTCCCGTCAACTCATGTCAGAATTTTTGCAGATGCTTCTTCCATTGCTCTCAGAGGATACGTTGCTGTTAGATTGGCAGATGGCCTGGGATACATTGTCTTCAACTGGAAAACACGATACAAAGGCAGGAACCATTCTGCTGCGATCACATTAAATCTGACGTGTGCATCATTGGTCTACCTGGCTGAAGAAGCATGAAGTAGCCCCAACCTTTCACTTTTCATTCGCCACTCGATTTGTACAATCTGGGTTCTGCAAATTGGGTACAGCATCCCCGAAGCCAGGATTAAAACCTCATTTGTCCTATGACAACATCTATATCCAGATGGGGGTATCCCATGGATTCTGGATATCTTATGGGACATATCCAGTATTTCCTGCATAGCGTTACCAATAAAATCTCCAGCCCCCTCCATTCACATCCAGCCCGGGATCTGCAAATCTCACCTTGAAGGCCGTGTGGATGAGGCTCATGTACAACTTGATATTCTGCCTGCTTAACCGTGGGTCTAACCGTCTAATCATTGCAGAACCCTCAGCAAGAGGCGGACAAAACCATTGGATCAAATATGTGAATATGTTCGTATTAGAAAAGTCGTCTGGCTGTTTAACTAATCTTTTTCCAGCTTTTTTCATGTTGGTTTCTGGGTTTTCTCACACGGGGCCCTTCCTCCCAAGGGCCCCAGCGACCTGGGCAAAGTGGACTTTCGATAGATGTCGGCAGCGATGGCCAGCCAGGAAAGGATGTGGCCCTCGTCGGCGAAGGGGTGCCTCGGTGCTTGTCCACCCCCGAATGGCCCAGGTGTGGTGGCTGGCAATGTCGATTCAATGTCGATCATTTTGGCTTTAAAGAGCGGCCAGTCTGATATACCATTTGTCGTTTATATGTAACATTATGATAATTTACTGATTAGTTGTTCAATGCGGCTCCCCTCCATCAATCAACCAACCACTAGGAAAAGGATATCTATGATTTGAAAAATGCTGACTGGGGTTCGCTGAAACCATCACCGTGTCACTACCAAGGACATCATGATGCACTGACTGTAGTGACGATGAAGAATGTCCCTCCCAGTCCACCAGCCCAGTCGGAAAGTGCGAACAAAGCTTCGAAAGGGCATTCATATGGCCGGGCTCATTCATTAAGCAAACTCCCATGATTGCGCCTGGCGGAAGCATTCTGTGGACATGGCGAACATGGGTCAAAATTGAGAAACCAATGGGCCCACACATCTGGTCTCTTATAGGGTATTGGTCTAATTAACTATTTTGAACCATCGTGATGTGTAGCAAAGGATTGCTTGACAGAGAAAAAAACATCAAGAGACCAGTGAGTTTTGGATACATATCAAATCATCCTGAGGATTGGAATGGAGATCAATAGTGGGGGGGTCCTGAAGTCAACTTTACATTCAAGGACACCTCCACAGTTGGCCGTCCTGGTGATATGCAGCCAAGGCTTTTATGGTGCATTATAATTTATAGAAATTTCAGTATATAAATTGTGATTGTATGTTTATTCTATTGACATGTAACACTTGTATCAAACAAACAATTACTTTGCTATGCAATACACACCAGTTTTGCAATGTTTTGTATGTATACACCAATATGTTATGCTGTCGACCTTCAAAGGCTTTCATGATGCCGTTAACCGGGATGGTGGTGAATATGGATGCAGCTAGATAGCCACCAGGTGCAATAAATCCTCACTACACGTAGCGCCAGTATCCAATATCAAAGCCATTTGGTCAATTCGCTGGTATAGTTTCTGGAAGTTCAACCATCAAACCTGTGTTTCACTGAGTTGGTTTAAGGGAAAATCTGCACACAAGCAATGGACTTGCCAGATAAATAATTACTTGCAACAGTTCCTTGAAACCACTTCTGGGATATAAAAGATACTGGCCAGCAAGAAAGTTGAACGATTATCCATCCTAGGAGGCTTTGAGGCACGCCATGTTTCAGCATCCCATTGGCTCCCATCAATCTGAGCAACCATCATATCAGGTGATCCAGGCCAGGATCGCCATCATTTACCCAAATGTCATGGTTAAGAACCTCATGTTCCCCCATGAAAATGACATTGATGTGAAAATCCCATGGTAAATGATGGATAAAGATTTACCATGTTCCCCCATGAAAAGTCATAAATTGATGTGAAAATCCATGGTAAATCCCATGGTAAATCTGGTAAATCCAACATCTTCAGATACCTTTTTCGGGCGCCAAGGAGCTGCGTAGCTCAGGCTCCAAGCCCTCGATCCAATGAATCATCTCCTCATGGGTATCCATAGGTTATCATCCCAATATCCCAATCAAATGGGTATATCTACGGTTCAATTTATTGTCCCGAGGATGGATGTCTTAATAACAATAACAATAACAATGAAACAAAATGGCTTGATGGTAAAGATGACCAACACTTGCGGGTCATTGGTACCAAGATGTACCAAGTTTCAGCCATATGGGGCCTAAATTTCAGGCCGAAGGGACCACAATGGAGTGGTCATTTTTTTAGTATTAAACCATCCAGGTCAACTGCTGGAGTACCCCAAGGATTGTCTTATCATGCCTTATCATTGAAAAAAAATTCTTTCTGCGAGATGGGGTTATTGTCATCTGCGATGGAAACAAAGCGCCGGAACATCAAACGAACACATGGGTTCGGTCGAAATTCCAGGGATATATATTATTATATATATAATGTATATATATATATATGCCCAAATTTACTTTTTGAGGAAGATAACTTGATACATCATTGGAAATTGGGGGGTACCAATATGTGGACAAATCCACATCATGGCAAAACACATCTAGGAAATTCCAGGAAGTTGAAGCTGGTGCAGACTTACACTTCCAGTTTCTCCCCAGAGCCATGTTTTATATGGTTCATTGTTTCGATGGTTATCAGGTTGTGAATTTTGAGCAATTTTCCGGCCAGAAAAAGACACTAGATGGCTTCATTTCAAGAGTGACCAGCCAATCTGTGAGTTACTTGGTCTACAAAGAATCACTCAAAGCCAGATCACAATTGGAGTCAGCTATGACATTTGGGAGTCTGGCAATCATCAACTTCGCTTCCAGTGATTACCGCAGAGTGTCCTAGTTAGCCAATGTTTTCTGCATGTTTCAATTTCCTTCTGACACTGGCAAGTCGCACTATGAAAAGAAGCAAAAGGCCCACACCATGATCATCTAGCAGTCAGCCTTTCCGACTTCTGGTGGTTTCAACGCACAATACGAGTCAATTGGGATCCCAACATCAACCAGATCCAACCAACGTCACCAAGATTCTTCGGCAATCAAGAGGCCAAGCTTGGTCAATGGCACCCTTGGGCTTAAGTTCGTCTTCGCCTGTGCGGTGCAGATGATCATCTTCCAATGTTTTTTTGGAATGTGCATCGATTTTTCAGAAACATGCTTGGGGGTGCCTGAAAATTTAAACTCTCAAAATCCAGTGGGTTAGAACATGATTTCCCGAACCATGGAACCATGGCCATAAATTTTGGGGCATCCCACGTCGCTTTCAAAACGAAATAGCTCGTGTATGGATGTTCATCCGCCAAATTCAAATAAAATCATAGAATAGCATGGCTATTGACCCATCCCATTACACAATATTACACACATATACATTAATGATGTATATATATATATACACATAGACTCACTTTCAGAAGAACACACACACACACAAGTTGATGCCACTGAACCGGTGAATTACACGGCTTGGGTCTGGTTTTCTGGAACATGTTCTCCAATTCACCACACTGGATAGTGGGTCAGCAAGACTTGTGGACTTTCCATAGCTCATCACCAAGTTCCTCCCCAGATGGCCATATATCATATATCTCTGATCTCGCCATCATTTCATGTGCTAAACCCAGCAAGAAACCAGGTATGCCATATTTTCTACCACATGGATTTTCTCTTGAATCATGAGATCATTAGGAGCTTATGATTGGTTGAATTTAAAAGATCTTTGGGCTTCGGGCCATCTGGACAGCTCCAGCTCTATAAACATGGCCAATCCTAGACATCCGATCAGCATCGATCATCGATCGATCTGTAGCTGGGCAAATATCAAACGCCCCCTCTAAGGTTTACCTAACCTATACCCCCCCATTTCAAACTGATAGATTAACATAGATTAACCATGAGTAGCTAAGTTTAATAGTAGATACCTTAGATACCTCTCAAGTTAGTTGGATTCTATGTCTATAGATTCTGTTGGATTCTTTATGATTTTACTTCATCTATCTTCATCTTTTCTTCACATTTTAGTGGTTCAAAGCCAGTGGTTCGGCCTTCCAAAACATGGGCTCCAGAGGCCAAATTCCGTTGTAGGTTCCCCGTTGGGATCCACCTGGAGAGTTGTGGATGTCCTGAGGGAAGCCCGGCGACGTGACGTCGTGCTTGGTCCGTGGGACCGTTTTTGACTGGGACAACGGATGGGAACATCTTGATCCTCAATTATGGGAACATATTGAATGGGGTTCATTTATATAACCATATAACCTATTTATTGGGTTGTTGATGATTATTGATGATTATTGATGACTATTCATGGATATTAATGGAGCAATTTCATGGTATTGAATCGTTTTTCTAATTTCATGGTATTGAAACGTTTTTTTTCCCTACTGGGTTGCACTGGGGTCACTGGGGAAAAAAAACATGGGATCATTGAATTCGTGGGGTTGCTTGATGTGGTCGTACCGAGATGATGGCCCAACATGTGACATTGTACCCACAATGTACCCATCACCGTTGCTAATTCATAGAGGTTCCGTGCTGGATAGGTTTATAATCACCATCACCATTGAACCAATCAAATTAGTACGTGGGCGCCATTTTCACCATCAACCAACAGGAATGAACTGGTCATTCCTCAACCATACCCAGCCTGGAAAAATTATCCTTGGGATTCCTTGGGAGAGGGAGATGATCGTGCAATTTCTTGCTGCATGTCTGGCAGGTGACATGTCTTGGTCCGGTTGCAGTCTCAAAGATGATAAAGTGACGAGATGCCTTGTCCGTTCTCAAACCTTGTCTCATCAACAATACATCTTGATATATCTTCGATCTTGATATATGGTTTTGTCAGAAAACAGGCCACACCATCCATGATTGATCATCATTTTCCCCATTTAGGCAATTTTGGTATGATTGTAGGATGTCCCAAAAAAAGGTTGGACTCCCAGTTGATCGGTCCCAGCAGCCAAGAGAACCTTCAAACCTCTCTTTTGAGCCTGGGGAGGAGAGAGCCAGTTTTACATGTTCCTCGTGATGTTCTTTATGGTCCCACATGATGGTCACCCTGAAAAAAGCGCAAGAAAACAGCGGGGTATATTTCATATCCCTCAATTTATAGAAAACATGGAGGGATTATGGCTATCAATGGTTTGCCATGGTATTCAAACATGGCAATGGAACCCAATGGAGACCCTCCATTGCTTAATTGAAAAATAATCTGCAAGAGCCCCGTTTCGTTGGCTGGCTCAATGGTCATTTCCTATCAGAGAAGCTATGGCTGTACGAGGATCATCCAGCTTCAACTTCTCAAGGAATTGGGCTTATCATGACTTATCCCATAAATCCATAATACACCTGGGTTTCTATCCCACTTATGGCAAACGTCAACAAAAATAGAGAAGTCCCATACCACGAAATTTGAGGATTGGATTTTTTTTTTAAAACTTTTCTGCGCCTCTTTGGAGGTTAACATAGCTTTTTCGTACATTTTAAACTGGTTCTATACGATTCGTGGGATGATCCTCCCAGCACTGGTTCATCACAGCCTCTACGCTGCGCCGCTGCGCCTTGTGGATGAAGTCCAGCAAAATCTTCCGAGGCACCGTGACGAAGAAGGCATGCTCCTGTGCGCCGTGCAGGCGCCATGGACTCATGACTCATCATGACCATTTTATATGTCAGTTTATACCATTTTTGATACGGAAAATGATTCTTCAAATATGTTCCAATATGAGGCCTATGTATAAGTCTCAACAGTCGGAATCCCATTCCATCATCCCATGGTTTGCCGAAGCAAACCCACATGTCTTGAGATCCTCATTTGGGACATTCTTAAGCCATGAGGGGATCCCAGAAGCATTGTTTTGATTTTGGATCCCCCCATGGCTTAAGAAACACCTCTGATATCCTCTGGGTGATAAACCACTTCCTAACCATAATGGATGCATCCCCAAGTACAACCGTGACTATACCAGAGTTATGTTGGGATGGTCCATCATGGCCTCAAAACACCCCCCTTTGCCTATCTTCCCCTTCCCGGCCTTCCAGAAAGGATCCGGCCTCAAAAGTCAATCAGTAGGACATCTGACTGATGGCGGTTGGTATTATTTTGGTGCTTTCCAACCCACCTGTTAGTTTTTCTTTATCATATTTTACTCCACTGGCTATTTCTAATGATGGATCATAATGGATCTGAATATCAATGGATTGGTTTAAGGATCATTCTAACATATTCTAACAAGACCCCCCCCATATTTCATGGGAAAATCCATGGTTTCTGGTTACGATTTTCCCTTAAACCAATCCATTGGTCACATCCAATCCATATCAATCCATGGGTCCCCGGCACTATGACCATGTCATTCATTGGGTCGTGCTGGCCGTAGGTCGCCTGGCGCGCGACCCCCCACGTGATATTATGCAGTCAAATCTATCTTCAAGGAAAACTTCTGAAAAATGAGTGGAACATTAGATTGCAGAAAAAATATAGTTAAACTCATATAAACAGTTGAAACCACAGCAACCCAGAAAGCAACTCTTGACAACTGAACACTGCAGATCTTGCCAGAGAGAAAGCGTCTAAGTCGACACAATACACATGGATCTTGGTCCCAATGTTGTCCACCCACAGTAGCAGCACCATTTTATCTCCTAGTCAACCCCAGGCGCTATCTTGAAAAACTGTGTAACTGTTTAACGGTCGAGGTCCGCAGAAACCTGAACCTGGACACACAATTTAATTGTGCCCCAACTGGAAAGCTGTTTAGGCTATATATTACCTTTCCACGGTCAAAATAAATCATTTCCAAATGGGTGTATTTTTTTAAATGTGTTAATCCTCCCCGGGCTTTCAACACAATGTCATCAACAACGCTTGAATGTCTGATAAGGTTGTTTAATAAGGTTATCACATTCTATATATGATGGATCAAACAACGACTATGGATCTATCAAATGGCCATAGAAAACCCATTTGGATCATCCCAGGGACATCACATGAAAGCCACCGAGCGTCTGGGTAGATCTTGGCCAAGGCATCTGCAAATGTCACCCAGGACAATGGCAATCTCACCTGAGTCACGGTGGCACGGGCAGGACGTTGGCAGCTTGATCCACATAATGTATCATGCGTATATCTAAATATTGTTGTGGTATTGTGTGTCTAATGTTACATAGACGTATGTATATATATACAGAGACATATTATATACACATACATAAATATATAATACAGTACACACATGTACAGACTCGGTACATAGATATAGTATAACTATATATCAAGGCTTCCATTTTCGTCTCTAGGTACCTCGAACACTCAGTTGACCCTGCCAACGAGGGATGCGGCGTCCAAGTGGCCCATTTCAAACCATTGGCGGCGATTTCATCAAGGTCCTTTCGAAGTGGAGCGTAGGTGAAGCTGATCTACTGCAAGTTATCCGCTGGATTGTTTCAATCCCCTGAAAAAAATGCTCTTCAATGGGGTCCCAAGTAAGATGAAAAAAAACATATCTAAAAGCACCAACCAGTTGTTTTTGGACGATGGGAAGCAACCACAGGTCTCTATACGTTACCATCGTTGGTCCCCTGAAACTCCATACTGTAGCAGCTGGAGCATCCACGAAGCGGCTGGCCTTCTCTGAAACGAAAGAAGCTCCTGAGATCAAAGCTGACATACGATCCTCACAATCAATACCTGCTGTGGTTTGAAATCGTGTGTGGTTTGATTTCACATCTGAAGATATTGATGTATATACTGTATATGATTTTGATCGATGCTGTGGATTTCATCTAAAACCAAACAGCCGCACTGGCTTACCAGAAATGGGTAGATAATGCTAGATAAATAACATGTAAAAAATACCATGGGCAAAGGGGTTTGTCTGAAACGAGGCTACTCCAAATCCCGTGTTTTATCATGGTTTATCATCAGATTCCCCATCATCCAGAAAATTTATAGTTGCTGAATGGTAGTTTCAGAAGCATGGACAGTTGCTGAAGTGATGAAAGGAAGGGAAGATACGCAGGAAAGCATGGTGTCGACCATCCCTTAATATCTGTTAAGTTGGGTCTCCTGTAAGATTTCCCTTGAGCCAATTCTCAGAACCTTGAGTCACAAGCAAAACATTGTCAATGTCACCTGAGATTGAGGGTTCCAAAATCGCGATCAAATTACATCAACATCAACTGCAATAATCCACTTACCAAGTTACTTTCAGCTGGGATCTTCAATCCTCAAAAAATCGACCCCTCCAAAAATGTCATGCCAGGGAGCTATATGCGGAAATTGCCTTGATAGCATAGTCCTTACCTTGGTCAGTCAGCCTAGCACGGTCCCTGACCTACACATGCTGGGCGTGGGTCATGCCACCTATTAGGACCATCTGCAGAACAAACATTACTGTAGCAAACACAAACTAGTTTGGTGTGGCACCCAGGGAACCCCAGGTACAATATTGGTTTTGATGGTTTTGTGATCACCGATTTCGTACCGGGATGGATTTTTGATCTGAAGCGACCTCAACTAGCCCCCAGCCACATTCCCCCATTGAAAAAAAGTTGATGGCCATTGCACGAGGAATTTGATGAGCCAGTGGAGGTGGGGTTGGCAATCAACATGGTTCCTCTTGGCGGTATCCATGGAACCCACCTTCCCCCAAATTTGTCCATGTGTCTGGGAAGGTGTTGAATCAACAGAGGGTCCATCTCGAAGCAAGCGTGACAACAAATATTTACTAGTGGAAGAGCACCATGAAAAGTATTGGTGTTGATGCATATGTATATAAATATAAATATATATAAATATATATATATAAATATAAATATAAATATATATATATATATAAATACATATATATATAAATACTGTATACAATGATATACAGTATGTGTAGGTATTTTTGTTCCCCACCTGCCAGGTGAGGGTTGTTAGATTTTATCTAAGTTGCCTTCTCCTCCTCCTCCTCCTCTCCTCCTCCTCTC
>Ga0126342_10022058_pt1 | contig 10561 bp, 11 predicted proteins | sample Cyp1metagenome_FD_92528 | JGI IMG/M metagenome (GOLD analysis project Ga0126342, IMG submission 92528) | Coral microbial communities from Lord Howe Island, Old Settlement Bay, Australia - Cyphastrea 1 metagenome | ecosystem: Host-associated > Invertebrates > Cnidaria > Coral ...
ACAACAACATACAACAACATACAACAACATACAACAACATACAACAACATACAACAACATACAACAACATACAACAACATACAACAACATACAACAACATACAACATACAACATACAACAACAACAACAACAACAACAACAACAACAACAACCTGCTCCTACTACTACTACTACCACCACTACTACTACTACTGCTACTACTACTACTACTACCACCACCAAGACTAAAACTACAATGACAGCTACACTGCACTACACTAACTGCACTGCAGTACACTACAGCTACAAATGCAACTGCAACTACAACCACGCTACATTACACAGCGCTGCGCTAGACTGATTACATTGCACGACGCTAGAACTACAATTGCAACTGCAACTGCAACTACCACTACATTACAGCTTACACTACACTACACTACACTACACTATACCACACTACACTACACAACACTACACGACATTAAGCTGCACTACACTACACTAATTACACCACATCACGACTACAACTGCAACTGCACTTGCAACTACACTGACTACACTACATTACAACTACAACTCCACTACACTACACTACAACTACGGCTACAACTGCAACTACAACATCTACAACTACAACTGCACTACACCACACCTGTCGGTCCATCAGTGGATTCGCTCTGCCATCCCTGATTCACAACAACCAACCTCTCCTATGAGTTTCCTATTTTTGAAACTTCCGCCACCGCCTTGTGCGGTACTACTGGTACGTGCAAGGCTGCCACCATTCCATTCAGGAATCTGGATAGAGACATGTCGCTTCTACTGTAAATAAAAACAACTCCACCGGTTTTTTTCTCTGGCTCACTTTCATTGGATACTGTAAATTATTGTAGTTCAGTAACCGGAACCGTTCGGCCATTTTGGGGACAGTTCCCGCAATCTCAACCAGCATTTGCAGAATTTACAGCGATATTTCATTGTATCCCCATTACCCTCCTGCAGTCAAACGTGGCAATGGAAAATCGCCCATATATAGATGTTCTTTGTTGAAACCTCCATTTATATATAGTTGATTTTCTATTGCTAGCTATGTTTGATTACCTAAGTGTAAATCATCATATTCATCACATTTCCGGGGTGAACTTGGCCGAGGACACGACATGGGTGAAGGTATCAAAGAACTTGCAAATGAAACAAGCGCCTGACGTCTATCAGTCAATGGCTGGCTGGGATTTTCCAAATAAATAGGCCGAACATTTGTGTTGACTCATATCGAAACAAAATGAAAAAAAGGCTGGTTGGTGGTTTCAGCCCCTCTGAAAAATATTAGTCAGTTGGGGTTATTATTCCCAATATATGGAAACATGTTCCAAACCACCAACCAGTTAACAAAGGGGTTGCCAAAGATACCACTGTCATATTGGATCGCTTATCTAAACGAAACAGTGTTTTTTTTTACCCAGCAGTATACGGTCATGGCTGCATCACCCTGGTCGCATCAAAAAGGAGCCCGTGGCGATTCCAACATGTTTGGGCTCTGGTCATTTAACACTTTGCTATGGGCAGCTTGTGTGGAACATTGTTATAACATGTTATGAGATGTTGCGATATATTACCAGTGTTTACTGTTTACGTTAGTTCGATGATTTACCTATCAACATTTTGTTTTCAAAGCTTTATTACCAGAGGATCACATTGGTACAGTAACTTGAGGTCCATCATTGCAAGAGGCACAGTTCTTTGAGTTTTGGCAAGGCAAGTAGGCAAGCCACCAGTTGCGTACAATTACCATGCCTACCCTTCAATACCCCTTTGGAAAAGAAGACATTTAGTGAGAATTTTCCTCCCAATGCGTGGTCAACACTTATCCCCAATGGATAAATATGACGAACAAGAAAACACTAACCAAAAACAACCCCCCCAAAGAAACACATAATATAGTAAGACGACGACGACAACAACAACAACAATAACTATTTGTCCAGCCATCATGACGCAAGCGTCACACAGAACTGCCAAGCCTTCCCGCAACGTCTCGAGAGCAAAACGCACCTGTTTCTGGTGGCGTTGAAGTGCTGCAGGTGACGTGCATTCCCTTCCTCCTAGGTTCGGTAGTGCACCATACTTAGCTAAGTTGGTTGACATATCTGCAATCCCGTGTCTTCAACTCTAAGCTGATTTCGATCAGTGGAGATGTGCCAGCACGATTTTTCTTCCTTGCTGGCTCTGACTGCTTCGAGCTTGCAATTACAATTCTTGCTTCAATTTCACCGTTTCTAGGTGAAAGTTCTTGGAAAAAAGGGCTGCGAGCCCTCCTCAGACGTTGACAGAGGGAGCAGTCCCGCCACTCCATCGCTGGGAGCCCATAGTACCGGTTTTTAGTCCCAGACCGGTCAGACCTTTATTCATCTAAGCCTTCAAAACATACATTCAACATCATTCAACCATATTCAACCCTTACATCATCATCTGGTCAGAAACACCCCCCATCACCGCCCCAATGTCATCCAATTTCAAACTTGGGACTAATGGTATCTGAGGGATGGTCCAAGTTTCATATTGTTCTTCGGATAAGCATGCCAGATCTGGCTGAACATGTCGAACCAATGGAAATCACCAACTAGTTAACTAGTTTCATACGGAGTCAATACATATCAGTACGGTATTTGTGGGGATGAACATCTATTTGCAAGCTGTTTTAGGGTTCACCAGGGTACCAGGGGCTTTGACCCATAGCCATATCTTTTTCATCCCAAGATTGGCATGGTGCACACCCCAAATAAAGAAAACTCAGGTACATATGGATGCAGCTGCTGATCGGCCACTGCAGCAAAGGCTGAGCTGCAAGCTACCAGTAGCAAACCGATGCTGCAAGTATAGCAAAAACCGAACCAAAATGAACCAAATGTATTCGTTTATCGCGTTGCTATTGAGATATCTGAGATATTTGTAGATATCTTACTATTTATTTCAGTTTGATCCATTCCCCCTGTAACGTGCTCTTCATGCGACCTCTGGCAATTAGATTGCAAACCCTTAGTTCTTGTGACCACCTGAACCTACTACCCTGTCAACTTGACCCTCTCAGGCATGTTTAGAAAACAAATCGCCTTCCAACTGGCAGGGTCTATGATGACTCCGGTGACCTCAAACCATGGGTAGCTGGGGAATCAGGAATCAACATGAGGGATGCCTATGGATATGCCTCTAAGGATACCTACACAGATACCTATGGAGATTTCTATGGGGATACCTCCACAGGTACTTATGGGGATGCCTATGGGGATACCTACACATGCAAATACCTATGGGGATACCTATAGAGAAACCTATGGAGATACCTAGGGAGATACCTACACAAACACCTATGGGGAGATAGGGGTTTTAAAAATACAGTAGTAGTTTAAATCAGGACATTATTATCTATAAATGGTGGATTTCCCAGCAAGCCACGTTTGAGTGTCGGAGGGTATGTTGATTTGGACGGTGGTACCTACCATTTCAGTTCTGCCAGCTGCCCAGCGGGATGACGCCTACATCAATCAGGTGCACGTCGTCGGCCATGTTTCTTTTTGAATGGGTCCCTGCCATGGTATTTATTCTGGTGAATCCCAAAAAAATAAACGCAACTTGTAAACAAATGTCGAATGCAAAATATGTATCCCATGAAAAGAGGCAAACACCGGTTTTGATCCATTCCCAACATCAGTTTTGAGCAGCGACCACAAAGTTGGGGAATGTTGGGGACCGCGTGACCTGTCACAAAATAATTCTATGACAGCTGCGACTGCACAGCAGCCTCGAATTATAAATTGTGGGCAGCGAAGATTTAGCGATGCAAAGGATGAAGCATTGACAGATATATTATGTGGTTTGAACCTATCCCAAAGTAAGTGCAATCAAAATTCATCATTATTGAAAAGATAAACAACTGTTTTTTCTTGACAATGCTGAGCTGATGTTTTTTTCTACTGATTGGTCCCAGATCAGAACTCTTTACACTGGTCACTCCATTGTCAGTCCAATTCCTATCCTTACATCTACCGGTCATAGACATTGGTCACCCAGGGGGACGTCTGCTCAGCCAAGCAAAATTGGGACGGGAAAGACACATGGATCGACTATTTGTTGGCGAAGAAAAAACATCTATAATGGGTGGATAACTATTTATTCTCAATTGTTTTCGTGGGGTCGTCTGAAAATGGACATGTTTTTTTGGCCCTGAAATGGAGTTCCCTAAAATCAGGGATCGCCAATTCCATAGGTTTCACTATTAAAATGGCATGATTTGGGGCTAGCCCCATGACTTCGGAAAGCTCCAAATTGCCATTGAACAATAAGGTGTTTATGATTCTGAACCAGATGGTGACATGAGGCCCCCAAGTCTCAGACAAACATGCGGTAAGTAAGCCTCAGAAAATCACAATTTTTTTCATACGCAAACTATACATCAAACAGTTACAGGAAGGGGCCACATACTTAGCTAAGTTGACTTACAACTAGGTTAGCTGTTGGGTTTTTAGGGGATTGATATGACTATAGTTACTCTGGTTTAAAAACAAATTTATAACTAGGGGGCACTTCCTGTAAATTGCCAAAGAGCATCACCTTCCCCAGGCCAAATTCAGACACGCTTTCTTCGCAAGCCGAGTTTTATGAGGACTGACACAAAGTGCTGTCGGCTGGCTGCCGTTGCGATAGCGCAAAGACAGGTCCCTACCAGGGGGGCTTTGAAATGCCCACCTTGGGCCATACCAGAAAAAAATTCCCCTCTAAAGAAAAATAACCCTGCAATGGAAAATCTGTGTGATTGTATCATATTGTGTAAATCATTCATAAAACATGGGCAGGAATTACGTATACTGTGGTTTTCAATTACCAAAGTCCAAGTATCATTAGGTACCTCCTTCAAAAGGAAGCCTTCGAACATTCAGGATCGAAATGCAGGTGACAACGGGCATTTGACCTATAGAGATGAGGACTTAGCCAAGGCAACTGGAAACAGAACAGTAGTTGATAGGTGCTGCCTGTTGGACGCATTTGGGAGTTTTTCCAATCGGCGTCTGATGCAAGCTACCAATGGGAATCTCTTCCCCCTAGTAGGGGCCTGTTAGCGTGCCAGGAATTTCTGACACCTGCGCATCATATGCTCTCCTGGGCCATGGCTGCGACCCTTAGAGCTTTTAAAAATATCGGTATACATATCATTGCATACACATATTGACCAACGAGTGATCACTTCTAGGCATCGACGTTCTTCAGCCCTGGCTCAAAGAGGCGTTGAGAAAACACAAAAAAAATGGGTCCTATTTGGAATAACTGGGGCATAGATGTATTGTTTGTTTACCTCATCTAGGCGAAGCATTACCAATGTGTAGCTACAAATAGGCATGTGCATAGATACAAATATTATATATTGCAATGAAAACATATAACCAAGGAGAACAAAAATAATGAGGTGCACATATATATATATATATATATATATCTATATTACTCCCAACAAACATGCATGGTAAGGGGCAAATCATCCACTTTGGGGTCTATCATGTCAAGGTTAACAGCTCCACAGCGTGCGTTACCCAGAATGCATAGCAAACAAGTTGTCAGAATGGGAACCTTACTGGTAATGTAATAACTTAATAACGATATGAGACGATATGGTAAAAACATGTAAAATCGAGTTTGCTGATGTTGGATGGTTGCACCCTCCTGTTTTGGTGGTGGCACCCCCAAATGTTACTCCGATGGCACCCAAGAAAAGGCCTCATAAAGGGTTGTTGGACTCGGTTTGACACCAAATTTGCATCAAACCGGGCAACTATTCACACTCCTTTCAACATTGCCAACCGTAGATACCCTAACATTTTTTTTACTGGGCAGCAACTATATATGATTATATACTTAGATATGATATCACATATGGCACCAGTACCAGAGGTTGATTTTCATCACGTTTACCCAAAGGTTTTAGAAGTACCAAAGGTGGCATTTTTGGGCAAATTCCAACTATGCCACAATGGTTTCCCTATTGATTGTGAATTTATCATAATATATCTACCATGAAGACTAGAGTTACTGGAGTTCTGTTTACCTATTTATAGTAGCTACTGTACCCACTTCAGGCACTGTACCACAACATCCCCGCCTCACATGGTCTCTGCCACTGCGGTCACCGCGGTGGCCGTAGTGTCCACCGCCGCGGCAGCCGTAGCGGCCACTGCTGGGGCGGCCGTGGCGGCTTTGAAGGTCAGTTGCTGGATGGCATCCTGCAATTTCAAGGAACATCTTAACCGGGTCTTCCCTGGTTTTCCCCATGACATAGGGGTTCTGATTCAGATTTTATTTTCAACCAATTTTTCATCAGTCGGGTTTTTTGGGACGACGAATCTATATTCCCCGAATATTAAACAACCCCATGCTATGGTGCCAAACATATCCAAACCCTCCACTAAGTCATGGTTTCTGGGGGATGTTTATATTAGGGGGAAGGGATTAGTCAATGGTGTGAATCATGATTTGTTACTGCGATAATTCCTAGCTGATATTACCGCGGCTATGATCAGTTGTATCATCTTAGTTTGTATGTCAATTGTTTATGCGCAGATGACACCGGACTTTGCGGCCGATTTAGCCGATGTTTTTTGGCACATGACGTGGGATTTATGTACCAATTTTGTTATGTTTTTTCTTAATTCACATGACATGGGAGTTATGCGCCGACCTAACGGGCAGGTATTTTCCATTTGTTTGACAGATGACATGGGAATATCTATTGGTATACTATAGTAGGCTATGATTGTTTATCATCATAATCAAAAACGGTGTAATGATGATTTTTGACAATGTTAAATTTTACTATAGTTATTATTATATATATATATATATCATGGTGGTTGTACTGTGGTAATGTATGCCCAGATTGGGTTCAGGTTGGAAACATCCAGGAGCAAGTCGAAATTGATTTTGTTGCCAATTTTCCTGTGTTTTCCACATGTGCGTTTGCAAAAAAAATGGAAACCCAGGGAAACCATTTGTACATGGATGATTCTTCCCCTGCAATTTTTGATTGCCAGAGGCTAAGCTTAGGGTTGCATGGTTGATCAGCCAATGTTCAAACCCAGGGCCGACATTGCAGAAATTGGAGATACCTACCATACGCATCCTTATGTATATTGTAAAGCTTTTGGTAAAGTTCTTGTGAAAGAGAAACTTCCCACACAATATAGCCTCATGAATTTGGCCTCTTATTGGGCACGGTAGCTTCATTTGGAGTTCCTGGATTGCTCGTTGACCCTTAAGCTGAATGGCTTTCTTTCCACCACAACTAATTAGTGGTGGATCCGTCAATCCATGTTTGGTTCACCAAGCCAACAAAAAACACTTCGCTGAGTCCTTCCATCAAAAGGAGAGGGAACTGGCTATCGCCGAGGTTTTGCTCCGAAACATGTTTTCCACCAATCAAACTCAGAGAAAATGCAGTATCCTATAGGACCAAAACAATAGAAACCAACGAACCCGAATGCAGTCACATAAGACACTTTTGTGGAACAAGTTGTTGAACAATCTTGTAAATTGTTCCATTTTGCCCCTGTTACCGTACCAGTGCACTGTAGACCGTGGAATGTGGAAGGGAGTGGAGGGCAAAGTGAGGAATGTAAAGAAGGTGGAGTGTTGAGTGTGGAATACAGTGTGTAGAGTGTGAAGATGTGTGAAGTGGGAATTGTGGAGTGTGGAGTGTAAAGTGAAAAGTGTGGGGTGGAAAGTGTGAAGTGTAGTGTGTGGAGTGTAAAGTGTAAAGTGTGGAGTGTGGAGTGTAAAGTGTAGAGCGTGGAGTAAATAGTGTGGAGTGTAAAGTGTAGAGTGTAGGTGTTAAGTGTAGTGCGAAGTATGGAGTGTAAAGTGTAAAGTGTGGAGTGCAAAGTGTGGAGTGTAGAGTGTGGAGTGTAGGTGCAAAGTGAAGTGTAAAGTGTGGAGTGTGGAGTGTAAAGTGTGGAGTGTGAACTGTAAATTGCGGAGTGTAAAGTATGGATTGCAAAGTGTAAAGTTTAGGCCGGCGCTGAAGCCCCTCGCGGGCGCACATGCATGGATCAACGGCTGGCGAGGACAAAAGTCCCGGAGCGGACTCTTGGAGTTTTTCTTTTGGTTTTTCTTTTGGTTTTTCTTTTGGTGTGGAGTGTAAAGTGTGGAGTGTGGAGTGTGGAGTGTAAAGTGTGGAGTGTAAAGTGTGGAGTGTGAAGTGTAAAGTGTGGAGTGTAAAGTGTGGAGTGTGGAGTGTCGTGTGGTGTGAAGTGTGGAGTGTGGAGTGCGGCGTGTAAAGTGTAGTGTGTGGAGTAAAAAGTGTGGAGTAAAAGGTGTGGAGTTAAAAGCGTGGAGTGTGGTGTAGAGTGAAGGGTGTGGAGTGTAAAGTGGGGTGTAGAGAGTTTAGAGTGCGGAGTGTAAGGTGTAAAGCGTGGCCTGTAAAGTGTAAAGTGTGGAGTGCAAAGTGCAGAGTGTGGAGTGTAGAGTGTGGAGTGTAAAGTGTGGAGTGTAGAGTGTAAAGTGTGGAGTGTAAAGTGTAAAGTGTGGAGTGTAAAGTGTGGAGTGTAAAGTGTAGTGTAGAGTGTAAAGTGTGGAGTGTAAAGTGTAGTGTAAAGAGTAAAGTGTGGAGTGTAGAGTGTGGAGTGCAGAGTGTGGAGTGCAGAGTGTGGAGTGTAAAGTGTGGAGTGTAAAGTGTAGAGAGTGAAGTGGAAAGTGCGGAGTGTAAAGTGTGGAGTGTGGAGTATAAAGTGTGGATTGGGGAGTGTAAAGTGTCAAGTGTCAAGTGTGGAGTGTGGAGTGTAAAGTGTAGTGCGTGGAGTGTGGAGTGTGAAGTGTGGAGTGTGGAGTGTAGAGTGTGGAGTGTAAAGTGTAGAGTGTAAAGTGTGGAATGTAAAGTGTGGAGTGTAAAGTGTCAAGTGTTGAGTGTGGAGTGTGGGGTGTGGAGTGTAGAGTGCGGAGTGTGGTGTGTGGACTGTGGAGTGTAGTGTGTGGAGTGTGTGGAGTGTAGAGTGTAAATTGTGAAGTGTAAAGCGTAAAGTGTGCAGTGTGGAGTGTAGAGTGTAGTGTGAACTGTAAAGTGCGGAGTGTAAAGTATGGATTGCAAAGTGTAAAGTGCAGAGTCTCGTGCGTAGAGTGTGGAGTGTAGAGTGTGGAGTATAAAGTGTCAAGTGTAAAGTGTGGAGGGTAAGGTGTAAAATGTGGAGTGTAAAGTGTGGAGTGTGGAGTGTGGAGTGTATGTAGTGTGTGGGGTGCACAGTGTAGAATGTAAAGTGTAAAGTGTGGAGTGTAGAGAGTAGAGTGTGGAGTGCATGCCATGCCTGCGACGGATTTTGCACATTGTCACCACCTGACGCAGCCCTGACATTGGTATTCGCAAAAAACACGCAAAGCGACACATCTGAAGTGCTGCGCCTGCCACGCAAAATGACGATGGAGTTCTCCAATGTGCTGCGCCTGCTACAAAATGCAACTCATCACATCTTCTGAAAACGACGCAAAAGTATTGCGCCTGCCACACAAAACCACTTTCGACACGTTATGAAACATGTTGGAATGTCACAAAGTGCCACGCCTGCCACGTGAAACGAGGCTACGCGACGTTTGAAACCTCCAAAAGTGACCACTTTTGCAGAACTTGCCATATATAGGCACGGCCATAGCGACCTCATTGGCAACGGTTGCGGACGGTTGCGGACGGTTGCGGACGGTTGCGGTCGCAGAAGCGGCGTCGAGCGAACACGTCCCCACCCCCAGACCCCAAGTAAAATGAGAACCCTGAGCTACGCATTCGGGAATTAAAAGAAGGTGAGATACGGCGTCAGCGAAGCAATACAATCCACACCAACTAATTCTGTAAAATTGTACAAATTCCAGCATCACAAAATTTTGGTAGATTTAGTGCGATTTAGCACGCCAATACCTGGATCTTCCATATGGTATTTCTCCCGTTGCTCACTAGACATGTTGCCGTTCTTGCGGAAAAGCACCCTTCCTGAAAATAAATATAAATAAATGCCGTTGTGAGAAATTGTCAGCCCACGTGATCGGGTATTTTCGCCGTTTGGTCGGGTATATTTGCCGTTTGGTCGGGCATTTTCGCCGCTGAAAAACGGGCTTGGCAGCAATCTATCAGAAGAAACTCTGGTTTGCCCAAAACGGTCGTTCTTGTGCAAAACGATTTTTTTGGGCAAAAGGCAGAAATTACGCCCACTTTGAGAGGCAGGTATATTATATATGTATATTATACATCTTACTTTATATTATATTTTACAGATTATATTATATTATATTATATATCATGTTATATATTATATTATATTATATTACATTATATTATATTAAGTTATATTTTATTATATTGTTTTATATGATATATCATATTATATTATATTATATTATGTTATATTATGTTATGTTATAATAAGTTATGTTATATATTATATTAGATACTTATATTAAATATCACTTATTTAAAAAAAGTTATATATATATATATATATATATATATATATTGATATATATATATATATATATTTGTGTGTGTGTTTATTTGTATATA
>Ga0126342_10022059_pt1 | contig 10560 bp, 10 predicted proteins | sample Cyp1metagenome_FD_92528 | JGI IMG/M metagenome (GOLD analysis project Ga0126342, IMG submission 92528) | Coral microbial communities from Lord Howe Island, Old Settlement Bay, Australia - Cyphastrea 1 metagenome | ecosystem: Host-associated > Invertebrates > Cnidaria > Coral ...
TAAATGTTGGTAATGCTTGGTGGATGCTATGAATCTTCCCTGGCGTCATGCCATGTTTCCATGGCAGCATGCTGCCCAATACGCTGGGTATCAGTCCTTATCGCCCGAAGAGCGGGGGTGTCAGGATTGTTTGAATTCTGCCCATTTGTTGGATGATTCTGGATTAGGTCAAAAAGAAATGGAACAAGTCAGGTAATGTTTTTTTTTGCCAATCTTTATGCCAATCTTTGTATTAATCTATGGATATCTATGGCCAATCTTGGACACCTTGCAAAAGATCAATCTTTAGCATTCTTTAGCTAAGTATTACATATCCCTATCTGTGAGATATTAGAAATTTATCAAACTATCAAAGTCCGTAAGCAAGATTTGCCAACTATGTCCAGATGCTTTGCTGGTTGCATCCCCATGTTTGCTTGTCAGATTCTATCCACCGATACATTATGGGATCATTTGGGATTGCCAGTACCAAAAACATCCAATTTTCGCTGCCATCGTTTTTTCGCTATTCAACTTGCCTTTTTAGTGGACAAAACTCATTTCGGGACACACAATGACCTCACGTTGATTAGCCATTGACTGTCCAACAACTGATTGCCCGTGACATCCCATCCCAGACATCCCAAGCTTCCACACCCGAGAGACGTATTCCTTCAGCATCTCAGCCTGCTGGATTAAAGCAGGGCCACTTGTAATGTGGTTAAAACAATGTCATAAACTACCCATGACTGGGAATGGTAAACATACCACCTATAAAAATTGTGATTTGGGGGATGGTTTATTATGTTTATTATTGTTTTAAGCACATTATAATCTAAAGACATCTAAATACAGGATCCATAGATGCAAGCAGTTCGCAACTGGAGGGCTACACCTCCAACGACTCCAACGCATCCGGCTTAGGTTAGAGGTTCTATCCTTGAAAACCATGAAAACCCCGAAGTTGGTCTGTTCCTAAGGTCATTGTCATCTTCGAGTTTAGGGGCAGGTCAAATTGTGGGTTTGCCCAGAGATACCAAACCATTTGGAAACAACAAGGGGATAGGGTTGATAGGATTGGGAAGCCTGCAGATTGAGAAAAAAAACAGCTCCTTGATCAGAAAAGAAGCCCTGGGACTGTTGATTAAATCCCCAAAGTCTACCCCCATGGTTGAAACGATCCCCACCTCTTGATCCTCCAGAAACTCACATTTCACTCAGCCAAGCGGCCACGACACGAGGCATCCTCTGTTTGGCATCGCTGCCAATGTACAACACCTCGCGTGGTGTTTTCGTATTGGAACCGCTGCCGTGTGGCTGAGTCATGTTCGGGAAATCCAACCACAGCCACCTCCACCAGCGCGGATTCCGCTGAGACGGTAAAGGGTTCGACCTCCCCCAAAGCTGCCAGGGAACCTCGGAAAGATCAGAGATTTTCTGGGGGGGTGTTTTGAATGACGGCTATCTATATATCTATATCTATGTAGGTGGATTTTCAGCAACAAGGATCGTGATTGCACAACAGTGATTTGATGTCAAACAGAATTTAGATTTAACAGAAAGCAGCATAATGCGAATTTCATCTGAGTGTCTCAAAGAAGGGTACCCCTTAAAACTCATTGGTCTATGATGGTTTTCCCCTATTAAAACAACAATTTCAGTGCATTCCACATTGGCCAAACCCATATGAGTCGCAACCTTCGACCTTTTTCGACCATCCGAGCCCCGGACCAAAGACACCACCAAAGGCTAGAGCGCCTATCCTGCCGAGGTCCCGTGCAACAAAGATTTTCAGAAGAGCGAAGGATTCGATGAATGGAGGCTTTAATGGGAAATCATCTATAAACGATGGGATATTCACAAAATCTTGATGATATTCATGGCATATGATGATATACTAATGGAATATTCATGAAATATTCGTGAGTACCCTCCGGTAATCAAACATGGCTTGGCGGAAAATCCCCTAGTTCGATGATTTTCCTGGCTAAAAACCTTCCATTAACAGTTGATTTCCCAATTGCCATGGTTGATTTCCAGAAAGTAAATATATGTGCAACACTTAGTGGCATTGTCCTATCTAAATGTCCAAACTCTCAGTTCATTCCAACCAGCCCCTCAGTGACAGTGGTTCAATGGAATCAGAACTGTTTTCATTCCCAACATGGACCAGAGCCCTGCAACCCTCTGGACATCCCCAAACAGCCATGTTTCAAAGAACTGTGGAGCCCATCTATATAGTCTATACAGCCAAATTCCTCCTAAAATATCGTGATAAAATGTGATAAAGCGAGCTAATGTGTTTTCATCTTTTGGGGTGTTCTCATAAAGGGGCGACAGTTTTTTGCGGCACCTTCTGGTGATCTCTCTTTGCTTCACTTCACCTTGGTAACAATCAGGTGGCGAGCAGAAGAAGGTGTGGCTGTTGCGGGCCAAGATCTAGCCCATGTCTACCCTCTGACAATCAAACATGGCAATGGGAAATCCCTTATAAATTGAAGTTTTAATTGGAAAACCATCTATAATCTATAAATGGGGATTGTCCAGATTGTCATGTTTGATTACTTTAAAGGGTAGTCTATGTTTAAATGAAAATCCGATTTCACTTCAAGATGAACATCCGGAAGACAGCTTCAAACTTCAAGACTGGACAGCCATCAATGAGAACATAGTTTCATCCATGGTTTCATCCCCGAAACAAGAAAACAAAAAGGTGGGGATTTCTCAAACTTCATAGCCTGAAACCATCTGAAACAGATGTTCCTTATGCTTGGAGCCATCCCCTTCTGGAGTCAATGACCCATCTTGCCGACCCCCTCTTGCCTGCTGGCAAAACCGTACCAGTGCCAATTTCCTCGCGCTGCATTGCGCTGTGGCACCCATGGCATCCCCAAGGGGGCTCACAGCAAAATAGCTGGATTCCTAGCTGGTTTGAGGATGTTCATTCCTCCAAAATATGGAAAATCATCAGGTTTTTACCCATCATTTTTTTCGATGATGAGGTCAAGTGGCGCTTATCAAATGTGCTTCTCATGCAGAATCCAACCTGGAAGTCCGGGACGATCATCTCATTGGGAGGGCGCTGACTTTTCCCCATCTGTTTCTGGGTCAAAGTTACCCTCAGACCCCGGGGTTGAACCGTCCCATTTTCCTCAAGCACAGCCTTGACGCAGTCAAAGCCCGAGCGGAAAAAAACGGGGTTTTTCGATCGATTCGAATCCCATGTCAAATCATTGGATCTTGGTCATCTTGGTGGATCTTGATGATATATTTGGGTAAATATTTCACCAACCTGAAATAAGGCTATCTTGGGGATGATTCCCCTTACTCACCATGATTATAGTGAGGGAGATCAGTGAGTCGTGATCAAATTTACCCAGATATGTGTACACCGGACACAGGAAATCTACCCGTACCCACATGGCCACATGGCCTCATTCCAAGCATGTCTTGTGCAAGGTTCGGGGGCTGAACCTGGCATTTTTTCTGCAGCTTTCGAAAATGGGGGATACCTCGATTTTTCGTGACCAGTTCAATAGGAAACTTATGATAGTGCCATAGTGGTTTAGGATGGTTTAGGGGTGCCCAATTTTGAGATATACTCATGTAGGATATGCTCATGTACATTCATGTACGCTCTAATTGAACCACCTACGGCAGCAGAAAAACAAAACATGTTTTAGTAGGTCATCCATTTCACTTGCCTGGTTACTGGTTGTATCTTAGAGGCTCCAACTTAGAGGGCACATCAAAAAGAGCACACTCCCCACTCCTTTTCCGCTGAATTCTGCTCCGGCTGCATCTGTCTGGGAGCACTACATACTTTGCATCAGTTCCAGGTTGGCTCTTCCGGAAGGCGATTTACCGTCTGGAAAAGCCAGGTCAGAATCCCCGTATCTGCGGTTGACATGGATTTGTTTGTGTTTAAAGACTAAATGAAACTCCAATGTGCAAGTATTCATAAGTGTGGTTACCCTCTGGTAAATAAACTTGTTGACCCTGATTTCATCGGCCATTTTTAATGGTTTCACTAGTCTTCCAACCCCGACAACTGCCAGGGTCAACAAGTTAATTTACCAGAGGGTAGCCTCTGGTAATTTGTTACATAGCTATTGAAAATGACCATAGAAATAGTGGATTGTCCCATTAAAAATGGTGGATCTTTCCATAGTTTTTTGTATGTTTACCAGGCCGGGTAACACCATGGGTTTTTTCATGGTTTGCCCTTAAACCACCCAGATCTGCAAACGTTCAGAGCTTGGCCGCCAGATCTGTCAGTTGGAGATTCACCAGGCCCTGTCGTCACGGAAGTTTCTTCATGGGGAAGGACGTTCGGAACACCTTTGGAAGAAACGAAAAAAGTTTGGCTGTTCAACTACCTTCCCTGCTCTGTCAGGTTGGGAATTCTCTGTCTTTTCTGGCCGTTCATGCCCTGTTTGATTCGTTTGGCTTCACTTCAGGTCATCATATGTCTGCTTTTTTTGTTGCTTTGTGTACAGTAGTCAGATTTGTGCCTGCGTTTGTTCCTTCGTTCCGTCATGAAATCAGTGCAGCTCCACCAAGAGGTGGGTTATAATAAATATATATATATATAACCATAGTTGTAGGGGATGTGGTCTAACTTATGGAGGTCCTTATCATAGTTTTATATATATATATATATATTATATTATATTATATTATATTATATTAAATTATACTATATTATATTATATTATACTATATTATATTATATTATATTATTTATATTATATTATATATATACCCAAAAATAGCCCCTGGCCTGCAGCCCCCAAGAATTTTCATTCTTCCATTCACCAACAGATTACCATTGGACTCTGAGCTGCCATTCCAGAACTCACCAGTGCTGGTTGGCCCATAAAATTCCTCCACAAAGTCACGAGCCACGAAGGATTACGAAGGTACGAGGCAAATTTCCAAACGAAGTATTGAGGTACATAAATGGTACTAAACCAACCAGATCTATCCATGTTCAATCCATTTTCAATCCCCAGTCATTCATCAGCCTTCATGTCGTCACCCCCCGGCCTGAAGCTTCTCTAACGCCTCCAAGTACTGCTCTGGATGATTGTTCTCCACCAGGATGGTATGAATCCCTGGCCGGGTCCATCGATTTCGGTGTGCCACGTTGAAAAAGGTATCCATTGGTCCATTGCGCGTTGGATGTGTCCGCCACATCCGACGTTGGGATCAGCGGTGAATGGTCATCCCGGGACATCCCACTACGCTGGTCGGCAGTGATTTTTCAAGAACCGCCAGAAAATAGGAACGGCTCAACCCAAAAATAAAGCTTAAATGGCTGTGGTTAATATATGTTAATATCACCCGCTAGGAAAATCATGCACTGCGGTGAAGTAGTATTCCAGATCACAAGAACATATAACAGATCACTTCACAATAAAAACATACATCATATCATACACAGTATGACATACATAACATATACATAACATATACGACATATATAACACATCTATATGTATATATATAACAACATATAACAACTATTGTAATATCTGGCGTAACATGTTATAGATCCAACCCTTTGGCATAGCTATCATCATATGCAGCCACATAAATGGTTGCCCAATTCCCAGGTTGCATCAGCTGTCGCCGGTCAAGCACGACTGGCAGGCCCATCGCTGCTGCGGGCTTCCTTCGGTGGAGAATTTGCGGAATTTCGCAAGCTCCAAAAGGATTGAACAGTAAATCCTACTAAAAGTGTGATATATGACTAATTGGTGGTATACCTACCCCCTGAAAAATATGAAAGTCAGATTGGATCATCATCCCAACTATTGCGGAAAATAAAATTCATGTTCCAAACCACCAACCAGATGAAATGATAGGTTGCTAAAATATGACGTTTCCATTGTTTTGTGGGCTACTCTACAGAAAACCAAGAAAGCCCAATACTTGTCAAGTAAAACCAAGCAATTCCGCCCAGGAACACCGTGACGGTGTTCAGTTTTGGCTGTATGTGGGATTCACCCAATGTCATAAACCATCCCCGTTTCATCACCATTTTTATGGATAGGATTTCAACCATCCCCCATCATGGTAGGTGTAGGGTTCCCATATATGGTAGGTCCGGTAGGTGTTTGTGTGTTGTTTCTGAATCAGAACAGGATGCCTGGCACAGTGCTGGTAGACTTCTGGCGACGCACAGTGCTGGAAAGCATGACAAAGTGTTGTTGTGAAAGTAAGACCGTCAGAACAAAGCTTACATGCAAAGATGACAGGTGCCAAAAACTTTGTAAACCCGGAATGCACCAACAAAAGTCACGGACATCATCAACCCTCCACACAAGATATCGGCACAAGCAAAACCTAAGCTTCAAGTTCTTGCCAATGTCGTCCAAAAAGATTGCCTGGGGCAATTTTCGACTGGAGCTTCACACAATTAGCTTTTCATCAAGATGATTTGACAGGTCGTGACTTTGCCATGTCGATCAACAACAAGATATCCGTCACGTTCACGTTTCATGTCAAGAAAAGGTGGACCACTACCGAGAATGGCACCCAGTGATACCCAAAATCATGCTGCCCAGCGATCTGGCCTCTGCAATGATAAAACAAATGGACAAAGTCCATTTTCAGGGTGTACATTTCAAATCACTTATTTTAAAGCAACCAATCATTGGACTCATTCGAGTGTCTGTTTCTCATTGAATCCATCTTTGGCGATATTCTTTGGCTACTACCTTAAATATGAATGGTGTTTTAAGATATTGGCCAACTATGACAATTTTGACTCTTCGAAATTGATCGGTTGTCGTAAAGCAATATCCCATTCATCGTTGGGTTCGATGCCGGCCTCGTGCGCCTTGCAACCTGGAAAATCGTCGTCGAACTCAATGGGGAATCTTCCATGTTTGCCAGAGGGTACGTGTGGAAATTCATGTTGGACTTGGATTTAAATTAGAAAAGTAAAGTAGAAGTAGACCCATTTATTAGAAAGGCTTCCGGGGTCTAATTCATTTTTAAAATAGGAAAGTAGACTAAAGTAGACCCATTTTTGGTGTGTCGGAGTCCCATTGAAAAAAAGAGCCACAACTGGCTTCGATCATCCAGTGAGGTTCGATCATACTGGGAGTTTCAGAAGCCCTTCAAAGAGTCCTGGAAAATTCATGAAAATTCTGCTTGCAATTGCTCTAAATTGATGGTAAAAATTTAGGTCCTCTGCTTTGATACCAAATTTTGGATGTTAGGACATCTCCTCTGGTAGTCAACGGAAATACCCCGAAAGAAATTCGGATCCTTTAGTGGAAATGTGGCCCCTCGAAAAAAAAAAAATGGTGGACTGTCCAGCAAGCCATCTTTCAATGGATTGGTTTTTGAAGAATCGAAGCCGAAAACCAGGGATTTTCCTATTGACATCCCGAATCCCATAATTCGGCCTATGGTGTCTAAGGCCAATTGGTAAAACCTGGGGCGGAGAAAGCAATCATTTTGGACACCTAAACCACCAAATGAACATAGAGAAATGGAAAGTTCATGATTTATAGATCATGTATGGAAAAATATTGCTGGTCAATGGTGATGGAATGGTGATTTAGTGTTGATTTACAGTGCCGTCTGGCAAGACAACAAAGCTATGGTACATTCACAATACGTATAGATGATCTTCCTATATTCAAAATAGGGATTTTCCAGAGCTACCAGTCCTGCTTGCATGACCAAGTTGACGGATTATTGAGGTTTTTGTTTATGAAGCGGGTATCAAGTTGTTTGCTCTGGAACTGGTTCAAGGGATTGCAAGGAAAAAATGGATTGATCGACAGAACAAAACGCTGTCGCTGATATCAACCCTGCAAAAATTAGTGGTGTCATGGCTTCAATTTGTTTTGTCCAACCAAGCGCATGATTTCATAAACCTTCAAACTTCCTGCTTTGCAAACAGAAAATGCAATGGAAGACCTGGACAGCTCGGAGTCCGTCAAATAATAGCCATCCCAAATAGCCAATTTGCCATGACTGGGCCAGTTGAAGTGAATAGATCATTATGCAGATCCCATATTTTCGACATTTTTCGACCAGGCTCTCTAGGTATCCAATAGGGGCAAGGGATGGATTGTGACCATCCTGGCCATCCTGTCGAAAATCGGTATACGAATCGATACACCAACATTTGGAACATATCTGAAAGCACCAGTTTCAACATGTTTCAACATGTTTCAACCTACAGTTTCAACCTATAGAAACTGGTTTTTTCCCCTGTTTTTTTGCTTGAAAATCATGTGTTTGATGCTTTGAAACCCAAGTGTTGGCCACGCCAAACCCCGAAACCATGGGGATTCAGCCATGACTAGGCGTCAGGGGATGAACGTCACTGGGATGACCATCCATGGCTATTGCACAAACAAAATTCAAGGAACCTCCAATCAATGGGAATTTCAAGGAACCTCCAATAAATGGTTTATCATTGGCTGGTTGGGGGTATATGTTTTAGAGAGTATCTTCTCTGTTCAAGCATCGTTCGGTCGTTGCAAGTACTTTCAATGGGAATTTCAGGATCCTAGATTGGAGGTACCTACCATATATAAGGCCTATTTTTCAGGGCTATGTAAGGGAATATCCCCACAATTCATATGGCCTTATATGGTACTAACGTACCTCCATTTTAGGATCCTGAAATTCCCATTGATCCAAGGAAAAAAAAAGTGTCAAAAAGAAACTTTGAAAAAACTCGAAGGTGCTTTTGGATGGTTTTCTGACAAAAAAAATGCACCTCCACATGGTTTTCTTTAATAGTGGGCACCTCCAATTTCAAACGTAAATCACTGGGGTATTGACCATTCAAACGAACATTCGCCATGGACAATCTACCATTTACCCTCTGGTCAACATACAAAAAACTATGGAAAATCACCAAGCATTTTTCATAGGTAAATCCACTATTTCGACTGTGCCATTTGAAAAACGTCGCTTTTTGTATGTTGACCAGGCCGGGTATCCATGATCTTCCCCATGGCTCCGCAAGTCCCCCCTGGGTCCCCTGGTACCAAGACACCCTGTCTCTGGCTTTCGCATCTTAGAGGCAGAGGACCTGAGGAGAGACCCATAACTGGGGCTATCCCAGGTGGTTTGTCATGGAAAATCCGAACAAAAAAATTGATGATTTGGGGTCTAACACCCCCATTTTAGGAGACCTCCATATGTATACATACTATGTTTATCTGACAACTTGTCTATATCATATGTGTATACTGTATACAGAGTTTAAAGCTATATATATATAATTATATATAATTATATATATAATTATATATACAATTATATACATATATACATAGGCATTTGTAATATGTGGATGTGTGTATGCAAAAATGCAATGTGAATCTATTTTCAGGTATACGGAATCACCACAATGTACAAAATATGAAGCGCAACAAAAATTTGAAGACATTGCAACAAGATTTTTTCAGTTGGCTGCGCCCTGAATCTCTCTGTACACCAAGTTGCTCAATGAAATGATCAAAGAGGCTTCGAAACCTGCCACCGCTGACATGATGAATTTTGAAGTGGCCACATGTGGCCACCCATCGCACTGCACATGCTACATGACTAGTATCAATCTGCTCGTGTCACCCAATTATGAGAGTTGCGAGTTTCAAGGTGCAAAGATACACATCCGATCTGCAAAATCAGCCGTGTGGCTGTCGGGTCACTTAGTGTTTATGTTAAATGTTACTATATCCCATAGGATCCATGGTGCTGCTATATATGGTAACATGGATCCCATCAATATGCCCCCAATGTTAGCATATACACCATACATGGATCCTATGGGTATGTACAAAGGTGTATCTTTGAAAGTTGATAAGACATTAATCAGAAGTGATCACGACGGCGGCGATCACGACGATGATACAGACCATGGTGAGGTCCTGTCATTATCATCATAAGCATGCATGACTATCATTCCTGTCATTGTATGTCATTGTCAATATTGTCCAGACATCCCTATCACAAAAAGCAAACTACCATCTGGTTATTTACATAGCCATGGAAAATCACCATGCTATTAATAGGTAAACCATCTATCTCTATGGGCCATCTATACCATGGCTATGTTAAATAACCAGAGTGTAAGTGTAACTTTGCTATACTATCTTCCTGACCCTATCATCATTATCATGTTTATGCCTACGGGTTGAAAACCGTCCGAGCGTTTTGGGCATTTTTATATATGTTCCTTGGGGTGGGGTGGGGTGGGGTGGGGTGGGGCAATAACGTTCACGTACTTGCTCACTCCCATGATGTTACGCCACGGCATGTTCACTTGCACGTGCGCACATACGTCATGCTACGTTGAAGATGTGTCACGTCACGCAGGGGTGGGGTGGGGTGGGGTGGGGTAAAAACGTTCACGTACTTGCGCACTCCCATGATGTTACGCCACGGCACGTTCACTTGCACGTGCGCACATACGTCATGCTACGATCAGTTGACATCTTGTCCAGAAAACGAACAAAAATTGAATGACCTCATTTGGACGTACGTTCGCACATGGCAGTGGCAATGGGAGGCAAATGTAGTTGGAAAAGCCTTGTTGGA
>Ga0126342_10022060_pt1 | contig 10560 bp, 9 predicted proteins | sample Cyp1metagenome_FD_92528 | JGI IMG/M metagenome (GOLD analysis project Ga0126342, IMG submission 92528) | Coral microbial communities from Lord Howe Island, Old Settlement Bay, Australia - Cyphastrea 1 metagenome | ecosystem: Host-associated > Invertebrates > Cnidaria > Coral ...
ATACATAATATATATAATATACATAATATAAATAATATATATGTATATAATATATAATATACATAATATATATAATATATATAATATATGATAGATATAATATACATTATATATATAATATACATTATATATAATATACATTATATATATAATATACATTATATATAATATACATTATATATATAATATACATAATATATATAATATACATAATATACATAATGTATACACATAATATACATTATATATAATATACATAATATATATATATATATATAGATATATAACATAGTATCCAGTATGTGTCACGTAATCCTACCAGACTGAGACTGTGATCAGCGCAGGACTCAAAAGCTGCCCCTCCAACAGATGCCGCGAGCACGGCGAAGGTGGGGCGGACGGTGATTCCCTGGGATGGCGAGACACGAAAAATGGCCCCGGACTTGGGGACTTGAAACAGGTATAGTATCCACCCATTTTTCAATGGGAATTTCAGGATCCTAAAAATGGTGATCTAATGGTGATTAATGGTGATTTAATGGGATTCAATGGGATTTCATGGTGATTTAATGGGATCTAATGGTGATTAGTGGAGGTTTAACCTCTGGTAAACATACAAAAAACTACGGAAAATCACCATTTTTAATAGGTAAATCAACTGTTGATGAGCCATTTTCAACAGCTATGTTAAATGCCCCGGGGGTTGAAATGGTATGGAACACATCGTTCTTCTGTCTTTGTTCTTGCGGTTCTTGCTTATTGGGATCAGACGCTATAAACTTTGTTCTTCAGATAGTATACCCTCCGGTGTCCTCAAACATGGCTAGCTGGGAAATCCCCGAACTAAATGGAGCTTTGATGGGAACATCATCGAACTAAATGGTGGATTTTCCAGCTAGCCATGTTTGACGACACCGGAGGGTACAGTATCAATATGATAATCCCAAGTTCTGGGGCTATGAAATGTATTTTGTGTATGTTTTTATCTATTTTGTACCCATCCTCAGGTCTCAATTTTTGTCCTGTCGATCTGTGGTTATGTCATGTCATTATGTTGGTGAAAAAGGACATGATAGGATTATATGTGCCAGTCATCAAAGACGCACTAAGCATCACTAAGCCATACTAAGCCTGTCTATGTGCATGTAATTGTATGATATTGTATGTAGTTATGTATATTGTACATGCATATTCACATATTAATCTATATACATACGTATAGATAAAATTAGGAAGGTGTATCCCACTTATATATATACACATATGATACCATTATATCTGGATGAATTATGTTATGACCTCACGTCGTGACGTCGCTGGAATGATGGTTAGTAAGGGGAATCATTCCCCAATTGCCTTAACGTATGTATATAAACTATTTCAAACTAGTGTTTTTTTAATCAGCCAGATTATAATGCATATATATATCATTATACATATGTAGATATCAATATGTATTGTTCTGTCTGCTGATAGCATATATACCTATATAATGTTGTATATACACATATTTTCAGGCATGTACATAGAGATCATCACACATATATGCATATATATATACATGGACATCCTTATACGCATGTACTTGTATATATGCAATTATATATATATAAACATATATTAAACATACAAGTATGTATATATATAGGCAATTGTCTGTATATACACAATTATAGGCACATGTTGAAACTAGCACGCCAGCTCTAGGTAGAGCCGAAACCGTCTGCCCTCGACTTAGCGGCTGCTATCGCGACCACAGCAGCCAAGGCGGCGTTTTTTTGTGTTGCCCACGGCTCTGCAACATGTCGATTGACAGAGCTTTCTAAAAGTGGAGTGAATCTATTAGGAACACTGAAGGTTTAATTTTCCAGCCCACCAACACATAAAATATCATAAAATAATATAAAATACATATATATATATATACTATACGATGATATATCCATGATCAGCAGCATAGATGAGAGTTTGTCCACCAATCGACTCCTACAAATGTAGCAAATGAGAGACTTCTTGGAAGTGCAGTTCCAGTTATAAGTGGATCTATAACCATAGTTGTAGGGGCCCCATATTCCAACTTTTCGGGGTTAACCAAACCATGGCTACACCCTCAAGTGCACCCCCAGACTTTGGACGTAGTGGATTCCAGAAGTTCGTAATGTGGGTAAGACAATGTTATAAACCATCCCCAAAATCACCATAGATGGCTGATAGTTTTACCATTTCCAGTCATGGATGGTTTATGACATTGTCTCAACCACATTAGTGGTCTGAAAATAGGTACCCAAATCCCATGGTTGATCACCTATGGCCGACCTCAAAATGGCCCCTATCTTGGGGTATAACCTGAATTCCCCGTGCAATTTTAGATCATATTGATGGGAAATGAGCTTCGATCCCCCATCGGCGCCATTATGACACCCTATCTTCAGACAAATCCATCCATATATAACCCAGCCATATATACATAAATAGATTTAGACATAGTTAGATGTTCGGCAGGGGCGGAAGTGGTCTTTCTCGGCCGGCAAACTTCTTTGCCGCTGAAAGCATGCTGCGATCGTGGGAAAAATGAGGGGTGACCTACCAACCCAATGGAAAATCAGAGAGATTTGGCCATTTGCTATGGCAATGGTTGTCTTTTTTGGTTGGAATTTCAGGGATGTTTTATGTTCTTGGAGGTTGGGTAAGTTGATGCATCCTACCAAAAATTAGGGGACATGGAATTTCGCTGCAACGCATATACCATCCATAAAACTAGAATTTACCGCCAATTACATCCATGTACTATATAACCTTAGATATTTACATCCAAAAAAAGGGATTCTTTACTATCGCTGTGCTAACATTGATCTTAGATCGTGGTTTATGCCACCCACAAGGTGGTGCTCCCCAAACGTTATAAATTGGTTTAGATTCACCCCATGAATACTATAGATATATCACCAACAAAAACCATAGTGAAATTGGAGTTATAAACCAACTGAACTCTATCTAGGAGGCACCACCTTGCATTTACCCTCTGGTAAACTGTTACATAACTATGGAAAATCACCATTTTATAGCTGGGTAAAGCCACTATTTCTATGGCCATTTTCAATAGCTTTTTGTATGTTTACCAGAGGCTAACCCATTATAATCCCCATTAACTATAGTTATATCTACCATAAACCACAATTAAACCATCTATAAATGGTTGTGAAAATCTGTATGGGAAACGGGATTCTCTGGGACCAGCCACAAACGCACAACGATGCGCGTGCTACGCGAGCCGTACCAGGCTCCGGTGGAAGAAGAGGCGCGCAGCTGGCGACGCCGCGGCGTGCAGAGCTGGTTGCTACCGTGGATTTTTTCGTGGTGTTTTTTTTAATAATCCCATTAAAAATAGTGATTTTCCATAGTTATAGTGGATTTTCCCATTAAATAAATTCCAATTTTCAATAGCTATGTTAAATTACCAGAGGGTACCCTCTGGTAAACATACAAAAAGCTATTGAAAATTGCCATAGTTATAGTGGATTTTCCCAGCTATAAAATGGTGGATTTTTCCATAGTTATGTAACAGTTTACCAGAGGGTAATATAAGTGGTCATGAAATGGGTAGAATATATTTTGAGGATCATCAGGATCATCCCATAAATTGAGTACGTGCTTAGTGTGCTTAGTGTGTGTGTGTCTTTTTATGAATGGATTGGTTTAAATTTGCAGGAAAGCCCCATATTTAATGGGAAAATCTATGGTTTCCTGTAAATTTTCCCTTAAACCAATCCATTGATTTTAGCCACTTATAAATGATCCACTTATCATGGGGACTTGTTGGCCGGGAAAATTCACTGATCCTCCAGTCGTAGTGCCCCTGATCCTCAGCGAAGATGGTTTATAGCTAGGCGAATGATTGGAATTATGGCAGATATATTGAACTGACTAGACATATATACTGGTTGGTGGTTTGGAACATTTTTTATTTTCCCCAATAGTTGGGATGATGATCCAATCTGACTAATATTTTTCAGGGGGGTTGAAACCACCAACCAGCATATATATATATATATGATATGGGTTTGTAAACCAACTTATAGGAGGCACGTAATGGGTGCTAAACTTATCGGAAACTAGACCAACTTGTGACCATGGGCACATATATATGTATAAAAATCACATGCAGTTGTATTACACCCTGTTATCTAGTTTGATATATCTACCATAAACCCAACAGTGGAGTTATGTTCACCAACTTAGCCAACGAACATTTGGGGCACCGCGAATCCGAAATGGGTCGACATTGGGATTTTAGATCGAACCAGGTGGAGCCGTACCCAAGTGACTTGCGCTACAAAGTTGGGATAAACCTGGGTGGCACCATTGGCACCATTGGCACCATTGGCACCAAAAATCATTGATGCTTGGTGGCTCATCTCTGGTTTTGCTAGTGGGATAAGTAGGCTTAGTCCACTCAAAAAACTAATGTCAACCCTGGATTAATAAACCCCGTTTACGGCTGTGAAAAATTGGGGGAATACCATAAAAAAGCATCAGATGAAATGACGAAATAGGAGGAGTACCCCCCAAATTAATAAACCATGGTTGATTAATCCGGGGTTGACATTATCAATGTGGATATCAATGGATTACCCTCTGGTAAACATACAAAAAGCTAACATAGCGAACTGGAAATTCACCATGTTATAGCTGGGTAAATCCACGATTTCTATATCACCATTGAAAAAATAGCTATGTAACAGTCATTACCAGGCTGGGTAACGACAAGTGGGGCATGGATTGATCTGGGAAAACCATGGAAAACCCAGGCTATGGGAACGATTGATCTGGGAACCCAAGTGAGGAGTTCCACCGTTCCACCATTTCCAGTTGGATCTCTTAAGATGGGTGGCCCCGAAACCATTGAAATGACACATGAGTTGAATATTTTTAAGGGTTCCCTTATTTTAAGAAACTACCAAACAAAAAGTCCGTATGTTGAGATTGGAGGCTTCACAGATTAAACGCATTCGCGCATTCGCCCCATAGAAGTCACAATAAACTTGTGATACCTTTAAAAAAGTGACAGAACTTTATAGCAACCCCCAACATCATGAGATAGTGGTATTTCAAAATAACTATCAATAGTAACCCCCAACAAAATATTACAAAATTAACCAACAACTTTTGAAATTGTAAAATCGGGGTTACTATTAGTGAAGAGAAAACAACGGTTGAGCGAGCTACCACCAATTGAAGATACAAACAAACACGGTTGGGTAATGATTGTGCTTGAACATGTTTCAACATTTTTTGTTTTTAAAGGGGGCTTCAAGAGTTTTCACGTAGTGATATAGTATGATATAGTTACTATAGTTGATAAATGATGAGTTCGGAGGTCACATGACTGTTTAATACTGTTTATGTATTGGGGATTTATCAACTATATCTCTACATTAAGTAGATTTATCAACTCTTTACGATCGTTTATGGGGAATTTTTACACTCCCTGACCGGGAGGTCTCTATGAACCAACCATTGCAGGCGGAAGAGGACGCATTCTTCACGAAAGATGCAACTTGGACGTGCCAGAAATTGGGGCGAAGGACCACGATTGGAAAATAACCACTTGCTTGGTGAGAGGTACCCTCCGGTCAACTAAGATAGCTATCGAAACCACCATTTTCATAGGTAAATAATCTATAGATGGGTCATTTTCTACAGCTAAGGTAGTTTTCTGGAGGGTAGTTTCATGGATAAATTTGATGATGATCTCACGTTCGGTCACTGTAATGATGGCGAAGGAATTGTAAATTTTCCTATTCTAAAGTCGCTACGAACTTTGAGTTTAGTGAAATGCGAAAATCTATCAAGATACCCTCTGGTAAACATACAACAAACTATGGAAAATCACAATTTTTAATAGGAAAATCCACTATAAATGGCCATTTTCAATAGCTATGTTAAATTACCAGAGGGTAAATGGAGTATTCACTAAAGAGTTATCCTCTTGGAATCTAGCATAACTATGGAACATCACCATTTTTACAAGCTCAATCACCTGTAAATGGGCTTTCCCATAGCTACTAACATGATCATTTTCCAGTATAACATGTTATAGATGATATTTTGTGGCCTGGTATCACTAGCTCCTGACGGGGATTAATTTCATCCTAGGAGAAAATCTACCAGCACCTTCCACATTTCGTAATACACATGTCATATGTATATATATATATGTATATTATACATACACATGTATATATACATATATATATATATAGTATATACATATATTATATATGTGTAGAATATATATATATATGTGTATATATATACACATATATACATATACATACACATATATATATATACACATACATATATGTATATATATACATATATATATATATACATGATGTTGTATATTATACAAAGGTATGCATAAGTGCGAGAGATCTATCACCTGTCGGGCCCGTCGAAGCTTCTTCGGCTTCCAACATTCGATGGGCTTTGTCGAAGCGACATTGCTGGGGTCATCCTACCCCGAAGATCACCATTTGGTAGCCGCTGGATGGTGCTGGATGGAAGATTTTTGAATGTTTGGAATTAATGGCCCATAAAACAACAATATGGGATGATTTTCACCATGTGAATGTTCCCAATGTTATATTAATGACTTTTAAATCAGTTGGGAATTGATTTTTAAATTTTTAAGTCCCAACTGATTTGTTCGATTTTTATTTTTCAGAGGGGTTGGTTGAAACCACCAAGCACCTAGGAATGGATGGAGTTCTTTCAAGAAGATGAAGATATCTCGCAAGAGGACCCTGGTTCTGGATGGATGGCGGGCAGGTTTTTCCCAGGCGAGGGTCTCTCGATTTTCTGTGGAGAAAACATGATAAACCACTCATTTCTATTCATTTCTGAAACATGTTCCCAAAAATATGCCAATTCTATTGTCAAGCTAGCTTGGAAGTGATAATTTGGCAAACAAATATGTTTTGGAACTATGATACTTCACCCATCACATGTATATATATATACACGTATATATAAAGGATGCTGAAGTAGCGCGTGCCTTCGACACATAAATCAAGAAAACGAGGGATCTGCGTTCAGCTCAGTTTCGTGGGTGCACAACATCCATGTTTTTTGGAGGTACTGGGTACTTGTGTTGGGTATAGTGCTATCTGCATGGATTGTCTGGTTGGTGGCTTCAAACATGACTTTTATATACTTAAGGATGACTTCCATAGTTTTTTTGGGATGTCATCCTTCCCATTGACGAAGTCCATCATATTTTTCAAGATGGCTAAATTGCACCACCAATTAGTTGCTTTATATTACCCTCTGTTTATTCAACATAGCTATGGAAAATGACCCATATTTTTCAAGATGCTTATTGCACCATATTGCACCACCAACCAGTAATGGGATTATGATGGGATAAACCATCTACCAACTGTATCCAACTGTAGTGAAAAAGTTTGATCATACCGTAATACCTATGATAGCTGTAGTTATAGTTATATATATCTTGGTAAATTATAACGACCTCACTGCGACCTCACTGGAAATCATGGTTAATAAGGGAAATCATCCCCAAATGGCCTGGATTTTCAGGTTAGTGAATTATTATAATTTACCCAGATATATGAAAATAGCTTAATGAATCCATTTTTTTTGATGAGTTGAGCCACAACACGTGTCTCACATCGATTGACTGGAGCCACAGCAGATTTTTGGGGTAAAAAACCCCATGGGTTTCTGCTTTTTTGGTTTTCCTGTGAAGCAATTCATCTCCCACAAGCCAGTTATATCTATAATTTGTGGTTGGGAAAGTCAATTTGTAGCCGGTTACCCTCTGGTAATTTGTTACATAGCTATTGAAAATGGCCCATTTATAGTTGATTTACCTATTAAAGATGGTGATTTTCTATAGCTAACTGTTAGTTTACCAGAGGGTATTGTTGGAAATTGATGGATTTGTGGTTGGAATTTGATGCAAGCTCCTTAGCAGGCTCCCAACCGCTCACCGCTCCCAAGACAGTCCCAGGACTTAGAAGTCTTGGACCCTTTGTTGGTGAAGATGGACACCTCAGGCGGCAGATCATGGCGGCATATGATGCGGAGATTCGTGGTGAAAAAATGGGGACATTTATCGACATAAAAATCACCTGGTTGGTGGTTTCAAACATGACTTTTGGTGGTTATAGGGATAATAATGGGATAATATTATCAATATATTATCTGGTTGGTGCTTTGGAACCATGGAAATTTAATTTTCCATATATGGGATGTCATCCTTCCCATTGACGAACTCATATTTTTCAAGATGGTGAAATTGCACCACCAACCAGTCACGAAAGGTAGCACCAAACTAGCCCAACTGGCAAACTTCGCAACCCTACTTGAAACTGTTTTCAGCCACGGGTTTTGTTTTTTTCTCGCAGCTTTGCAGTTCTCCTCCCAAGCCAGTCAGCTGGGCTGCTAACATGTGGGAGTCGACCATCGATTGGGCAGGAAATGAGTTAACGTGGAATCCCAATTGCAGAAGGAACGTCAACACACCCCACCCCACCCCTTTTCTTGTCTGGATCGAAAAGGGGCTTGAGTTGCAAGTGATCGGTTTTTCGAGTCGCAAGTGACATATATGAGATCTAAGTGACGCGGAGTCGCAAGTGACAAATTTTCGGAGTCGCAAGTGACGAACGGTCAGTCATTAGATCTGTGTCTAGCTGCGTCTTGTTCAGGATGAAGTGACGATGTCGAAAATTCAACAGTTATGGGTTTATACTTTGATATCGTTTGTAGATGATGGCTAATATTGTTTTTTTTGGTGGGATATACCATGGCTAATATTGGGGTACTGTTTAAAACAATGGGGAGATATGGCATTTGATCGGAAGATCATGGGGATAACCCAGTGTTTCAGCCCTTTTTTGAGCGATATTTCATGTATCAGTAGGGTATATGAGTATGATATAGTATGATATACATATTTTATTACACATGTAGTAGCCCATTGACGAAGTGAGATGAAACCCCAAGTAATGTATCTAATTTTCATATCTTTGTGAAGTCAAACCATCCCCAAATTTATCATAATTATCAATGATTTCATCATTCATTGCCCTAGGTCAACGTAAAAACATCAATGTGGTGTTTACCCACCATTTAATCAATGGGAATTCCAGGATCCTAAAATGGAGGTACTGTACCATATAAGGCCATATTTTGGGGGGATATCCCCTTACATAGGCCTTATATAGGCCTTATATATGGTAGGTACCTCCATTTTAGGATCCTGAAATTCCCATTGATTTAAAGATCATTTTGCCACGGTTTCCCCGTGGCTTTTCCACATTGAAAAACCGTTCCCCTTGGACCGTTGGAGCACTTTGGACATCAGGCGACGGCCAGATCTCGCCCGAGGAGATCACGGCGGCGCTGGCGGATCCCAAATTCCAGATGCCGCAGGCGGACGGGATCACGTGCCACGGTCATCGGAACTGGTTACCCTCCAGTAAGCAAAGATACTGGAACATGGCCATTTATAGATGTAATGTCAACCCCGGATTTTGCTAAACCATGGTTTATGACAATTAGGGGGGTATCCCCCCTATTTCGTCATGATTTGATACTTTTTTTTGGTACCTTCCTAATTAAACAGCCGTTTTTCCGGGGTTTATTAGTCAAGGGTTGACATCACTATGAACAAATGGTGATTTTTCATCTTCGTTTACCAGAGGCCCAGAGGGGATTTTTCAGGTGAGGCATGGCGGGATGATTCTCAATGATCTGATCCTCGGGGAGGGGATGGAAATTTCTGGTGAAAAATCATGTGAAACACGGTGAATGATTGGGTTTATAATGGTTTATTTGATGATAGTTTAAGATTCGAAGTTAGGATGGATTGGGATTTGTTAATATTTTTGGCGTTGCACAATACGAACTCCATCTTTCTTTTGGGGTTTGACATTTTAACATAGATTCTATGACCAACGATGTTTTTCAATAGAACCTTTGGTGAGCACAGGCGTGCAGTGCGCATCATTTGCTCACTCAGACCTGTCTCATATAGTTGAAAATTGCAGAAATTGGCAGAAATACAGAAATTCTTAAGAAAAATCATGATTTTTTGACCATTTTTGGGTCATGTGGTAGCAATTTTTAGCACCAACCTGCAACCTTTGGCTAATTCGCCTTCAGTTCAATGAACAGATATTTACGTGCATCAAATCAAAAGGATGCATTCATGGACTGCAGGTGTGTAGAAATGGAGCTTTCCATAAACGGGGGTAGCCCTTTATCGCTGGATGGTGTATTTCATGGACAATCCATCTATAAATGGATGATGACTGGGGGTACCCCCATGACTTAGGAACATGGCTTTTATTTTCCATTTCATATATGGGATGTCATCCTTCCCATTGACGAACTCATATTTTTCAAGATGGTTAAAACTACCAACCCCTAAATATGCCCTTTTTGTATAATACGGTATCATTCATCCAATGACCACTGATGGTCCGCTGGTCGACGACCAGCGTAACGTTGGGTCGAGCCGCTCACTAG
>Ga0126342_10022061_pt1 | contig 10559 bp, 7 predicted proteins | sample Cyp1metagenome_FD_92528 | JGI IMG/M metagenome (GOLD analysis project Ga0126342, IMG submission 92528) | Coral microbial communities from Lord Howe Island, Old Settlement Bay, Australia - Cyphastrea 1 metagenome | ecosystem: Host-associated > Invertebrates > Cnidaria > Coral ...
CTGGCAGAAGACGACGTGCAAAAAACTTGTCAAAGTGGTATTACGTGGCTTAGGGGGTGGAGACCCTCAAAAAGCCGTCCCTGTGTGAAACCGTGCTTTTGCTTCGCAGAAACAAATCAAGGTGTTTTTGTTTAGTTTCCATACAGTACCCAGTCTCAGTCTGACACTTTCGTCACATTTACTATTTCAATACCAGACTTTCAATGAATTTCTGCCGTTGCTGGTCCTCATCCTGCAAAAAAGATCAAACGCCCCATGGTTGTCGACGGTGGTCGCAGCTGGCGTGAGGCACGTGCAGGGGCCGAAAAAGTCGTGGCTGGAGGATTTTTCATGGCATCACATGGATCATCTTCCACGGCGTTTCCCGAGGTCCGCGAAAGTTATGCTTTGCTGCCTTTGGAGCCGCCCGGATAAATGTGGGAAACCTATGGAAACCTCATTTTGATAGTAAAGAACTACCATTTAAGGGGATGATAAATTTATAGCACCCAACATGGTGATGATATTGGATGGTGTACAATTGGGTGCACCACATGAAAAACAGCATAGATTCTCAAACCGGACATATACAGCGTACATGAACGTTTCAGTAGAGTCTATTCTGTTCATGGGGTTTTTTGGGTGAAATGAGCCACACCTACATGGTGGTTTTGTGGCAGGTCACTGGAGGCTTTTCTAACAGAGAACACTTCTGCAGTAGGATGGCATTGGTGCCTCGGCCACCGAGCCTAGGCGACCAAGCCCAGTGGTAGACAGCTCCAGAAAACGAGCATCTGAGGTGGAAATGATGGGGGAGTTGTTGGTATGGTCAAAGTGGTTGAAACATGTTCGCCCCACACCGGAGGTTCGCCTATGCACAAATAACACCCAGACAATATCATATACTTGTCACCTGAGGATGAACGAAAACACCGGCTTTACGCAGGGATTTTGACTTTAAGTTTTAGGATTTAGAGTTTTAGGATTTAGGGTTTTAGGGTCGTACGCAGGGATTTGAGCATGTCAAAGGATATGCGAGATCAGCTTGGGCAAACATCAGGGTCGCAGCGAACATGTTTTTCAAATTGGGGTCCATGATTTTTGATCTGAAATTTTAGGTTGGAATGGTTTTTCAACTTGTTGATGTTTTAGAAAAAGTTTCTCATTTCACCTTATTTATTTCGTTGCATCTTTGATCGAAATGTGCTCGTGTCTCTCCCCTACCAATAACTTCCCCATCCCATCCCAGGGATATCCGGTGATCATCCCGGCCCCCGAGCCTTGGCTGGGACGAATGCTTCCAGTGGCCCATCTGCAGCCAGGAGAAAGCACAATCCCACAATGTGGCCCCCGTTTTCGATAGCTAAGTTGGTTTATAACTCCAATAACTATGGTTTATCAAACTTATAACATCTTATACTGTAACATCTTATAACATCTTATAACATCTTGTAACATCTTATAACATCTTATAACTATAGTTAATGAGGTGTATAAACCAACTTATAACGGGGGGCCACATTGCACCATTTGTTGATGAAAAAATCCATGGTTGTTTTTATCAACAATTTGGGAAATAAAGTGCTATGTTGACGAAAGGATGTACTAAATTTCTATCATTTTCTATCTATTTGGCATAGTCACATGGTCAGCCAATGAGAGCACTTGGGAGTATGCAGTGGCACACCATGGCACACCTCTGGAGCTGAAGTGGGCTGGCATCGCCCTCAGGATGTCCAAGAGGATGGTGCACCTTGGCGCACCGGGCTCTTTTGGACCAGCTTCGGTGGTTTGCTGGGCGTTCCTTGACAAACTCAACGATTGCTGACGGGCCCGTGGCCCGTGGCTCATCGTGGCTCCAAGTGTTAAGCATTGTTACGCTTAAATCTTAGGAGGACCTTGAGTATCTTGAGTGCTAAGCTGATTGTTGCTCGATGTTGCTCGTTTGCGGGTGACCACTTCAGGAGGTAATTTGTTTGGACACTGCCGTGCTGTAAATTGGAAGTTCTATTTGAGCACTCGCGGTCGGAGATCTTGTTGGATGTAGCACTGGATCCCCAAACTTTGGCGAAGAAAGGACACTTACCTTACTTACCTTGATTGGATTCAGATGGATTCAGCCTAATCACTTGTGGTTTCAAGCATTTTTGCATGCCTTCTTGGGATCAGGATCGATATGGAATAAAACTGATGTTTGACGATTTAGAAGCACGAGCCGGGATATGATGCACAGAGATACACATTGTTTGACTGTAAACAAATCAAAGTCCAACTTTAAAAGAAAATAATAGGTAAGTATCCAAGATTCCGCAGGTATATATTTTCCTTATTTTTCTATGGCTTCACATGCCCGGTTGCTCCTGTTGGTGCAGTGAAAAATCTCAGCTGAGGTCCTCCGCGGTGTCACTTGGCTGCGGATTGCCCCCTGGAAATTGGAATAGAATGAAATAACCAACCACTGGTGGTTTGGAACATTTTAAATATGTTTCCATATGTTTCCATATATTGGGAACAATAATCCCATTTGACTAACATTTTTCAGAGGGGTAGGTCAACCACCAACCAGAAACTCACCATTTTCCAGAGCCAACCGACAGGAGTTTCAGCCGGGCTAATGAGCTACAATGGCAGGACAGCTACTAAATAGCTTGGCAAAGGTGGAACCTAAGCTTGGGCATTTTAATTTTTATGAACATTCATTGGCATTTTGGGGGTTGGACCCAGTAGCCACCAGTGCATTGTGTGTATTGTATTGTCCTTGTATGTATAACTACGTATAAGGATGTATGCATAGACACATGAAGCATAATATACATATGTAGATATGGGTAAATTATAGCGAACTCACTGTTCTCCCTCACTGGAATGAAAATTAGGGGCAACCATCCCATAAAATAGTCTTATTATGTCTTATTTAAGGTACTATAATTGACCCAGACATATGCACATGAAGCATTGCATACATGCATGCATGCATGCATGCATGCATGCATGCATAGATAGATAGATAGATAGATAAGATAAGATAAGATAAGACAAGACATGATAAGACAAGACAAGATAAGATAAAATAAGATACAAACATACATACATACATACAGACAGACATACATACATACATACATATGTATGTATATGCACCTTCTGTTTTTCATTTTATACACATACACTGTTTTTGATTTTATACACATACACATGCACATGCTATTTTGAATATGTGTGATACCATGCGATACTCAGGCAGCTGTGGCCTTCCTGAGCGATGGCAGGTGGGGGAGTCCAGTTGGTAGCTGGATAAAACTGCTGTTCATATATATATATATATTATATATATATATATTGAATACGTATATTTATGTATATGCTTATGCCTATATACATATATTATATATATTGTATATATATATATATACATACACATGCAACATATCATACAGATCTATAACTATAATATGTATGTTCATATATGTACATATGCTATAAGCATGATGAATCTTCCCAAGAGTGGTTGCGAGCCACTCACTAGACTGGTGCACATCCAAGTGCAACCTCTCATAGGCTTGGAAGTACCTACTAAAATTTACGTTGTATACTTGTTACATGTTTCTGCTCTTCGTGCATGTGGCACATGTAAAGGCGGATTTCAGACCAGTTTTTGGACGGTGGGTTTCATCACCGCTTTTCAGGTCTCGTTCCGCCTCGCGATGTCAAGCTTTCATGGTGGGTTTCATGGCGTCAGCTCCCTGGTACATGTCCATGTTGGGCCTGTCAGGCGCGGCACTGGGGAAGTGACGCTGGTGATGACTGCATAATAACACAATTTGAGTGGTAGATAACTACAGTGGTAGATAACATGTCATAACCTCAATGATGATGATATTGTTACATTGTTACAATAACATGAGAGGATCCTTGCAAATTCATAACATGCGTAACATGGTAGATAACCCCAGTTCATGGTATTTAGGACCCTGTAATGTCTGAAGGATTCTTTTCTACCAGATGTCTGGCTGGTGTCGCCAGTGACACTTTGGGGAAATCTACCCAGGTGCAAGGTCAATGCCCAATGATAACCCTACTGATCGTAATCATTTGAGGAGTTAGTACTCACTTATACTTATACATGGGGATTTTGTTAAGATAATCCAATTTAATATGCATTTTTATGTATACCTGTAAATATGATTAAGTACGTATATAAGCCTTTACATAAAATATAAAAATGTATGTATTATATATATATACACCGGTGCTGATTATCTTTGGATTCCATGGTGCTGTTCTTCGGCCGCATCCAGAGATGGTCCTGGGAGGTGTCCTGTCAGTCTACGCCGCTCGCGCGGAGCGCGCTGGCCGCAAAAGGGCGGCATTTTGGGATGCGGAGTCCCATCCGGCCTGTGACCCTTGGGACGGAATGGATGGGCTGGGGATGGGCAGGGGATCACCGTTACATCCCGGACATCCCTAACTTTGTGCTATTTTTGAACAAAAAGTGACTACCAGGGTTGGAATACATATCCATGTGGGATTTACTTAAACTAGGTCATTGTCGTCAGTTCAGCAGAGGGTTGTTCGAGGCCAGAAGTGGAGACATGTCCCCCAGTTTTTGAAGAAGATAAACTGACTTTGAATATTGAACACTATTTACAATGCTGCCGTTTTGCAAGTTTCAAGTGGTTTGAATCAGGAGCCTGCCTACTGAACAAGTTTCTATATTTTTCTATACATATGTTCATAATTCTACACAGAATATATGAATATGCATAATATTAATAATATCTATTTATATTTGTATATACATATATACACATATGTACATACAGCAAATTATTTGCACTTAGTGTTTGACCTTTGAAGGTCAGCAACAGCAGAGCCGGTCCACAACAGCCACCAAGGATTTGGGCTGAGCAAAGTCCAGCAGAAACGTCGCGAGCCGCATCACGCTGTGATCAGAACACCTTAAACGTTGCACTAGTTACTTGTTACCATGGAATCCCAGAGTGAGCGACACTCTGATTTGAAATGTGGAGAATGGAGGACACCTTGATACTCCTTGATACTTGATGTAATACTTGATTCACATTGATGTTCGAAAACTAGCGAAAACTAACTTGCAATCGTTGAGGCTTCTTCCATTCTGCGTGGAACAAGCCATGAAGCTTCCAACAACTTCTGCCTCAGATCGTGCAGCTTAACCCTAAACTTTCCCACAGAGTGGCAGTGGCAGGTTTGGTGCGGGAACATCGTCAAAAAGTGTTGTTACGCAAGTGGATAGGGAAATCTTATCCCTCATTTGGGCTTTGCTCCCTTTTGGTTGGCAACACTGTTCGGACCCCATCAAATCTGCAGCAGAGCTAGCCGAGCATGGAAAAGAACGTTTGGGAGGAGCTAGCCGGGCATGCTTAAGGAATACAGCCTGGTAGCTCAGCAGTACACGCAGGCGGTGATTTTTCTGTGAGGTTCTTCGGTAAACTCCGATTTCAACAAAGATGGTGGAGATTCAGGAGCTGAAATGTAAAACTGAATTCCAAACCTAGTGGCATCTGTCTCAAGGATTCCATAGGGACCAACATAATATATGAATATACATATATATATAATTATATATTATATTACATTATATATATATATTCCATTATATATATATTATCATCCAAATATCTCAAGACATATCATCTGATATATCATGTGATGTATTTTGCGAAAGTACGTATTTACCACGAGGCACTTGCCATTGACTTGGTTGTTAACCAGCCAGGAGAACCCAGATCCTCGGGCTGCTGAATGGCTGTTGGACGAGGGGATGAAACGGACCAGGGGAAGGCCGCTTTCGGGGCTGAAAATGGGACCCAACTTCGGATTCTCAGCATTTTCCCATGGGAATTTCAGGATCCTAAAATGGAGGTACGTTAGTACCATACTGTACCATATAAGGCCTTAAAGAAATGGTAGGTACCTCCAATTTAGGTTCCTGAGATGGCCACTGACATATTTTCCCTATCACACTTGCAAGTTGGTTTGGGCGCTGCAATTTCAGACGTGCCCATTAAAGTTCTGGGTGCCCCGTGTTGATGAATTTCGGCCCATGGCCAGGCCCCGTTTGAACGGCAACCCCTTGCTGCGTACGGCGGCAAGTAGGCGCCACCCCTGTGATCCATCTCAATGGATTTTGGAACAAATTACAAATTTGTTTATTAAACAAACTCCTGGGATATTCAAATCGGCTTGTGAGTCATCAATGACTACTGTATCTTTTGTGGATGTGAGAGTCCACGTTGTTGGCTTTAGGGTTGCATGTCATCCTAATCAGTTGTTCGGATATTCATGACTAATGTTCTAATGGTTATTGTTGGTGCGCCTCCTATGTTTGAATAGGTCTTGTGGGTGATAGCATCAAATCACCAATAATTCACTATTACCGTCAAATTAACAAACGAGTTGTCACCAAAACGACCATTAAAATGCTCACAAATCACAAATCAATCACCGCGAGAGCACAATATTTGTTTCACACAATCACCACAAAAAATCACCAGAAAAAACCACCAGAATATCACCAAAGAATCCAAAAAACACCAAAGAAACCCGAAAATCGCAGGTGTCAAGTTTCCCTGGTCCGCCGCTTGGTGGAACTGCGGGCGGATCCCAGCGCGCCGGATCCGCGCTATGGGAGTACGGCCTGGAGCCCTGTTTTTTTTTTGCCCGGGCTCCAGGGTTTTACCATTGGGAAATCTTCCATCAGAAAATTGGGTACATAGTAAATATGTATATATATACATACATACATAGATGCATACATAGATACATAGATATACATACATTACATTGCATTGCATTACATTACAGTACAGTACATTACAGTACAGTACATTACATTACAGTACAGTACATTACATTACATACATATATTTATATATATATATATGAGTTATAAAGAAAATTACTTCCGTTGTTTGGGGAAACTTCCAGCTGTATATTAGCGTTATAAGGTAGACTATGGGTAACATTTGGGTGAATACATTACTTTGCAAGGTAAATTGATAATTGATGTGTTATAAGTTAAATATATCACATCAAGTAAATGTATCAGTGACAATGTAAATATAGTATTATAAGGGAAATATATCAGTAATAGGGCAACTCCCAGCTATAGGTTAGTAGTATATAGATCAGTTATAAGGTAAATGTCCTTTTATATTGTGGATAAATATACAACTTTCTTACTGACTATAATGGATTATTTCCTGATTGGGTATGGGTCACAACCCTGTACCTCTGGCACCAAAATTGCAGGTAAATTGATGTTCATTCCCCAAAGTTATGGGACTTAATAGTTTTTAAATCCATGCCCATGTTGGAATGTCTAATGATTAACTGGGATTCATATACTTGGGGGGATTCCAAATTCGGAAGATTAAGGTTTGGGAGGGTCAAGTTATGGAGTTACCCAAGGGCTTACAAACCTATCCCTTGAGGAATTGGTTTCCAAGACCCTTGGCATTCCCAAGAGATTTCACAGTTTGCAGGGTCGAACATCATTTGCAATAGTAATTGAATAGTGCTGAACCATCCCACAAAGTGATGTTCACAGAGGAAGAAAGCGATCTCCAGGTGCAAAATTATCGAAAAATTATGAAAAATTGGGATTTTCTGGCTGGGTAGCATTGTTTCTTCTTATTGTGGTCGTGGTCGACATTTCCCCCATTGGGATCCCCTGGACCTGGACTCCCTGGACAGACGTTAACCCATGCCTCTGCAGCTGTAAAAAAAGTCTCCATTGAGTTGATGAAGTCTCAATTTTCATTGAGAAATCTCTCATGTTTCATTCATGTTCATCCATTTTCATCCATTTTCTTAGGGCTTTTCACCATCTTCGAATCACCCGATGGTGATGCTTTTCCAGCATCGAGGCCCTGGATCGTGCGGTCTCAGCAGGTTGGAAACTCAGCAGCTTAAGGAAAGGTACCAAAGAACACGAGAGCAGCTAGATACCCAAGAAATCCTAAGAATTTCAGAATTCCTGTGATTTTTGCAGTAAAACAATGGGTTGATCTATGTCGATCTCTTTGCTGCGAAAACCACCACATAGCAAAAATGATGATTGCTGTGGATGGGCCAGCGAAATGCGAAAACCAGTTGGTATACCTATTGGTAACACTGTAAATAATGGGAGGACAACGGGATGTTTACCATCTTCCAACAAGTTTTCGGATTTCGCTGGCCCATCCACAGTATGTATCAAGATTTCATGAAATTTTGGTGCTTAAACCCTGACTGGTTGGTGGTTTCAAACTTGTTTATTTTCCATTTCATATATGGGATGTCATCCTTCCCATTGACGAGTTTTCATATTTTTCAAGATGGTTATTGCACCACCAACCAGCTGAGTTTTGGTGGTCAAAACACGTTTTTTAACCCCTGGGTTGGGAGGCTGCAGCTCAGCAGCTCTGGCACTCCTGGACTTGGGAGCGGATCCCACAGCAGGACATGGCTGGGGCCACAGTCCGGTCGGAGTCTCCGGGTGCGTGGGAAGATTGATCAACTCGTTTTGGAAGGGTGATATTATTTTTCTTATATCAGATGTATAAGTTTGGAAGATTTATCAAAAAATTATGGATGATACATCTGGTAATGACTGACAGTTTGCTATTGAAAATGGCACCTTTAGTTCGTTGATTTACCCATTCAAAATGTGGTGATTTTCCATAGCTATGTTAGTTTACCAGAGGGTACATCTTATATACATGTTTCATATTTTATTCGTGAACACTTGAATGTTGGTATGATATTGTCGATAATTAATTTAATTGGTGGTCCACCCAAAACTGGTCCACGCAGCCAGTTGTAGGGTCTCTTTTCTGCGCGATGGCTCGCCACTACGTTGTCTGCAAAAAAAGTGGATGAAACATCCTGCAGTGGTTGTGTCACGTCAACGTGATGTCGACTCAGTCTAAGTAGGGATGCACACTTGCTATTTTGACTTGAACAGGTTGCCAGGGTTTGAGTCGCACTCATATCGGTTAAGGATGATAGGAGAAAGGATGGTGATATTGTGACTTTCCGTAGAATATTCGATTATGATGTTTATGTGAATTAGTGTTACGTCCTATTTGATGTTTCAAGACACTCAAAGTACCCGTAAGAACCCCGAAATATTCTAAAATGATCCAAAATGATGCGGCAAGTATTGCTTCTCATGGGTCAATCAAACGTACCCTCTGTGCATCTCTGGGCTTCCAAGACCGTCACAACAATTGTTGATCCTTATTAATTATGGGTACTCCAAAATCCCTAGCAAAACAATGGCGGTTGCAGCGACAATAATCAAACACCAATCATGGGCTATCAAAAATTGCGGGTATACCCCAAAATGGCAATGTTAACGGAGAACATGTTGACCCCCTGGTAATGACTAGCAGTTTGCGACATAGAAAATGGCCATAGAAATAATAGTTGATTTACCCATTAAACATTGTGATTTTCCATAGTTATGTAAACGTTTACCAAAGGGTATAGGTCTCTGAACGATGGTGAAACGTTTGGAATTTCATCGCTGACATGGTCAGAAGTGGCCTAGGCCGACAAAGCTTGCTCGAACGTGCCAGCCCGGAGGCAGGGGCGTGGAGCTTACAACTTACATCAACTTACGAAGCTCCGACTTTGCACAAATTATGCCACATATAAATCAAGAATCCGGAATGCTCTGAAAGGAATAGTCAAATATGCAACCTAACGTGAAAATCCAAACTTGAACCGCGACATCGATCCAACAGGTGGCAAAGAAAATTCGCGCCACATAAAAAATATTTCAAAAAACAATTAAAAATATCATCAATACCATTATTATATGATTGTCGATCTAAAGATCCATGTATAGAGATTGTCCATCGCAAAGTCCGCCAGGGTTCCAATGTGAGACCCAGCGAATATTTTTGTCTAGATTCACGAAAATAATTTTATTATGGACGAAAAAAATAGTGAAATATTTTGCATGAAACCGCCGAGCAAGATAAATGTAGGAATCACGAAAAATTTTTATTGATTTGCTATTACGAGATATGACCATTTATAGATAAAGGATTTTCGATTTCCTTTTTCTGATTAAAAAAAAATATATACAAAAAAAAAATACTTTACTTCGTGTGATCCTCACCATGACATTAATCTATGTTCTTACTGGCACATCTTCTGGCATTCTATCTGACATATCTTCTGACATTCTATCTGGCATATCTTCTGGCATTTTATCTGGTAAATCTTCTGGCATTCTATCTGGCATATCTTCTGGCATTCTATCTGACATATTTTCTGGCATTGTATCTGGCATATCTTCTGGCATATATTCTGACATATCTTCTGGCATTCTATCTGGCATTCTATCTGGCATATCTTCTGGAATATCTTCTGGCATATTTATCTGGCATATCTTCTGGCATATCTTCTGGCATATTTTCTGACATTCTACCTGGCAAATCTTCTGGCACTCTATCTGACATTTTATCTTCCTACATGAGGTCCGGCAGGGAATACTTGGCGTGGATACTCGCGGTTGAGGTCCGGCAGGGAACACTGGGCGTGGA
>Ga0126342_10022062_pt1 | contig 10559 bp, 8 predicted proteins | sample Cyp1metagenome_FD_92528 | JGI IMG/M metagenome (GOLD analysis project Ga0126342, IMG submission 92528) | Coral microbial communities from Lord Howe Island, Old Settlement Bay, Australia - Cyphastrea 1 metagenome | ecosystem: Host-associated > Invertebrates > Cnidaria > Coral ...
ATGATGATGATGATGATGATGATGATGATGAGGATGAGGATGAGGATGATGATGATGATGATGATGATGATGATGATGATGATGATGATGATGATGATGATGATGATGATGATGATGATGATGAGGATGAGGATGATGATGATGAGGATGATGATGATGATGATGATGATGAGGATGAGGATGATGAGGATGATGAGGATGATGAGGATGATGATGATGATGATGATGGTGATGATGATGGTGATGGTGATGGTGATGGTGATGATGATGCGTTGCCTGTCGTGGTTGCGGTTCCGGGCAAAGCCAAGGCATTTGCCGCATATATACATCCTCTATTACGGCAGTCTAGGCGTCAAAAAGTAATTCCCATTCCACCCATCAAACCGGGCCTCACGAGCTGCCAAGGTCGCCGCATGGAATCTCTTGAGATGCTTCATGAACTGAGGATTCTCCTTGAGCTGCGGGTTGAGCCGCTGCTCTGGAATCTTCATGACCTGTTGGATCAAGGATCAGTTTTTGATCAAAACGCTGCAGTTTTTGATCACTCAAAGTTGACACTTGGCATAGGGTTCCCAAATTTCATGGACCAAGTGCACTTTTGGCAATAACTTATCTTCAAATGCAACTATTGACCTATTGAAATCTAGAGTCATCGGCATATCGAGTTGAACAGTCGGGTAGATCAACTCAGGCAATGGCATATATTCGAAGTTCCAAGTATTCCTCAGCTGTTGGCGTTCCTAAAAGGAAGTCATAGGTCTTCTACAAACACAAAAACAAAGTTCAGACACTTGCAAAAGCTCAAACTTGTAGGTCAGCACAAACTATTTTGCACCAATAAAAACCATCTGAGAGTCGTAGATCAAATGCTTGGCCAGTTGGAGCCACTCTTCGGTGCCTCACTTCTTGCTGCACAGCATTGGTATTACCCTTCCATCAGTCCTATGTTTAAAGAAAACTCTGCTTGGATGGGAGCAAACAAACACTTCCAATCACTGGAAGGATATAACCAACGGCGGGTATCCACTTCCTCAATGACATCTTTTCAATCCTTTTCACACAACCTTCGGGGTGGTGCGAGCTTTCCTGCAAAAAACCATGCAGCCCAGGCACATTTGGACTCATAGAAAATGCATGCTTCCGCAAGTGGAATCACATCCGTTGGGAACTTTTCCACTGCAGTTTCAGGAAATAACCTTGGCAGTGAATAACACCAGTAATTGGTACGGTATGAACACCGCCAAAATTGAACACTTGCAAGCAAGCGACTTGTTAGTAAACTGCTCCTCAGTAACAAGGCTTTGCCAAGAGCATCGGAAAGGAGCACTCACAACAGGTCAAGGATGAAGAAAGCACTTTGTCATTGCTGCTGCAAGGAGTGATGTTACATGTTCTTTTGTCATATCTCCATCCACCTACAAGGACCATTCACTCACAGACATGCGACCACAAAGACCTGAAAAACACGCACAGCAAGTCGCAAGACCTTTGAATGCGAATGCCAAATCCGCATGGCCTCTCCCCCAAACCCCTTTTTGACACCACTGTGCGTGCCAAGGTTCAACCACCTCAGCAGCCAGGGAAGGAACCCACCGACATGGCATGGATTGATGGCAAATGGTAAAGGGAACTCCAACATGGCGATAAAAGGAAGTCCTGTTTAGACATATACGTATATATATATACATAGTAACCAATATTTTGTGTGTTTTTCTTGTGAGTTCAACATTCAACCATAGCAAATATGCATTTGCATTCACGACCTCAGGACCTCTGCAACAAAGACACGTGGACAAACTCATTCTCCAAGCGCTGCTTCGCGTCGATGTCATGCCGCCTTGGATGACTCATCATCAAATTCATTAAATCTGACGCAAGGAAATATCTGGATACATGGCAGATGGATGCAGATGGTATAAAGTTGAATTGTCCAGAGATGCTGAGAAAGGCACTCCTCTGCTTGAGTCAGCTCCATTTCCACAGAAATGATTTGCTCCACTTGCTCGAAGACCTGCTATCTTGAAACCCTTTCAGTCCCCTTTCAATCTGATCCTCCATACTTCGGTGAATAGAAACTGCAAATTCTAAAATGTCTCCATGACCCACCAATCAAAGTACTTCCAGGGTTTTACCTCAAGATATGTTCGGTCTTTTGGCAGCCTTCAAACGTCTCTACTGTCCAAACTTGTTCTCTCAGTGAGTCGAACCAACTGTTTCCCAACTGACTGGCCGCAGTTCATCGATGGCCTTTGTCATAATCTCGTGCCGTGCTTTGACGAACTTCTCCTGTCAGGAAACCACATCTTTGCATGGAATGACACCACCAGTGTCTCCAAATGACACCCTGGCTTTGCATGCCCACAAAAAAGTCGAGCTTCTCAGCGAAATACTGGAACCATGTCTATCTTCCCCACCCAACCTTCACCACTAGAATTGCATCTCAAAAAGAGTTTCTAACCTCTTCCACTGCACCATGTTCAACCCATGGCGTCCTCAAAATCGACCCACAGCTTGTCGAAGAGCTGAATATCCTCCTTGAGCTCTGCTTTGAAGCGTGGCAGCCCCGGGGCAAAGTCGTCCTTTAGCCTTGGCTCGATCTCACTGGCGATCTTCGTCATGGTGGTGTCCACTTCCCTCAAGAAGGCATCCTCAGTCACAACTTCGCACTACTGCACTACCAGGTACCATCTCTAGGGATAAGAAATGGTCTGCTCAAAAATGCGCAAAGTATGAATCAAACAAACAGAAGCCCAAGAAGCTAAGCGCCTGGTGCTTTTTTGACACTCACCTCATTTGTTCACTTAGCCAGGCACCGCTAGATCCTTCACGGAAGGGTCATAGGTGTGCAGTTCTCCGTTAAATGTCCTTGGAAGGCAAAATCAAGTAAAGTGGAATGAAGTGGGACAGATTTGATAAACACCCTTTCTCACCCTCAACCACTGGCCCTTTACACCAACACCAACTGGAATTGAAGCTTTCATTAGAGTCAGACGGCAACCACCAAGAACTGTTGGAAGGGCAGACTTTGAATCATTTGCAGCGAGGTACAAACCCGGCTTATCCTTTGCAGTTCTGGCCTCCCACGGGCAGATTTTGGGGCACGCCCGCATTTTCATGTGGGACACTGCCATCTGAATGGAAACCACTGATCTGCCATCACAGACACTGGCCTCTCTGATGACATTCACGTCAAAACCAGTTGGGAAGAACTGCGGAGTCGGTGACAGGTACCTCCGCAGCAACAGTGACAGGCAACTTTGAACACCGAGAGGTTCTGTTTGATATTGTGCTTGTCAGCAGAGGGTTTCTGAGCAGCCCGCCGGTGGAAATAGTTAAATCGATAGTCCTGGCAGGCTTGCTCATAGACTCACCAGCAATATCACAAACTTTTATCTCATTGCCAATTCCCGAAAAACATGGTCAAATGATCAAATTAATTCAAACAATATATATATATATATATAATAATTATTATTATTATTATTATTATTATCTTTTGCAAAAATCACTGGTGGTACAGGCGAGCATCTTGAAACAGAATATTCAGAATATCTGATGACCATCATGGCTGCCATTTTCAACTATGCAGCTCCTTGTTGGAGTGAACGCCTAAGAAATCTGCCAGAAGGCCCACCATGTTGAAAAACCGCGCCACCTGTGCGGTTTGGCGGAGAAGTGACAACAGCTTCAGCAGCCGCGAATTTCTGCTTTGTTGATCTCAGAAATCCCTGCCTTTTTGTACGCGAAATCATCCAGGGGATCTTCATGAACGAAGGGTAAACTTTCCTGAATTTCTTTGCATTCCTGCAAGGATGTGTGACACTGCATGGAACATGGAGCAAACGAAGTGGAAGCCGTGACAAAAGCATCCGTTGGGCCTGAAGTAGGCAGAACTCACGAGTGCCTTTAAAACGCACCACGTCTGGAGTGCCGGTCAGCTTCGCCTTCTTCTTTCCCTGTCCAAGTGCAGCTGAAGTTTCGAGATCATGGATTTCTATGGGCAGTTGATGTCATTGGAGCCTTCTTTCCCATCTTGCACCTGAAAAACCTGAGCCACCAAGTGCTCCAAGTCAAAACAACAACTCAGAAAAAACAAGATAATGACACCATATTCCCATGGAGGGATCATTGTCCGGAAAAAGAACACACCTACCACTTCATTAAGATGTGCTGAAAGACCTCTCAAGGGATCAAGCGGCTGGCCCATTGCCACCGGCTGAGCCGAGAATAGCAACGGAAAAAAGAAACGAGAGCTGAAGAAATGAATCAGTTCTGGATCTCGCCCCACCCAATGACATTGATCATTCAACATATTCAACACCACTGCCAGGCACTCAAATAACTTATGTAGATCATTGCGAACAGTCAATCCAACTGCAATTTTTCAAATGTTGACCCCTTTAACCTGTGCAAACAAGTGCTGCCGCCTCGGATAGCCAAGCGTTCGCAAAGATGACCTTGCAATTCCACTCTGTTCCAATTGACCGCTTCATCTCCGAAAAATGGCATGACCTGAGGACAAGGCTGCCAGAAAGAGAACACCTCCTTGTAGTTCTCAGAAGTCACCTGGCAAATTGTGGAGATCAGACATAATTTTGGTCAGTTCAGTAGGTGGACTGGGATGAACGAGTAACTGGAGGATTCGTTCATGTTTTGATGTTTCAGTTCACTATGTCACAAATGTTTGATGTCAAATGCGTTCAGACAGGCACTACAAATTTGTGATACCCTAGGTGTTGCTTGAAAACTCCGGCAAAGGGTTGGTGCAACAAATTATGTGTCAATTTGCGAGGTTTAACACTTCATACCAAAAAGGTATTTTTTTCAACATTCAATCTCTGCAGGAAGGCTGGATTTCGGAGTCTGGGCAGCAATGTTGTTGGTGACAATCTGCATTTCGGTATCACCACTAAATACTCAAATTTTACCCATAAACATGTCTCTTTTAACAACGCAGAAACCACAAATTCGTTCTCCGTCGTTTCATGAAACACAACCGTATTCACTGCGATACCCCAATATTTTTTGGGAAAATCACTATGTCCGAAGAAATGGTTACTGTATATAATCAATCATGATCAAGTCTGCATATTGTATTGTATAAGTGTGCAACATGATCACAATCCCACCAGCAACAACAAATTGAAATTTCAAAACCGATCAACAAACAATGCCTTTCCAAACACTGCCAGCAAAGCCGCTAGAACAGGAAGAATGTCGCCTGTACACGCAGGTCAAACAAAGCACCATTTGCATTTGCTGGTGCCAATTTGCTTGCAAATCTGTGTATTCACAAGCAATCATACCCCATTGACCCTTCCTCCAGCCGGCTCCGCCATCCACTCCACCACTTCATCCGTCTCCGCCTGTGGTTCGCTCACCCATGAATTTTCAGCTATGGTCAATCTGCACCACAACACGACCAAGGCCCACGCATCGAACTCACCATCCATGGCTAACAATCACATATTGGAAAACCACATGTTTTTTTTGTTGCAGTTTGCGGGAATTTGGATTTTTTTGAGTTGTTGGTCAACAAATCCACCAGCATGCACCATAAATTTCCCCCACATTGCGAAGATTGGATGGAAAATGTCAAAAACACCCAAGCCCCCGGGCAAAACATTTTTTGCACGCACTGTTTCATTTTTTTCGGACCATCTGGATCAAATCACGCGCGGTTTTCCAATTCGATCTGTCCATATGTATGTATTAAGAGTTGATAGATTATTGATTGAATAAGGGCGCGTGTTATTTTTACACAGAAAATGGAATCATGTTCTGACAGCGACATCGGAAACAAACCAACCAAGAATGGAAAAAAACGTTGTTGCAACCTGCATTCCCATTGGCCCCACAGCACCTTGAACAATAAAATGTTGCTGGACATGGTTGTTCTCAGGAAATTCCGTATTTTCAAAGCACAAAGAACCAATCCCCAAAATTTCATCTCAAAGGTGCGGTTAACAATTTCACTTCAAGGGAATCCTTTGCTGTGAATCCCCCTTGTCACATCTTGTGGTGAAATCTTCTGGTTGATCGTCTCTTGTGAAATGTGTTCGTTTCATCTCGGTTCAACATTCACTATTCGGACTTGTTTGAATGCAAACGGAAAGGAACAGAGACACAATTACACTGTGTGAAACGCTTTGGTTCAAAAATTGAAATCATGTGACGATCATTTTGGTTTTGCAATCAATAGCGGCAGCCGTATGCAGACAGTCGTTTTTGTTCTGCGAACTTTTCTGGAACCGAAAACGCCTCAGAATTGATCTTGCTATACACTACTCGATTTGTGCTGTGACATGTGCACAACTGCATGACTGACATGCCTATGCACACAACTGCAAATGCGGAAATGTGTTTCACCCCCCCTTGATACCACAATTTTCTAGGTATCACTATGGCACTATGGCACAGGTTCCGCACGCCATATGTTCGGCCATCGTCTCTCATCTATTGGAACCAGTTCAAAAGAGAAAACTTCCATTGTGAAAAGTTGGCACTGGAGCCTCTGCTTGGGACTCATCCCCAAACCAGTGACTCACTTCTGTGGTGCCATGCGCCACTCAGAACTCCCATCACCACTCTCATCTCGATGTCCATCTGGTGGGGAATCATCACTTCTAAATCCCTAGTGGACCAAGGCCTAAAAGTCGGGATTTGACACCGAGTTTTCTCCGAGTTAATCTCCACAGGCATACCGAGAAACCAGCCAGCCCCAAATTTTTGCTCACGCGAGCTGTGCGGCTGTTGAGGGCAGCGACAATTCGCCCGGCACGTGCGAAACCACCGCATCCTACGTGGACCATGGCTGCGCAGCAAGTGCTCAGGTGCTACCACCCACAAGGCAAGATCCTACTGTTTAAAGCTTGTTATCCGGAGCTTGTGAGGCTCCCGATTCCAGGGGGCACTCGACGAGTTGACGTCGTGGGCTTCTCGGCAGGCTCGTACTCTGGACTCGCCTTGCACTTCAGTGCTAAGTGAATTTGTTTTGGGTTCCTTTGATTCTTTTGGGTTCCTTTGATTCCTTTTGATTCTTTTGATTCTCTTGATTCCTTTGATTCCTTTGTTTCCTTTGATTCATTTGAATTTGATTCCTTTGCTTCCTTTGATTCCTTTGATGCCTTTGATTCCAATGATTCCTCCTTTGATGCCTTTGCTTCCTTTGATTCCTTTGAGTCCTTTTGAGTCCTTTGATTCTTTTGGGTTCCTTTGATTCCTTTTGATTCTTTTGATTCCTTTGATTCCTTTGCTTCCTTTGATTCAGGTCATTGCTGGAGCTCCCAACGAAGTCATTGGTGCCCTGCCTCAAGACGACGAGTGCCACTCCCAGGATGCCTGTGGGTTGAATGCTCTACAGCTCCGTTCCAAGCCACTGCCCCCGCCAACAAACGAAACCTTCAACAGAGTCAACGGCACGGCTGTCTCCGTGAACGGCACCAAGAAGAAGTCCCGCTGCTACGACCTCGGAATTGATCCAACATGCTGCCAGGACTTTTCTATCTCATCGTGGAATTATTATACAGCCGACGCCAAATATCGTGCGTGCCTCAATGCAAGGCTGGGGTGCAATCCCACCCCCGTTGCCACATATACTGGCAGCTACCAACGTAAATATTACGCCTTTCATTGCATGGCTGCTATCGCGGCACCACCTGAACTTATGCGGCTTGCCACTGGAGAACGCAGTGTAACGCTCATCCACTGCCTTGAAGATCGGCTGTGTGTCTGGAAGCCCCCTTCCATGACAGAGCTCAACTACAACATGGTCCTGATTGAAGGCAATCCCTTCTGGAGTGGCCGAGCTCCGCATGCTCACGGCCATTTGTTATTTACACAACTTGACGAAGGTCTGCATCACATCGATCAACTGCAAATCCTACGACCAAATGTTATCCCGCATGGAGTTCGATGTGAAGGACTCCTTCGCGTCCTCTCGTGGATCAGCTTTGATCTCCCTGCACAGCTCAAGCGCACCCTTAGTGCATTATTGCAAGCAGCTGGCACATGACATCGAAATAGAATGTAGGGACGTCAGAGACCCCCCCCATTGAGTCGGAGCAAGCCTTGCAGAGTATATTGATCGGCATGATCCGTACACCGGGGGGCCAAAATGACGAGGGCGGCCAAACCATTCGGAACCTGCTGACTGAATTTCTTGGTGGATTCTCACTCCGTCCTAGTTTTCCCGGTAGATGCGTACCACTCTGGCAGACAAATGCAGCATCTCCAACCGTGGGAGAGTGTTGCTCTTGTACAGGAGCAAGTACAACACCAACAAGCCCTCAGTTTTCCTCTTAGGTATCAATATGAAGCTTATGCCGCTTTCCATGTGCTCACGCTCTGTTGTTTGGTGACCCGGCAGCTATGCCCCAACGATCCCCGTGGGAACTGTGCCTGGCTGGCGATCTTGGATGTATGGAGTTCAACGTCATGGCTGGATGAACACTGCTTGGGTTTTTTAGGTTGCCAGACAGCTGGATAGATGTGCCATGCTGGACAAACATATGCAAGGCAGCAACAAATCTGCTGCCTACAGAGCATTCCGACGCACAGCGCCGCAATCAATTGAGCTGGTGTTTCTGCTCCAATATGTTGCCTGAGCATTTTGTGGACGTCTGCTGCAACTTCATCAACAGCATGCCGCATATTTTGACCCGCGGCAGGACTGGCCCCAGCCGATTGCCATGCACGTGGACCTCAGTATTGAATTGCAGAAGCTCGCCTTCCTTTTTGGGAGATTTTTTTTTTCCGTCCAACGCCTCATAGCTTTCGCCAAGTCGTTCATCATGCCTGTAAGCCAGTTGCATATTGGCAAATTCGATTATATAAGTAACGCAAAGACGTCATCAGCTTCACAAATGTGGGCTTCAAAAGCTGAACTGAGGTAGGACCAGTACAAAGTCCTGTTAGCTGTCCCGATGCCAAAAGAGAAAACACAACCAAAACAAGAAACAAAGCAAACCAAAAAACACAAAAACCAAAACCCAACACAAAACAACCAACCAAAAACGAACGACAAACCAGAAATGGCAGGGTGATCAGCTGGTCAGTTCGCAACGTCTGTAACTGAAAGAAAGGTGATAGCATTGTATCATCCATGGTATCATCCTAGGGATTGGAATGGCGGTCAAACCAGACAAAACAAAGCAGGCAAAACAACACAAAAGCCGCCATTCATAAACTCTGTGAGTAGAGGAATCAACGCAACACTGAGCGGAAACCAGGGCTCCCCCCAGCCAGGGGCCCGGAAATCACCCAGTGTAAGCCGCACGGGCAACAGGTCTCACAGAATTGGGGCAATCCAGAAGCTAGCAATGGCAATGCCATGTAGCAAATGGAAAGGTGACACAAAATAAAAAGTGAAACAGGGTGTGAAACAGAGCTATGGTGAGAAGGTGACGGATGCGTATCTACCACGGCTCTCAGGGTCCTCTCAGATTCCGCTCAGATGTCCTTTTCCAAGCATCATCATCATTGGGTAGTTCTCTAGTGCTCCTGGAGTTGATCCTGATGATTTGGCTCTTCTTCATCAGTTGGCAATGACACCTGTGCATAGAATTCTTCCGACGAGGTGCTGGCACCTTTTGTAGTGCGGGGCATGAGCAATAATGCCTTTGTGCCTGGCTGACTTCATAACTTGCTGAGATAGTACAACTATCCAAGATGCAGCTCAGTTGGCGCAGTTGGCGTGTGGCATTTTCCAGATCAGTGATTCGCTGGGGCGGGACATCTGGAATACCTCGGAGCTTTTGGCATGCTTTTTCAACAAGCTTGGTGGCGGTGTCGATTTCCTCTGTGGAGACTTGGCACAGTGTCAGCTGGGTAATCAATGCCGCCAGTCGGTGGACAGCAGCTTCTTCCATCAGGAGGCCTGGGACAAAACCAGTGCAGACGACGTGTGGATTTGGCGTGCCCGTTTTTGGTCTCGCCTGCTATTAAAATAGACATTGAAAACAGCCTCGGAATGGCCCTTTCCGAAGCGAAAAGCAGTAGTGCGTGGCAATCCCATTTTTGGCAGTGTGGAACCTTGCGAGCTGCTCGAAACACGAAGCTCTTCGCATGACGCAAGTGGATCAAAGTAGGGTTTTGTTTGAAGCAAGCTTTCAACGCAACTGTATGCCAACATGATTGAAACAGCACAGTTTTTTTTTGGAGCGTGTGGCAACCTGTTTCTGGGGTTGCAACATGACGCTCGGAAGGCCCCAGCTGTTTCAAAAATTCACCAGAAACAATGACACCACAAAAGGCAGGAAGGATGACACAAACATCCATGTGCTGAACTGGGGAGGACCGCCTTTGGGAGTCCAAATTCTATATACCTTTCCAACCCCAAAAACGGGCATGAAACAAATCGAACAATTTAATGACATCATCTTGTGCATCTTGCGCTTTCTTGCGGAGTCGTCTGGAGTCACAAAGCTGGAACTCTTTCTGCGAAGGTTCACTGAGAAACGCATGCACTCGCTTTTGTGCCGAAAAGGGCCTCGATGAAATCAACCTGAATCATGAGTTTCCATGACAGGTACATGAAAGTGACACAACTGTTACATCTC
>Ga0126342_10022063_pt1 | contig 10558 bp, 16 predicted proteins | sample Cyp1metagenome_FD_92528 | JGI IMG/M metagenome (GOLD analysis project Ga0126342, IMG submission 92528) | Coral microbial communities from Lord Howe Island, Old Settlement Bay, Australia - Cyphastrea 1 metagenome | ecosystem: Host-associated > Invertebrates > Cnidaria > Coral ...
GATAAAGATAGATAAAGATAGATAAAGATAGATAAAGATAGATAAAGATAGATAAAGATAGATAAAGATAGATAAAGATAGATAAAGATAGATAAAGATAGATAGATAAAGATAGATAGATAAGGATAGAGAGATAAAGATAGATAGATAAAGATAGATAGATAAAGATAGATAGATAAAGATAGATAGATAAAGATAGATAGATAGATAGATAGATAAAGATAGATAGATAAAGATAGATAGATAAAGATAGGTAGATAGATAGATAGATAGATAAAGATAGGTAGATAGATAGATAGATAAAGATAAAGATAGATAGATAAAGATAGATAGATAAAGATAGGTAGATAGATAGATAGATAAAGATAGATAAAGATAGATAGATAAAGATAGATAGATAAAGATAGATGGATAAAGATAGATAGATGAAGATAGATAGATAAAGAATGATAGATAAAGATAGAAAGATAGAAAGATAGATAGATAGATAGATAGAATTCAATTGGATATTTCATGAGATTGTTTGTGGTAATATTTTATGAGATAACCCCCTAGTCAGGCGACCCCAAAAAACAAATGGTTGAACCTCCATGAACTTATTGGATTTTTTTTTAATGTTCTGTTCGACATTTCTGCAACACCTCAAACCTTGAAATCTGTTTAAATTCGATTTATCATCATTTTCCCCATTCAAATTGCTGTTGTGGGGGGTATCCCGCATTTTCAAACAAGACCAAAGGCTGGTCCAAACATTCAAAGACGGAAAAAACATATCTAAGCGGCCATGATCCTATGAATATCCCATTATATCCACAGAAAAAAATACATTCCCAAATAATTATTTATATATATATATATCATGTATAGTTTTTTCTATGGAATAGTATTGGGAATATATATATATGAAAAAAACATGTCTATGGGCATTCCCATGGAACTTCCGATAGAACACAACCACAACGGCCCCTGCCTCGCGACTGCTGCGGAACAGGGGAGCCATGCCCTGCGCCATGAACCAACGCATCAAGACCTGGACGGGAATCATCGGATACCAATGGGATACCAACATAAATAGATCCAATACCAAAAAAAGGGGGTTCAAGGGTTACCATCTGGTTATTTAACAGTTTGCCATGGAAAATCACCATTTTTAATAGGTAAACCATCTATAAATAGGCCATTTTCCATGGCTATGTTAAATAACCAGAGGGTTATCTACTATTATAATGCTGGGAAAATGATGGTTTATAAAGGAAAATCCACCTATACACGGATGATAAAAAAGGCTACCCCTATTTCAGGAAACCTCCATATTTCTGGGCAAATGATAATAATTCACTAACCTGAAATCTTGGGCCAGCTAGTGAGGGATGATTCCCCATATAAAAACCATGATTCCAGGTTTCGGGAGAACAGTGAGGTCGTTATAATTTGCCCAGATATATGATTAGCTAGAGTAAAAATTGTGAATTTCCACATCGAACTGCTTGCTTATAGGAGGGTAACCATCAGCGATATGGATGAGTCACAGGATTTCATGGGAATAAGAAATGGGGGATTTTTCAGCAGCTTAAGAGGATTTTCCTGTGTCCAATTTGGGGATTTAAACACCAAAATGGTGGGATCATCATCGATGGTGATATGTCATTGGGAAAATCAGGGGATTTTTCTTGTGAACTACACAAAATCTTTATCCATAGTGGCATATAGTCGTCGGGTCATATCAACTAAAAAAACCATTGGAATGGAGATAGGGATAGGAATAGAATGGGATATAGATATATATATATATATCACGAACATTCACCAACAATATGATATTTAGGTGTGTCTGAAAATCCTTCCCAATAAATGACCCATTTTAATGAGTATACCGACAGTATACCGGTTGTAGGTATACCCCAACCTTCAGACACACCCGCATCGATAAGACCCGCAACTTTTGGGCCTTCATCACCAGTTCACGAGATAAGTCTTTCTCCGGTAGCAAACTTCTGGCCAAGTCGTGCAACTCCTGAAAGTGTGCGCTCGCGAGGATGAAATCCAATCTAATCAGTGGAGTTTTGTGGCAATCGATTATCTCTTTTGAAGCCATTGTCCAATGGCACGAATCTCAAGAATCAACCACAAGCAAAAAAAGGAAACAAGATGTGAAGATCAAAATCCGTTTCTTGCGTTTTTGGAAGGTCTTGAGGTTCAAGACATTACCTTGGCGTTCCGAAACCCCCCCCAAAAAAAAAGCGGCTCCTCTTGGTTCAACACATGAGGTCGATTCCAAGCAAAGGCCTTGACAATTGCGACTCAACCCCCCCACCCTTGAAGGTTTAAAGCTCCAATTGCACAGATTTGAGAGACATAATAGTGAAACCTCCCAAGCTATGCCTCATTTGAAGAATCCTTTCCCATATCAAACACCCAAAAAAAATGCTGATTTATTTAGAGATAATTGGGACAGATTGGGACCATTTAGAGGGTGTTTAATATGAACGGGGACCAAGGAACGGGTGGCCCTGAACATCACCAGCCCTGGAAAAAAAGGCTCCCAATGCACAGCCCAAGAACCGAGATGGCCACATCATGCTGGTCGCAGAAGGCTAAAACCTGTGTTTTGGCGGACATGGTCAGGACCAAGGATTCTTGGCTTATCCTTGCTTTTTATGCATATATATAGTAATTATATATAAATATAGAAATATACAATATGTAGTATCTACATGAATAATATCGATCCAAATGCAGATGTGCATTAACTTACACAACTGGATTTAGATTACATAGCCAGGACAGCCAGTCCGACTCTCAGATACAGTCAGGGTGAGTTCCTCAGGGTGATCCTGTACAGTCAGTGACTACGATTTCGTAAACCCGATTGGCTACAGAAACTCATGTATGGAAACTCTCTGAAAATTTCATGTATGGTAATAAAACCCCAAAAATGGGCCTTTTCATCGGGAAAATGAGGTGCCATGATAACCTTGGGTCTATCCCACAACTTGGTTGCCGCGCATCTTGAAGAGGGGCCATGGGGGTGTACCTCAGGGCGTCGATGTTTTTGTCTTCACAGAACTTGGTGAGTTGTGGTCTCCAGTTTCATCAGCTTCATGGCTGACAAGCCCTAACCACAAGCTGTATTAGTGGGAAAATATGGGGGGTCCTTAAATGAGGGTCCCCAAAACCATAGGGTTCAATACAAAAATTGTCGAAATTTGGATGATTTGGGGGTACCCCCAATTTAAGAAACCTCCATATGATATCATCATCGATCTATATAAATGGGAGATTTCCAGCAAGCCATGGAGCTGATTACCAGGGGGAAGGGCTAATGTCAGGAAAAAAACGTTCCAAGGAAAAACTATGAATATCTTGAATGAGTTTGAACAAGGTATAACCCACACTTTTTTGTGGGATTCTCCGAAACCAGGTTTTTGGCTTTGGCTTTTTTCGTGATCTTTGTTTCACCCCCTGAGGAGGCGATGATCAATCCATGCCCACGATACGCGCAGCTTCGAGGGCCAAGGGGCTCCAGCTGGTTCACAGATGGTTTCACTCGCGCGTATTTCCAGAGCTCCTAGGGTGCCATGGCTGCCATTTGGGCCATGGTCTCCCCAAGTTCCCATGGGATCGGTGAGCCCTGAGCCCTTCACTGGGATGACCATGCAAAAACCCTCTGGTAAACGTTTGCATAACTATGGTAAATCACCATTTTTAATGGGAAAACTCACTATTTCAATAGCCATTTTCAATAGCGAACTGTTAAATTATCAGAGGGTAACTGGTAGGCCTTGTTGACATGACACTTGGAGGATCATCCCGCAGATGGCGCGTCAGCAATGACCACTCCAGGCGTCTCCACTTGGCATCAACAGCTTTAACAAGGCTTTTCGAAGGGCTTCATGTTGAAATGTCAACAAAGAATTCTCAAATCAAAACTGGGATACAAAAACATCATGTATTTACATACCTATATAAGTATAGAAACATTAGTATGTCACAGAACCACAACCAACATCAACCAACATCAACATCAACCGTGCAAATCTCTTGGCCCTCTCCGTGAGTCTCCTCCAGATGTTTTTTCAAATAGTTGCTGACCCCCAAGGACCTACAAATCCCCCTGTCATAGGCTGCTTCCAGCGCCTGCAGGGAGGAATATGTGGATGCAGGTGGTCAAAAATCACTGGAACTGGTGATAGAAATGGCTGTGATGAATTGTACAATCTCTTCCTTCCTTCATCGTCGTCGAAATCCACCTCAAAACTACTCCGGATCGTGCGTTCTTGTCGATGGAAAGCCCAAGCTCAGAGTAACAACCCGTCCTCTGAAAGAGGATCAGCTCCATGATGTGCTGGAAAATTCATCATAGTTGATGTCAGAAATCTCCATTGATGCTGGATGTTTCCCAATGAAACAATCTAGGCAAACCATAGGAAATAGCATGAAATAGGATGACATTGGTAAGTTTTTGCTGGTTGTTGAACCGTTTCACCCCCCCCATTTCCGCTGAAAAAATTTACGTCGCCTGCCAGGTGCCAGCGCGTTCCAAGGTGAGCCACCACTTGGGATCCACGTTCTCAGGTGGCGCCACCTCTTCTCTGGTTGGTGGTTGAGCCCTACCCCTCTAAAAAATGATGGAGTTCGTCAGTTGGGATGATGACATTCCCAATATATTTGGAAAAATAAAATTCGTGTTCCAAACCACCAACCAGATTAGATGGGAACATTATCTTCATAATCTGTTATCATAAAAAGTTATGGAACACATCCAATACTTATGTTTAAAAATATCTTTTTTATAACTCATCATTTGCAAATACAACTAAAATTTCTGGCAAGGCACCGCCGACTGGGGCCAGTGCACCTGAGACTTTGCGGTGACTTTTTTCCTGCGGGAGTTCATCCTAAAATTGGATCCTTTTATCCTTTGGTTATCTAACATAGCTATGAAAATGGCCCATTTATAGATGATAAAAATGATGATTTACCTATTCAAAAAGGTGATGTCCCATAGCTACGTTAAATAACCAGAGGGTAATTAATGAACTTGTTTGAACCTTAATTGCATGGCGTACTCATTAATGGACTGGGAACTACTCTGCTATACTAGAATCCATTCATGTCCTAATGATTCCCATATAGTCGGATTTGCAACTATTCGAACATATTTCAACAATTGGAATATTCCCAAAAATGATTCTAATATTCCATTAATCCAAATAATTGGTTCTAACATATTCTACCATCTGGTTATTTAACAGTTTACCATCTATAAATGGGCCATTTTCCATGGCTATGTTAAATAACCAGAGGGTATCAATTGGGAATCTGAGTCAACAAAGTACTTGATTGTACTAGTTGTTTGGGAAATAATACTAGCTCAAAGCGTGGAATCGAAAAGTTGCTATTTCCACTAGAAAATCGTCTTCCAAAGCTTCTTTTTTGGGTGCCACTGCCATGTGGCTCATGTCAGTTTTGAGGCTAGTAAATCCACGGCAATTCATGTCAACCCCGGATTAATAAACCTCGACTGTTCATTGCGGTGGTTACCCTTTTGTCAAAATCCTGAACTCAAATCCTACCCTCTGGTAATTTAACAGTTCGCTATTGAAAATGACCATTTATTATATAGTGGATTTTCCCATTAAAAATGGTGATTTTCCATAGTTATGTAAACGTTTACCAGATGGTATTTGAATTGTTACCTCCCAATTTTCATCGGCCAAGCGGCCATGCACAGATCGGCATAGTTCCCTAGCAGTTCATCTTTCATCCGTTCCAACAATCTCTTCGTGGCATCGAATCCCATGGCGCTGGTGGGCACTTTGGTGGAGATGAAGACCTCCTCTCGTGGGACAGCGCTGTGGAGGAAGCCCGAAAGCAAGGCATCCGGAAAGCTGGGATACCTCGCTGAATCTGAATCTGCTGAACGGAAACCCCTCAAAAATCGCCACAAAAACTCCAACATCATGGATGTCGGCAATCATGCGTCTCATCCAGTATGGCATGTGACATATATGACAGATACAGAGATGCATCTATCTGCAGTATCTATTTTTTAATATTAGATATACATATGAAATCATATGAACATATGGAGAATATGGGGATTACCATATGACTGGGAGAATCATCCAGCACCAGCTATTTTTCTACTGGGGTCCCTACGAAGCGGCCGAATCGAGGTGACGGTAGCCGGTCTTCAGGGCGTAAGAGATGACGTCCTCGGGAAGTCTAAGGGGCTGATGACAGGGGATGAGACTCTTCAAATATCATGGGATTATGATGTGTTGATCAGTGTTATGATATGATATCCCCTATAATACTGAAAAAATGTATAAAACTGGCTTCATGCTCTGAAAAAATCATATCTTGGAAAAATACTCATTTGTATAATCCAATGATTCTTAGTATAAAACTGGATGATACCAATGATGAGTCTATCCAATGTATTGAGGATTACCCGCAAGAAATGTCTCATCATGGAGGTGGGGAAATGCCTAAAGCGAGGTCTAACGCTACAAAAAATCAACTACCCGGCCTGGTAAAGTCCCAAAAAACGAAGAGGAAGATCCACCATGCTATGAAAATGGATCAATCCACGAATTAAAATCACCATTTTCCAGTTCGCAAACTGGTTCTTTCCCGGTAGCTCTATGAGAAGACATAGGGCTGACATAGGGATTCACCGAAAGTTCATCCACTAGGCAAAGTAGTGGAAAAGTCCAGTTACTGGGGTGAACCAACCCACTTACGATACCAAGAAGTACGGGTAGCCATATAAGTACTTGAAAATACCTATTGTTACACTATGGCCGCTATGGTTGTCAATCGTTGCTGAAAAACACGGGTATCAGAAGGTTAGGAGCTTTATATAAATCCCCGATCGTGGGAAAGATTTTCAAAACTCGAGGTAAAAAAGGATGTAATCAGCATAGGGATATCAAAGGCTACTGAACGAAAGTGACGATATAAACCAAAACCGTCAACTGGTTGATGGTTGAGCACCCATCCCACAACTGTAATATCATTGTCGTTATTATTTCCCTTAATAGTCCGTAATATTACCTATCTTATATTATGACGTGAAAATACAATCGTATGGAGAGAAGGGTCAAAAATTAAGCCCCAGAAGTGACCACAAATTTTGGGACTTGTGTTTAGTATTAACCATCTATATGATGGGTACAGACCTTACATTATTAGGCTACCCAATTTCGGAACTCGGAAGTGTCCTTCCTAAAACTTCCTTTGATTACCTAGCTAAAGAAATATGGAAATACCATCATACCACCTATTCAAATGTAAGACTAATAGGACATATGGTGCTTTCCTGAAATATGGGTACCTCCAAATCATTTTAACGAGATTTTCCCATGGAAATCAACCATCCAGCTATTAGGGATCCCCCATTTATGGAAACCCTCATATGGTAGTCCCGCTTTTACCCAATCATCTTACCATGCCACGCGGCACTGGCGCGTTGTCCCGACAAACCTCCCGTGCCGAAGGCCAACAAAGGCATCCACTGCCCGGAAGACAAGCGCCTCAGTCGCTGAAGGTGGTGAATGCGGTTGATGTCATGATTAATGGCTAATATAATGGTTAATAATTGCAAGTAATGGTTGATAAGGGTAAATAATCATTAGTCGCTAATAGTGGTTAATAATGGTTAATAGTGGTTGATAGTGCTGACTGACAATTATAACTATGCTATTATTCGTGAACAGCAGCAAGAAAAGCAGCAAGAGTCGAAGTATCGAGCAGTTATCATTGGTCTGAATCATTGGTCGTGTGTACTTCGACAGAGAAAAAATTGGATTGTTTGCCACTTCACTATCATAGCTACCCTCTGGTAAACATACAAAAAACTATGGAAAATCACCATTTTTTATGGGAAAATCCACTAAAAATAGCCATTTTCAATAGCGACATCCTGGCGATTTTCAAGAATGTTGGGATTTGCTCAATTCATAGCTCCGACCTGGAGAAGTCTTTGTTGGCCACGGCCAGGAAGCCTGTCTTCCGAGCGCGCAAAAAGCGTGGACAAGCATTCGCTGATGTGTGAGCACATACACATTCACGTGCACATAGTACCTAGTACATAGTACATAGTACACGTTGAACTTGCATATCGCATATCGCATATTGCATACTACAATATTAATACTATTACATTTTGCCTGTTACATATCACATATTACGTACTATCTATATACTTGTATCTACCTTCTACATTTTAGATATGACATACTTTTATTTTACATACAATACACATGTGTATGTATATATATATATATACGACATAGTATACATATACCATATACAGCATATATATATATACATATACATGCGGATGTATACAACTACATGTACACACACGCACGCAAACATAGAAACACATCTACACGTTTACAAGTTTACACACTGACTGACTCACTGACTGACCGACAGACAGATTCACCGAATGACTAGAAACACAGGTGTATCCAAATCCATGAACACATGCCCAATATGTACATGCACTGGCATCTATGTCTGTATGTCCGCACATATGCAATTACATACAAAGGAAAACATGTCAACATATGGAGGTTTCCATCAATTGGGAATTCCCAAAATGGATGGGTTTAGAATGGAAAATCCTATTAAAATTGTTGATTTAGGGGTACCCCCATTTAGGAAACCCCCCATATGTCAAGCATCAGATGCACCAGCGACACAGCTATTTGTACGGGGCCCTACCGAAGATCGGAACTCCGCCCGTTAAGGTATACCAGCAACAATAGGGATGTTTTATGGGATGCAAAAAATGGGTTATCATGGGATATCTAGCCGACCTAAGGCCAGCAACAAAGCTTCAAAAACATCCCATCGGCCCCAACCTCAAACCGCACATTCGTGGAGCTAGGGACCCAGGGTGACCCACCACCCCCATAGAAACCCATAAGAAACCCATAGAAACTGTGGCTTAGTATTGGAAGATATTGGAAGATTGTGGGAATGACAGTCCCATCAGCCGGGGTCCCGACGGGTTTTATAAAAACAGTGACATCCTCATAGCATCTCATAGCGATATTCGAATCACCCAAGATGCTGGATTCTAGATGTGGATATATCGGATCTATCATGATTCTAGACATTCTATATCATGATTTATCAGATTTATCAAATATTATATCAATTTACCCTCTGGTAAATTAACATAGACCCTGGCAGATAGGGGGTGGAAGACTAGTTTCCATTAAAAATTGGTCATTTTCAGGGTCTATGTTTATTTACCAGAGGGTAGATCATCTACTCAAGACATCCTGGTTTTGCCTTCAAATTCACCCAGAAATCCTTGGAATTTGCCTGCAATCTCGTCCTGAATCGGCCGCAAGTTCTGCAACAGCGCTGCACGCTGCGCCCACAAATTCCTGAGGCACTCAGGGACGACCCAACGGATGGCAAAAAAAATGATTGTTATCAGTATTGTTATCAGTTTGTATAAATATATATATACCATCTGGTTATTTAACATAGCCATGGAAAATCCCTTATAAATGGAGGTATCAATGGGAAAATCATCTATAAATGGGCCATCTATACCATGGCTATGTTAAATAACCAGAGGGTATATATATATACGTATATATATATATCATACGATTTGTAACTACTGTATGTGTTATATAAACATCAAAAGTGACGGAAACTGCCGCAACCTGAATTTCTATTGCAGCTTGGCATCTGACAACTTCCACAACAAGCCTCAGCGAATCCACGTGTGGAGCTCCCCGGGATCCTATCCAACATGCAATCACCAACGGACGTATGATGTTCATCGATGTTCATTAGAACTTGAAAAAAACGGAAGCACTTCATCGATGTTCATTAAACCTGCAATCATCGATTTCTGTCTGAAAAATAGGTGTATATATATATGGATATATATATATGGATATATATATATATATGGATATATATATATATACACACCAAATATTACCAAATTGAAGTGACCTATACCCAAAAATTCGAAGCCATAGATTCCGGGGAATCTAAGTTAGCCTCAACAGACTAGCCACGCTTCAGAGTCCCCAGCGGAATGTTGCGTAGTCCTCTTCCGGTGAAAGAAGTGAGATTCCCCACTGCAACGAAGCTTTCTTCTTGCTTCATATGTATAGAATATCATATAAGCCATATATAAGCCATATATAAGCCATATATAAGCCATTTTTTAGCCATATATAAGCCATATATAAGCCATATATAAGCCATATATAAGCCATATAAGCTACTTCACTGTTGCTGTTTTCATATTCCAACAGTGCTTTCATTCAATCCGGATCCGGGCCCATGGGCCCATCCCCTTTCGGCTTTCCAAAGGGTTTCCCCCACTGGGATGAGCGCAATATATGGTTGGTGGTTTTAACCATCTTGAAAAATTATATGTTTGAAACCACCATTTTCCCATTTTCTTTTGCGGCCAGCAGTAGTCTCGACTGCTGCCCGTCTTGGGCGCTCAAGCAACCGTAGTTGTAACAAGAAAAGGCTGGAATCGGTCATCGGCATCGGCAAA
>Ga0126342_10022064_pt1 | contig 10558 bp, 11 predicted proteins | sample Cyp1metagenome_FD_92528 | JGI IMG/M metagenome (GOLD analysis project Ga0126342, IMG submission 92528) | Coral microbial communities from Lord Howe Island, Old Settlement Bay, Australia - Cyphastrea 1 metagenome | ecosystem: Host-associated > Invertebrates > Cnidaria > Coral ...
TAAAAGCATCTGTGCGTAAAAACTTTTGTGTGTAAAAGTGTCTGTGTGTAAAAGCGTCTGTGTGTACAAACTGCTGTGTGTAAAAACTTCTGTGTGTAAAAGGTTCTGTGTGTAAAAACTTCTCTGTGTAAAAAAAATCTGTGTGTAAAGGTGTCTGTGTGTAAGAAACTTCTGCGTGTAAAAACTTGCTGTGCTTAAAATAACTTTTGTGTGTAAAAACTTTTCTCTGTAAAGACGTTTGTGTGTCAAAGCTTCTGTGTGCAAAAGTGTCTGTGTGTAAAAAACTTGTGCGTGTAAAAACTTCTGTGTGTAAAAACTCCGGCAGAGCATGGCAGAGCCAAGATCTCTCTGGAAACGACTGTTTTACAAACAAACCCCGACAGAAAGGTCTCTCTTAGACACATGTTTCCAGAGTGAACTTCCTCATACAAGAGCCTCTTCGATGACACCTTGCGGTTCTCCTTTGGAGCAGGGCTTTTGGCCAAGGCATCTCGGACAAATAAGTCTGGATAGCCCGTTGTTTTTACCTACTGCGTCATTAGCCACCCGGGGCGAAATGTTACTTTGAATGGTTGGGGGTGGGGTGGGGGGGTGTAGTAACGTTCTCTTGCACATGCACACTCACATGATGCTCCCTTAGAGATGGGGTGAGGGGGTTGGGGGTGGATGTGATAAACTTGAATGTTACGCTTCGACTTGCTGACTGACTTTGAATATTTCTTCAGTTGCACACTGCGCTTCAACTTGCTGACAAGCTTTGGACTGCACTTGGCAAACTTTGCAAAAGTGGAGAAATGAAAAGAAGGAAAAGAGCAGGTGAGTCACTCCCTATCGCAATTCCATGGTGTTTGATCTGTTTCCTGTGCATGCCCCAGTGCAGCTGCGAATTCAAGAAATTTATCTCTTGATGGGCCTCCCGCAAAACGGAGAAACACCACAGTTTTTGCAAACATGCCTTGGGTGCAAATACCAAATTCCCCGGCATGGTTGACCATGCCGTAGCCTTGTTTTTGGACTCTGAATAGTTTGCCTTTATTAGTTTGCGTTTATTTTCGTGAATGCAGAGCTACGAATAAGATCTAATAAGAAGGGAGCTTCTTGCCTGGCCTTTTCTTGCTGATTTGTCCCTTCTACATTTCACAGGTAGCCAAATGATCTGGTTTGTTTTCTCAAACAAGTAGTTGGGTTCTGCAGCAAACGCTCAACACTGTTTTCAACAGTCTTTGCTAAGTAAGATATGATAGGATCAGGTCCTGTGTTCAGTGCATCTGGTTCAATGCAAAAGGACCTCTTCAAACGACTCGTACTCTCCTTTTCTCCTTGTACAGTACGTATGAAGTGAGCAAGGAACAGTAACACGAGGAGTGCAGAGTCAAAATTTCCTACAGCATCCTACAGTACTGGCTCGGCGTCCATGCAGAAAGCCAAAGAATCGATCGGAGAAACCCAAATCAGAAAACGCAAAACCCAGTTCAATATACATGCCACGCACCAGTTTACTTTGTATACATAGAAATAAATTATGGACAGTTCCCCCAGCAGTGGTTGAAAACAAGAGTGCCGACAAAGTCTGAAAGCCTCGAAGTACATTCTGCAAGTTACAAATTCCAAGAACAGAATCAGTTATCTCCAGCTGTTGATGCACCCCTCCGGAACAATTCCAAAGTAGTTCTCCAATATCAAACAGTGCTATTGGCCAAAGTCGCCCATTGTCTGACATGTGACATGATGTCAAAGTGTAGCGGCAAAATGAAGTATGACAAAACGTATACAACGTCATAGATTATTTGAGCTACTGAGCACCCCCTATTTTGATAGGATAATCTACCCAGCACACACTGAGAAAACACTGGCACGAGAGGAACGATTCAAATTAACTGATCGAAACTTTGATGGCGCTGCGCATTTATGCAACATTCCATGAATAGAAATGAGATGAAATGAGTTTATAAGATCATAAAATATTCCCTTGAAAAGCCCAGTCCGCCCGCCAAAGAATCTCTCCACATACATCCACGCATTCATCATTGCGTCTCAACCAACTCGGCTCTAGCTGCGTACCTTCTGTGTAATCCTTGGCAAAAGCAAAGGCATGGCAAAGCGCTGCTGCATCACGCTGCGTCAGTGCTACATCATGGTTCGTCAATGCTCTGGGCCTGTCTTGTTCTTTTTGTTTAAAATCACAGAGAGCACTGATTGTGAATCCCCCATGCTTTGGATGATTTCCAGTTCTATCTTCTTCCGCCTCTCACACGTCGTATGCCGTTTCTGTCTCTTCTTGCAGTGGAAATCTGATTCAAAACCATGTGCGTTTGCAATCTTTTGCAATTGTGAATTATCTATGCCAGGCAGAGGAACTTGCTGCAGAAATTATGCAGTCAAGGATCATTCCACGTCGTGATCTGAATGAATTCGGGCCGGTGACGCCTCACATGTTGCGCCACCAGGCGTTCATTTAATGAGGAGATATGAGGAGAGTGATACTCAAATCTGAACCGATGGGGTTGGCTTCGGCTCCCAGCAAGCACGTTCTCAGCCTCGCTCTTTGCAGAGTGATGTCCAACAGAGACACATTTGGCTCCTCCCACAAAGCGCAAAATTGAAGCATAGTGAACTATGCATATATTTTATTTATATATAAATATAAATATACTGTATGTATATAGTGCATATGTATTATATTGCGTATGTAGGTATACATAGAATTAAATACATATACATGGGGTCACTGCTTCTCAGAAAAACATGGACATGTCCAACCCAGGCCACTGTCCAGAAGCGTCTTATCAAAGTAGCAATCCCGATATCCACGAAATACAGATCCAGATGAGACAACTGGGTGATCTTCCTCATAATACCTGTGCCGTTCGTGTCCAAAAATGGCTTGACATGCATCGAATTTCATTATGTTTCCTCTACATGTGTCTCTATAAAAACACACATGTAAACTGTGGAGACTGAGGTTTCAAACTCACAGTGTAAGACATATTTAAATCAGGGTGGTTCAAAACACTCTTTCAATCTGCCGCGAGCCACCGCCAAACCGTACCCAGCCTCTCAAGATATGTGTCTGACACCCATGTGTAGGTGTCAGATGCCCATTCAGGAGGAACTAGTTCGATCCTTGAGATGTAGATTGCATTGACTGGCAGCGGTGAAAAGATTGTTTCGTTGTTGTTCCATATTGGCACAATGGGCAATCCTTGGTGCCGGTAGTAATGTGGTTCTTGCGTCCAATTGACAACTTTTGCGGCCGTGGTTATCATAACGTCAGGAAACGTCGCCGAGTCGACCATGATTGCAAAACCCATTCCTCGAGTTTTTAAACCTGCAACGAGCCTGTCAACATGGTCATCCCATGTTGACATTTGGTAATCAATCCAAAGGCCATCCAATCCAGATGCTGCCATCAAATCCAACTGTGTGTCGATTGTAGTCTCGTCACTGATGTCGTATGCCCCCAAATAGCTGGAGTAGTATGAATTGCCATATTCCAAACACCAGTGGTCGTTCTTGTAGGTACAACTAGGCCCTGCTTGAGTGCACGCTTCATTGACGTTGTTTCCCAAGAACCAGGGCAAGTAGTGACCCACAAATTTCCTCAGCCCAGCACAAATCAACATGTTCGTCCATTATCCTCACTCAACACGACTTTACAAACTAGCTTGGCAATCAAAAGTCCAAACGCGTCTTAATTGGCAAAACTGGGTTTCCAAAAAGAGAAACTGAATGTTGGAGACAAGAAATCGAGAAAAAAACAGCGCTGGCAAAGAGCAAACAACCTGAGAAGGGGGGAAAGAAAACCAGCTCTCATAATGAAAACCCCTGCGCACAGCAAATTGCCTGCGTGTAAGACCTGCAACATTGAAATCCTCCAGTTGTAGCGTAGCCGCAACTGCAAAAAAAAAATTGAAGCAGACATCCTGAAACTCTGCTGGTGGCTTACGTGTCCTCAGTCACTCAAGCAATATATTTTTCTCCATCTATTGGTTTAACTGGCGAGAAGCCAGACTGAGGGGAATCGATGCCCTACTGCAACATTGGAGTTCCTACGCGCAACACCTTCAAAATTGGAGTTCCTCTGCTGGAGCAAACCCGTAAGCATCACGGCTGAGAGCATTAAACTTCCTGTGCCGAACACCTTCAAAATTGGAGTTCTCCAGTTGCAGTAACCTTGCAAGTATGACGACTGCTTGTAACACCTTCAAAATTGGAGTTCTCCGGTGGTCGCCGTACTAAAACTCTGTTGGTCAGCTACTTATCTCTAGTCTTTTAAGCAACATGTCTCGCTCTATCGATTTCTCTGACTGGCTACTTAGCTCGCCCAGGAAACCCACACCGAGAGGAAATCGATACCCTATCGCAGCAAAGTTCTAGCCCGTAATATTTTGAAAATTAGAGCTCTTAAAAAGGAACACGCCGTTCTTGGCTTAGCATAAACTCAACATGGCTCGAATATGGCCCCAACAAAGCCTCCAAGAGCCCCGCATGGATCAACATAGGCCCAACATAGGCTCCATATACGCCCGACATGGTCCCGACATGATCCAAAAACGACGTGTTCCTTTTGGGCCGGGTAAAGGCTTAAAAGGAACACGCTGTTCTCGGCGTAACATAAGCTCAACACGGCTCGAATATGGCCCCAACATAGCCTCCAAGGGCCTAGCATGGATCAACATAGGCCCAACATAGGCTCTATACGCCCGACATGGTCCCGAAATGGCCTAAAAACGGGGTGTTCGTTTTGGGCCGGGTAAAGGCTTAAAAGGAACACGCTGTTCTCGGCTTAACATAAGCTCAACACGGCTCGAATATGGCCCCAACATAGCGTCCAAGAGCCCCGCATGGATCAACATAGGCCCAACATAGGCTCCATATACGCCCGACATGGTCCCGACATGGTCCAAAAACGGCGTGTTCCTTTTGAGGTTCAAAAGGAACACGCCATTTTTGGCTTAACATAAGCTCAACATGGCCCGAATATGGCCACAACATTGCGTCCAAGAGCCTAACATGGATCAACATAGGCCCAACATAGGCTCCATATACGCCCGGCATGGTCCCGAAATGGTCTAAACACATCTAAAAACGACGTGTTTTTTTTTTGGCCGGGTAAAGGCTTAAAAGGAACACGCTGTTCTTGGCTTAACATAAGCTCAGCACGGCTCGAATATGGCCCCAACATAGCGTCCAAGAGCCCCGCATGGATTCCCATAGGCCCAACATAGGCTCCATATACGCCCGGCATGGTCGGACATGAGCCAAAAACGGCGTGTTCCTTTTGGGCCGGGTAAAGGCTCAAAAGGAACACGCCGTTTTTGGCTTAACATAAGCTCAACATCGTTCGGGCGTTGCCCCAACATAGCGTCCAAGAGCCTAACATGGATCAACATAGGCCCAACATAGGCTCCATATACGTAGGTGGCACGGAGCCTCTGAGGTGGCACGGCGATGTGCAGCATGGCAACGGGGGTGGTCACAACGCAACAAGGTGTGCTAGCGCTGCTGACTACTGTCACTATGCGTGCAACCAGTAAATCAGAAAATACGTCAGAAGAATTTCTCAGCCTATAGCAATCCATCTGTCTACCATCCTGTCAATCTATCCCTCACCCTATCCACTGGTCCATGTCTCCATCTCACATCAATCGCGCTAGCTGTCATCCGCTTGTAGCCAAAGAGAGATGACGTGACGACTTCAGCAGAGGCCTAGCTGTATGTCAGGTTGTCATTGCAGCCTGCTGCCGACAAAGTTTCCATGACCGGTAGCCATCTAGCTACCTATCTAGCAACCTATCTGTCCAGCCTTCCGTCAAGCCATTCATGCATCAACCTAACTTTCACACTCTCTCTCTCTCTCTCTCTCGCTCCCCCTCCCTCCCTCCCTCCCTCGCTCGCTCGCTCGCTCTCTCTCGCTCTCTCTCTCTCTCTCTCTCTTTCTTTCTCCATGCCCCCATCTATGCATCTACGTAGCTATGCGCAATCTATCCGTTCATCCCACCCATGTCATCCAGCCAGATAAAGCTTCCATAACCTGTAGCCATCTAGCTATTTATCTATCAACCTATCTGTCCAGCCTTCCGTCAAGCCATCCGTGCATCAACCTAACTTTCACTCTCTCTCTCTCTCTCTGTCTCTCTCTCTCTCTCTCTCTGTCTCTCTCTCTCTCTCTCTCTTGCTCTCTCTGATTCTCCACGCCCCCATCTCTGCATCTACGATCATCTATGTAGCTATGCGAAGCTCGCTGCCAGCAATTCATGCTATCATGTGGTGCTTCTGGCCCTCTTCGGCAATCTGTCCGTCGATCTCTTCATGCATCTCTCAAGTAAACTATGTATCTATCTATGTAGCACGCTATCTACCTATGGAGCTCCACGCACCTTGCAGCCTCCTGCTGCTGGAAACAACTGCTTTGGATGTTGCTTTTGGCTGCTTTGGAGGCTATCCAGCTATCGGCACACCTATCTATCTACTTATCTATCTATCTATCCATCCGTCTGTCTATCTTATCTATCTAGCTATCTATCTGTCGATAGTCGATCTGTCGATCTATCTATCTATCTGTCTGTCCGTCTGTCTGTCTGTCCGTCTGTCTGTCTGTCTGTCTGTCTATCGATCTATCGATCTATCGATCTATCGGTCTATAGGTCTATCGATGTATCGACCGATCGATCGATCGATCGATCTATATATCTACATATCAATCAATCAACCAATCAACCTATCTGTCTATCTCGCTATCCATCTATCGATCTATCTAAGTGGCTTCTCTCTCGGTCCACACATAATCTATATTTGTCTGCTTCTCCTCTATCCGTCTGTCTATCTATTCTACCCATTTTTTCTCCCCTCCATCTATCTGTAAACTTAATTAATCTATTTTTCTACTCTCCATCTATCTATAAGCCTATTGACGCCTCCAAGCTTGTCTCTCTGTCCATACATACGTCCCGTCTGGGCGCAATACGGTTCCAAGATGACCTAAATGCGGCGCATTCCTTTTGGGCACAACATGCCCCAAAAGGAACACGCCATTCTTGGTCGAACGGAAGCACAATCTGCTCTCTTTGTCTACCTGGTTACCCCCAATAATCACGGACCAGGGGGGCCCAATAATCGAGACCGTCCCGATAGGGGGGGGTGGGGGGGTTGTTTGGGAGAACCCGGGGGCTCCCCCCCTTTTAAGAACAACATCCCCCCCCTCCAGTCAGAATAACCCCCCCATCCCTCTATCGGGGAGATCTGCAATAATCACGGAACAGGGGGGAATCGATACCCCACCGTCACCCATTTGCCACCTGGTACGTGACCCTGCAAAACGTTCCCAAAACCCACCCTAAACACCAACTGAGGCTGCCAAATTTTTGCCCGTTCGTCAAGGGGCCCCACCAGACCCCCTAATCTCTCACGACATTTGCAAACAACAACGAGACAGCCTGTCCGGCTGGCGTTCGTTAAAAAAAGCAACTAACGTGTACTAGATGGGACACGTGAACGAAACGGTGAATAAATGTCCTGAGAAATGCAGTGAAGCGGAAAGTTACGGAACAATTGGCGTGGCCACGGCTCAGGACAAACATTTGATGATTCAGATGCCCAACATTGCTCTATGCTTAAGTTGTTTGAAATTCCTGGGGGCGCCATTGCTGAATGGGTTTTCGCTCGCTAGAACTCAGCTTCCACAGTGGACACGGAGCGGTGGTGCACTGGCTGTCAATGCAAGGCTCGTTTGACGAACAGTACGAAACTCCCCAGGCGGCAACACCAGGCGGGAATTCCCAGATGCCCTCCTGACTCACGCAAAAATTAATATTCACAGCGAGCCAAGTAAAGCATTTTCAAGATTCAACATTCAGAAAATGCAAGCGGTAAAAAGATGTCCAAATACTCTGGCAGTGCCACAGCCTGCAAGACCAAAGAAAGACTTGACTTCCCGCCGTGCTGGCCGTGTCCAAACACATATCGAGGTGCACAGCCCACCTGCGGTGTCGGGCTTCAAGCTGTTGACACTCTACCAAAATGTTGAAAAAACTTTTACGCGTGTTTTCATCATGTGTCTGTATGCGCAAGTTTGCGTACATGGATGTGCGCATGTACTGTATACATATATTTATATGTGTGATCATTGGGTGTGTGTGTGTGTCTGTGTGTGTCTACACTTGTGTGCTTGTGGGTGTCCACGTGTGTAGTTGTCCGCCGTGTAGGTGTCTGCCCTTATGCATCCCTACATGTACGTGAGCATGTTTGTGCGCTTCAGAGGACTGCAGAGAACCCGAAAGGCCGAAGAAAGTGTCCAGATTTGTTCAATGTTTCATACACATATATTACAGAATATATTTCTAGAGTGCATCAGCTGCAGCAACAGCTCTTTTCAGTACTACCAGTAGGAATCAAACCACTTGAATGCTTCACGACTGGTTTTCAAATGTCTGAACCTAAGAAAATGCGTGCCATCTGGCGCCACCCTGCAATTCACTAGCCTTGTTTGCGCATTGTGGTGGGGCCGTTTCAAGTTTATGGTATTGCTGAAGAAAGTTTCTTGCAGCGGCCTGCAGCCCATGTACCAACAGCAGCGGCCCCGAGATGCTGGGTGTGCTATGGCTTGTTTTCACAGCACCCACCCTATCATTCTTGCTAAGTGCCTACTCTTTTTTTCTTGAAATGTTAGTACCACGCATTCTCAAGATGATCAAAGCACGGCGGACAAGGTGTGTGTTCTACAACCCGTGTCATACTCCTTGAACCTTCCTACGTGCTCATCCTGCGAAGCTGCTGCGACCTGATGCAATCTTGAAACCATTCTTATATTCTTATCCTACACATTCCTACACTATATCCGCCGACCCCGGCCGCGTAAGGGAAAAATAGTTTATGACAACAACAACAACAACAACTACTACAACAACTACAACTACAACTGCAATAACAACAACCACTACTACTACTACTACTGCTACTACTACTGCTACTACTATTACTACTACTACTACTGCTACTACTATTACTACTACTACTACTGCTACTACTACTGCTACTGCTACTGCTACTACTACTACTACTACTCCTACTTATCAATTTTCAACAGCAGTGGTCTAATGGCTACCTTTTTCAGGTAGGGTTTGGACAAAACTACAGGTACAGGGTACGCACGGTACGGGACATGGGTACGTAGGTGCGGCACATGGGTACGTAAGTATGGTGCTGGGTACCGTACCCATGTACCGTACCCACCGTGCCCACCATACGTACCCAGTTAGCAACCGATCTAGCAACCGATTTTTTAAGATAAAGAATGTTTACCAGTAGTACCGCACAAGGCGGTGGCGAAAGTTTCAAAAATAGGAAACCTATAGGAGAGGTTGGCTGTTGTGAATCACGGATGGCAGAGCGAAGCCACTGATGGATCGAAAGGTGGTTGATGTCTCCTCTCTTTCTCTCTCTGCCTGTCTCTTTCTCTGACTATCTACCTACCTACCCACCTATCTATCTATGTATCCATCTATCTCTCTCTCTCTCTCTCTGTCTGTCACTGTCTGTCTGTCTGTCTATCTATCTATCTAACTATCTATCTATCTATCTATCAGGTTTTGAACTTGACAACATCAAATTCTCCGAGACGTCCTCAGGTTTTGAACTTGACAACATCAAAAAACGCAGCAATTCTGCGAGACTTCTTCATTTTTCAAAGTTGACAACATCAATCAGCAAAACAAAACCGGGGATCAGATCAGGGGGGTTTACCTAAGCTAGGTTTTTTAATTGAAGTAAGCATGGGAGAAAGGAGGAAAAAAGGAGGAAAAAAGGAGGAAACAAGGTTGTTTTCAGGATGAAAATGTGCAGTGGCTAAGTGACAGATCTGTGGTTTAGAATTTGTGTTGCCAGGAATTTTCTCAAAAATCCTTTGATTGCATGGCAGAGGCCCAATCTGACAATGATCGCCCCCATATATAGCATCGCATCGGAACTGCATTTCACTCAGAGATCTTTCGAAAATTTGAAATAATTTTACCTCGAGTGATCGATATTGACCGGACGTGTGTTTCTTTTTATGGGATAATCTCATTTGTGCCCATCCCTGTCACATCTTGTTGGCATTCAGTCTGACACTTTATCTTGCATTCTTCTCTTTCATCTTTCCCCGAATCTTTGCTACTATTTGACATTTTCATTCTGCAGTCTATCCGATGCTTCAAACTTTGTTCTGGTGTTCTATCTGGCAATCATCGTAATACCTAGCAAAATATTTGTCATACAAATAAACTGACGTTTTAATTCTGACATGGCCTTCTATGTGAAATATTTTTAAACATTTTATTGGGCACTTATTTTCTTGGGAATATGAACTGACACTTTTTGGTGTTCGGCGATTCTATCCTGAAAGAATTTTATCTGGCATTCCATCTGGTACCTAAATCTGTTATACCATGTCTGCTGGTATTCCACCTGCAATTACTTTGACATGTTCTCTGGCATCTCATGTGCGCATTCCCCCTGGCATTTCAGCTGGCTATTTCTTTCACATCTTCTCCTGCATTCTAGCTGGTACTGCTAAATATTA
>Ga0126342_10022065_pt1 | contig 10557 bp, 6 predicted proteins | sample Cyp1metagenome_FD_92528 | JGI IMG/M metagenome (GOLD analysis project Ga0126342, IMG submission 92528) | Coral microbial communities from Lord Howe Island, Old Settlement Bay, Australia - Cyphastrea 1 metagenome | ecosystem: Host-associated > Invertebrates > Cnidaria > Coral ...
GAGTCAGAAGAAAGAAGATGCAGATGCGCGAAAAGGTAAGAAAGTCGCGAAACACTGTGTTTTTCCAATGATTTGTGGCTCCGGAGGGTCGAAAAGTAGGCTCGCTAAAGCGGCGGGTGCGGAACCAGCTGGCCAGATGAGAGATGAAAAATTGCACGCCGTTGTGGCGCGAAGCAGATTTGAAAATGAAAAGGTACAAAACACCTGGGTCTCGGACCACTTTTGGAAGTTGAGATGTCGAAAAAGTGCACGCCGTTGTGGCGCGAAGCACATTTGGAAGTGAAAATGTACAAAGCACACCATTCTCGGACCACTTTTGGAAGTTGAGATGTTGAAAAAGTGCACGCCGTTGTGGCGCGAAGCACATTTCGAAGTCAAAATGTACAAGACACCTCAGTGTCGGACCACTTTTGGAAGTTGAGATGTCGAAAAAGTGCATGCCGTTGTGGCCCGAAGCAAATTTCGAAGTCAAAATGTACAAAACACCACATGTTCGCACCACTTTTGGAGGTTCAGGTGTCGAAAAAGTGCACGCCGTTGTGGCGCGAAGCACATTTCGAAGTCAAAATGTTAAAAGCACAAGGGTTTCGGACCACTTTTGGAGGTTCAGATGTCGCTTCGCTTCACTACACTACATTACACTACGCTACACTCCAATACACTGCACTACACTACACTACATTACACAACACTACAACTACAACTGCACAACTACACTCCACTACAATACATTCCACTACACTAAATTACACTACACTACATTACACTACACTACACTACACTACATTTCACTACACTACCTTCCACTACACTTCACTACATTACACTACACTACATTCCACTACACTACAACTACAACTACGAATACACAACTACACTCCACCACACTCCACTACACTAAATTACACTACACCACACTACATTACACTACATCACACTACCTTCCACTACACTCCACTACACTACACTACATTGCACTACACTACACTGAATGACACTGCACCACAGATAGCCAGGTCGACAGATAGACAGACAGATAGATAGATAGATGGATGGATAGACAGGTAGACAGCTAGACAGATAGACAGATGAAAAAGAGAGAGGGAGATAGATAAGATAGAGGAAGATAGATAATAGATAGATAGATAGATAGATAGGTACATAGGTAGATAGATAGATAGACAGATAGATAGATAGATAGACAGACAGACAGATAGATAGATAGATAGACAGATAGATAGATACGATAGATACGATAGATACGATAGATACGATAGATAGATACATACAGTAGATAGATAGATAGATAGATACATACAGTAGATAGATAGATACATACAGTAGATAGATAGATACATACAGTAGATAGATAGATACATACAGTAGATAGATAGATACAGTAGATAGATAGATACAGTAGATAGATACAGTAGATAGATAGATACAGTAGATAGATAGATACAGTAGATAGGTAGATAGATAGATAGATTAGATAGATTAGATTAGATTAGGTTAGATTAAATAGATAGATAGGTAATTAGATGAAAAAGAGAGAGAGAGAGAGAGAGGGGGATAGTTAGATCGATAGATAGATATATAGATACATAGAAGATAGGTTGGTAGGTGGGTAGATAGTCAGAGAAAGAGGGAAAAAGAGAGGAGACCTCAAGCACCTTTCGGTCCATCAGTGGATTCGCTCTGCTTTCCGTGCTCACAACAACCAATCTCTCCTATAGGTTTCCTATTTTTGAAACTTCCGCCACCGCCTCGTGCGGTACTACTGGCATATACATATCCAATATTATTATTTTACATTAAATAAATAAAAATATATATATATATATGTGCGTGCATGTGTGAAGATAAATGAGGGGAAATTTGGGAAACTAAAACAGGCTGGGAATCAAGACTGGTATTGGACATTTGCATTAGCAGATACTTATTTTTCCATAGTGGGTGAACATTTTGAATAGAAAGGTCACCAGAAACTGGAAGTTCTTCACCTCTGAGCCCCTGTGATTTATGGGTGAGCTGGCGCTGGCCCGCCTCGACCGAGGAAGTGGTCAACCAGCCTGCCACTTGAGCAGATGGACACAGAACACATGACCCCAGACCTGTTTTGAGCTCAGTGGGGTTCTGATAGGAGTGTTTGGTGATCTTTGTAATTGTAAGGATTTGAGATGGTGATTGGTGATTATAAAACAAAACAAGACGCATTTTCTTTAGGTATCATAATTTTATCCTTATCATAAGTGTTCTCATTCTCCCTGAATGGGATGAGAAAATGCACAGGAATCCCCTATACATCCCTTTGGTCAATGATGAAAAAAAACCGTTAGCGATCAGCACGAAACAGACCCATTTCACCCAAGTGCTCATCAGTGATTCGCAAGTTCTTCTGATTTCTGGCGAATCATTCGGCCAATCACCGTGAGGTCGCAGGATCTCCACAGCTGAACTGTTAAACTTTTGAAGTTGTCACCTGATGTCCCGACCTCTGGGATTCCCAGGGTGCAGGGTACCATGGGTACCACCCTGTGGTACCCTGTGGTACCCTGCGCCATCAGCTGGGAGAAAGATGGGAAAAATTTCAGTTGTGAAAGAATTTCAATCCACTTTGATTGGATTAGTCATGTTTTACCAAATTCTGTTGAAAGTTTTAGATGATGTTTGATTCTTTTGAATGACGTTGAATTCCCTCCGAAGGACATTGGTTTGAAACGTTCCCAGGAGACTTCCTCCAGCGTGACAATTTTAAGTATTTTTTGCTGCCAGTCGGACAGCAGGACCGTACATTGGCCGCAGACAGGACAATTTTGTCCTTTGGCTATTGCACTTCTTTGACTTGGTCCCACTTTGGTCCATGTCAAGCTCCATGTGGTATTTCTGGTGATGTATGTGGTGCGAATATATCTTTGGACTCAAGGTAGGTTGCCATTGTGTTTTTGCAAATTGGGGCAGGGTGCTTTGTTTCAGTAGCCGCAGTAGCCTTAGGAATAGCTTGGGGTGAGGGACCCGGAAAGTGCTAGTTTGCACTCGATTATTTTGATTTTTCTTGCGACCTCACCCTGGGAACCACCTGGCCCAGAGCCTGAATAGAACCGGAAGGTGTGGTGAAAAGTTGTGCGAGTTCGGGGGGCCATACAGCTTTCGTGGCCAAAAGAATCCCGCTTGCACCCTACAGCCCTACAGTGTATCATTGTGTATCCAGTACCCATGGGGTCCTGGTGCTACTCAAATATGTAGACAAATCTGGCACGGTAGGGTCTTTGGCTAAACTCTTGGAGAGGAAGATGGAGAGAGAGAGAGAGAGAGAGATATATATATAATTATATATATATATTATAGACATAGATATATAATTATATATATACATATGCATATGTGGCACGGTGGGAATCAAGTCTGACCTGTTTCTTTTTGGAAAATCCATGGGAATGGGACGATGGTCCCCAATTGACTCAGATTTCGAAACATATGGGATGGGATGTTGATTGATCAGCAGGTCTGACTCTGCACCAAAGGATGGACAGGTGCTGCACTGTTCTGAGGGGCTCTGGGTGTGGGTAACCTTTTAGGCCTGTGGCCTGTGGAAATAGCAGATACTGGTCATTTTTACGAGCAAACCATTCTCGCCACACCCAGATAGAACATTTTTTATATTTTATTATGCAGTATTTGTTCCATTATATTTCATTGAAAACATGCATTGTATTCTATCCCATAATATCCCATACGTATATATATATATATATTATAAAACCCCACTAAAGTTTTGTCAGTCAGTCGCATAATGTCGCATCTAACATGAGCGATATGTAACTCAGTGGATTTATGGTGATCTAGACCATTAACAGCGGTTCCCACCGATTCCCACCTTTTTTGGGGGGTCGGTTTTGTTCGGAAAGCTGCTGGTGGCCTGGTGAAATCAGCCCTCTTGTCAGGCGAAGGCAACCGGAGGCCCGAAGACGCTGACGACATGATTACTTCAGCTTTTCACATCCCAGCAATTCTGCTTTTTTGTCGAGATGTGCACCCATGTAGCTTTTAGATATATATATATCCTTGCATGTGTTGTACCATTTAGCCTGATGAATTGTCAAACTAGAAAATGCAATTTTGGAGGGTGCGTGTGCCGAATGCTACATTTTTTTAAAATGGATACATCAAGTTGGAAATCTTGGATCAGAGATATACATGGGTAGATATAGATTAGAATTGATTAGAGTGGATTGGATTAGACAAATTAGACTATATGACTATATATAATTAGACTGATTAGACGTATATATCTATGAACTTTGAGAGGCATAGATATTAGATACATACTGTAGATAAGAAATATTACATATAAATACACAGTGAGAGATATAGATAGATACAAAGATTAAAAGGTATCTGGATACATAGACGTATAGACAGAACTATCTCGAACTATATATCGATGTATAGACCACCAACAAGATGTAGAACTATATAGAACAAAACTATATAGATATAGATGGATGGATAGGATAGGATAGGATAGGATAGGACAGGATAGATAGATAAATAAATAGATAGATATATAGATAGATAGATAGATAGATGGACAGAAATAGATAGACAGAAAGATATATATATATAGTATATATATATATATATGTACATAGATACCTCGATTCCACCACTAAGACCTAAGAAAAAAGGCCTTCGGCCGGGGCTAGCTATGACGCCATGACGTTACGCTCCAGGTGTTCCGGCCCCACCGGGAATTTCCAGCACGACGCCCATCAACGCCATCAAGGTGGGTATATCAAGTGGGATATAACGGATATAACTGATAAATAATGATGAAAAGTCATGAAAAGTCATGGGGACAAGAGATGATATAACTATATATATAAACTTAGATAACTGATAGATAATGATGCATGTTCGATGTTTTCTTCCTATGGGGTGAAAGTTTACTGTCCAGTCAATATTGGGGAGGATGGTCAAGTGGATTTCACCAAACATGCCGAGTTCACCCGCAATTTCAACACATGATCACTTCACTTATCCAACGTGCTCCTAAGACAGTAGTTATATCAGCCAGCTATATGTACTTATTATAGTACACTTATGGATTGCAGGGATATCACTATGGCGGTTGGCGTCCAATTTTTATGGACGTGTCCAGGCCGGAGGAGTGGCTCCTGGTGGTGTGCCCAGATTTGGATGATCTTAATGGGTGGTATGACCCACCAAAGAGTGGTAAATAAACATGCGTTTACCACATTATTTGATACAATCTATGACTATATACCACACTATTTGATACTATATGATTTTACATGGGGATAAAACCCGAAATCACATAAATCGGCAATATCACAATGTCACAGCTGTCACGGACCCTTTTTGGCGGAAGGGGACCCTCATTTTAATCAAGACCTTCTTTGTAAGTTTTCTTCTCGTCACACTGCACCATCTCTTTTGTCGCAGCAACTCGCGTATCTGAGGTGAGAAAGCAGCACCGAAGGCATGTCGTGGCATGTTGTGGTGGAAACACTGATGTTGACAGTGTAAACCTCCAGGGTCCAGATACCCTCTGGTAAACTAACATAACTATGGAAAATCACCATTTTTAATGGGAAAATCCACTATAAATGGCAATTTTCAATAGCTATGTTAAATTACCAGAGGGTACCATGGGATACCCAGATACCAAGATTGGCCTTTCGGCCAGGCGGCGCGGCCGGGTGCTGCGGGTGCTTCCTCTGAGAGGACGGCATCCAATGAGGCTGGAGCCAAAGCTGGCCAACTCCTCCTGAATTTGGTGAACAACAAGGAGGACCCAGCGACGATCAGAAAGAATCACCGAGCTAGTCTTTTTGGATAGGGAACTTGAGATACCCTCTGGTAATTTGTCACATAGCTATTGAAAATGGCCATTTATAGTGGATTTTCTCATTAAAAATGGTGATTTTCCATAGTTATGTTAGTTTACCAGAGGGTAACTTGAGTTATTTTTTTTTGAAACACTTCAATTCACATGAAGGGGACGAAGAGGTTCCTGCAAACGTGCGTTTGACATGTCACAATCAAACCAATTGAGAGACATAGCGTCGTTCCCAGAAATGGATGATAAGAACATTTACAGGAAGTTGGTGGTAAAGACATTGATTTGCTGTAGATGTTCACATGATTTTCACTTACAACCTCTTAAACCCAGCTATTGAGTCATGAGTTCAGTTCAAATCGAACCACAGGAGAAGCCAAGCCAGGGTGCCGGCGCAGCGTTGCTGCAGCAACTGAAGGGCGGAGGAAAGAAGCCTGAAGGCAGCTGCCTCGACAAGTTGCTTCTTGCTCTGACAATGGTGGATTTACCATGTTTTAACCCTATGGCCAAATTTCATGGGGAGAATGATGAGTCACTAGTAGGATTAAGTTCTCAGGTATTAGCCCAAATCCATTCCCTCGTTTTTGGGGGGAGAGGGGAATCATCAGCATCCCCGTGAAATTTGACCATAAATAATGGCTCAGCGGTTTCCCAAGAAGTAAATGACTGTATTGAACTTGGTGCCAGTTCGCAGCGATGACGGCGCGGGAATGGCGCTGCTCCAACAAGTGAAGAATGGAGAGAAGAGCTGGACCCAAGGTGCCGGAATGGGATCAAAACTCGAGGTCCCTAAAAAAGAGGATCGTTTACTTCGGCTCAGTAAGTTTTGAAGTTTAGACTACTTTAGTACTTGTACTTTAGCATGTTTTTTTGGGGCATCGATGTTTGACCTAAATCTATGTAGCTACGCAGAAGTAGGATAGAAAAGAAATGACTGGAATGATGGATTCTGATGCTACAAACATCTACAAACATCTACTAATACCACTCTTGAGAGGGTCACAATTACCGCCTCCCTGAGTCGTTTTGTTCCAGGAACTGGAGCCGGCTGGTCGTGGTGGAACTCAGGCGGGCGACCATTTGCCGCAGGATTCCGGGTTGTGCGGCTGAAAAACACCCCAATGCTGTGTGTTTTTGGCTGGGAAATCGACGTATGAACCGTGGGTCTTCCCATATGAAGGGCTGAAACCAATGAGAAACCATGAATTTGTCAGGCAAATCCACTGCCTATGAGGGCGTCAGGGCCCCAGCATTTTCAGCCAACTGCATGGCTGCTACGCGTCGCGTCTTGAGGATTGGGACGACTGGGGCCAGGGCAAGGCTGGCTGTGGCATCGTTTGGGGACCATCATTTTTGGCCACCACTATTCGATCCTATTGGCCTATGGATCCTATAGGCTATACTATAGGCTTTTAGCCCACACACTCTGCAGTACTCCAAATGGGCAGTGTGGAAGGCCCCAGTTTTCTCATGCACATTGCATCAACAGCTTGCCATTTAAGATCTCCAGGAGGAAAACAACATGAAACGTCTTGACCAGAGTTGGGCAGGCTGGAAAGAAGGGCAAGTCCTCAGATTGGGCCGGGAACCCGGTTGGAACCCGGTTCACATTTTGCATGGCCACTTTGGCAGAGAACATGGACATACTTTCAGACTTTCAGGGCGCATGGAACTCCGGAGCTGCCAGGGGAGCCAAGCTGTGGGATGATTTGAGTGTAGAGGATGGATCAAAGTGTCTGACCTTGACATTCTCATGAAGTTAAAATAAGTTAAATATATTGGGCACTGTGGCAAGTTGACATAGCCTTTGAAAATCCTTTGCTTATAGATGATTTTCACTGATGTTCCCACATTTTCCTGAATTTCGTTCGGGGATTTCGCATTGCCATAGTTGATCACCGAAAAATTGGATTAGGGACGCCAAGCTTGCGGCCGAGGATTGGTGGGGCTATGGCCAGGACGCGGATAGGATGAACTTCACATTCAACCCCGAAAAAAAGTTGAAGACTAATTAGTTCCCCAAAGGTTAAGTTGAATAGTTTGATAGTAGAAGATATCTATTAATATAGGACCCTGATTTCTGCTGCAATTTGGGTGTCATCCGTGCATGTTAGTCTACTGGAGGGGATATATGTTTTCTGAATCACTTGGGCTGCAGGAGTGGTCGAACGATGCCCAGTGGTGGGCTCCAAGTGCACCACAATGGACCAGGCGGGGGTCCCCGCATTGGATGTTGGATGGGAATGCGGATGTTGGTGAGTGGGAATGCCACTGAATGCTACTCAATAAACTTATTCTTCTTCTCAATTGTCAATTGCCAATCTTGGTGTTGAAAATTTCAGGCACCTCCCAGTTTGGCCGCAACAACACACGGTTTCCGAAACATTTCACCAAGCCGCAGGCAGACTCCCAAGAAAGGCAAAGGGAAGGGAGCGCGACCATCCAACAGCCAGGACAGAGATCGGATCATGGCAGATCGATAGATAGATACCGTAGAGTTCCGTAGAGTACCCTCTGGTAAACTAACATAACTATGGAAAAACACTATTTTTAATGGGAAAAATAACAATTTTCAATAGCTATCTTAAATTACCAGAGGGTATCTATGGATATTGATGAAATGATGCTTGAAATGATGGTTGAGGGTGTTGACCAGGACACCTCTGAGGGATCGTTGGGGCCCCTGGTCCTGTGATTTTCATGTGATTAGAATCGTCCGCAACTGGGGGTGTAACCAACAAGAATGGGGAATTACCCAACCAAAACAATATACCAGATGTTCACATGAGGTTCATTTTTATGTGGAAGTAGGTGGTTGGAAGATTGGGTTACTTGGTAGCTTTAGGATGGTATACCGACTGCTTCCTCTTGGGCCACTCAGGAACGATTCAGATGACTCCAATCAGCCAAAGGCGCAACGTTGAATTGACACCATCCTACTTAAAATATTAAAATCAGCTGCATCCGGTACAGGTATCAGTTCAGTTATATATCATGTCTGATTAATTTATTCAGTGAGCGGACGTGAATTGCAAGTGACCAAGTGCCAATGCAAAGTGTGAGTTGGAGGGTGGCCAAAACTGCCAACCCCCCCCACAATGTGGGCAACTGACATCAAAACCGGATACACCGATTGGTTTGGTTGAAGGGAACATTTACAGGAAAGCGTGGTGTTTTATTTTTTGCCATTGATGACAGGGCTTTCTGTATGTCTTTGATCAGATAAAACATGCCTCACCGGGCCTCACTGCAGGCCGCGGCCAACTCGTTGCTTGGCGGAGCGGCATCTTCATGGAACCTGTAGCTGTACAAGTATGAAACAGCATGCCCCGCCCCAAAAAAAGTCGATATTTCTTGTGATTTGGCATGAACACATACATCCAAGCCGACCCAAATATTTGTTATGTTTAACGCTAGAGCTGCAGCTGCAACACAGAGATGTTATGAGATGTTGGTGGCGAATCCAGGTACAACAGAAACACATTGATACTAGTACACACACATTTCACATATATCATTTTGTATTCACATGGTTACAAGTCTGAGCAGCTTATTCCGACCAAAAAATGAGAGCCTCACCATAAAAGCGAAATGGGAACCACATATCACACTCCTTTCCCCCTAATATTAACCCCCCATAGACCATGGTTTAGGGAGTTTACACACATCCAGAACTGTCTGGGGTTTTCCACAACGTGTTATGACACCTTCATACACCTTCGGGATGGGTCACCGTGTTTTACCTGGAATTCATTCAGAGTGGGACAGAAAGCCCATGGATTCCCAAGGAAAATGATGGTGGATGCTCAAACCTTCATGTGCTGCTTGAATCACAATGTATTCCCAAGTTATTTTACCATTAATGCAATATTGGTGGTTTGGAATGTTGTTGATATGTTCCAACCTATTTAAAGCATGATAATCCACATTGACTATTGTTCATGGGCATAGAAAACCAGCAGCCAGTGGTGAAATTATTATATTATATTACATAGTTGTTCAAGCACACAATATATTTATCTAACTGTGTATATAAATTGTACCACCCAGAACGGATATAAGGCGAAACCTAATGAAAATAGTGGCACATCGCTTGGTTTGCATTTTTGTAGGGTTACTGTACTATATATATAATATATATATGTACATATTATATATATAATCACCATGTTTACTTCTGCCAATCCATTCATGCTTGCTCATAACCATAAACATCATCCACAAACATCACCCATTAACATTCATAAAGCCTATGATAATTATGATATTGCACATGCGTGATAATCATCATTATACCTATATATATATGGTTTATGATCTATCAAATGCACCCAGAAGCATCGCCCCTATTCCATCAGTAACTGATGGTAAACACCATGGTTTCCTGTAGATTCTCCCCGAAACATCCCGAAACCCCATCCATGGTTGGTATTGGCAAATTGGAAACCAAGGCGCTGGCGCCAGCAACGCGCAAAGCCAGAGAAAGGCGCAGGCAGAGGTACCCTCACAACCAGCGGGGGTAGAATGCTGGGGAATATGCATTAGTATGCATTAGTACATTAATGATAGATATATCTTATTTCAAACTTTAGCCTCTTAACCTGTGGGCCTTGTGGACCATGGAGGGAACTATGGAAGGGACTATGGAAGAAACCAGGGCAATAAGGATATCTTATAGAAGGTGATGTTAGAAA
>Ga0126342_10022066_pt1 | contig 10557 bp, 10 predicted proteins | sample Cyp1metagenome_FD_92528 | JGI IMG/M metagenome (GOLD analysis project Ga0126342, IMG submission 92528) | Coral microbial communities from Lord Howe Island, Old Settlement Bay, Australia - Cyphastrea 1 metagenome | ecosystem: Host-associated > Invertebrates > Cnidaria > Coral ...
CGTTAAACTTCTACATTCATTGAAGATCTTCAATAAGGGTTTAATTCTCCCACCCCCGTTAAACTTCTACATTCATTGAAGATCGTCAATAAGGGTTTGATGATGTTGATGATGATGATGATGTTGATGATCATGATGTTGATGATGATGATGATGATGATGATGCGTCGCCCGTCGTCATTGCGGGTCCGGGCAAAACCCAGGCATTTGCCGTATATATATATATATATGTGTGTGTGTATTTAGTGTGTATCTTATATATAGCATATATATATATGCTATGCGAGGCATAAATAGTACATAGTGAGCAATATATAGTGTATATGGTGCAGTATATGGTGTAAATAGCACATATAGCTTTATGGTATGTAGTATGTAGTACACAGGAGTTGGGGCTTCAAAGTGCTGCAAATAGCATGTGAATGGGCAGTCTCTGGGGGGGGGGCCAGCAACACGGAACACGGTACATATTATATTGGATATATTGATTACATACATATTCTACAATGTACATGTGTATATATATATATATATTATGTGTATATATATATATATATATCATATATATATCATATATATATCATATATATATATCATATATATCAATCCCAACCCATCCCTCCAAGGTACACTCACCACTGCGCTACACGTGGTCTCCGTGGCCGTCACGCGCCATTCCTCGAAGCGCCGCAGCAGCCGCAGCGCCGGGCGCCAGGCGCCCACCTTCTCCAGCGCCGACAGGGCGGCGTTGAGCGAAAAGATGTAGGGCTCGAAGTGCAAACGATGCATCTGATGGACCTGGAACGGATGGGAAATATCGATATTCATAGTGGTTCATAGTGGTTCATAGTGGTTTATGATGGGAATATTGATGGAATATCTATGGTTTATGGGAATATCTATGGTTTATGATGGGAATATTTATATGATTTATAGTGATTGATGGTGGTTATTAATGATTAATAGTGATTATGACTATATAGTGTTTTCTTTTGATGGGTTAACAATGGGTGAATGATGGGAAATATCGATATTCATGGGAATGTTGATGGAATATCTATAATTTATGGGAATATCTATGGCTTATACTGGTTTAACTAGATGGTTAGGGGTTACCCTCTGGTAAATTCACTTGTTGACCCATTTTTAATAACCCATGTTTAATGGAAACTCATCTTCCAACCCCGATGACTGCCAGGGTCTATGTTAATTTACTGGAGGGTAGATGATATATATATATATAATGCAAATGTAGATGATGCATATTATGTGTATATGATGTATATATCAGGTGTATTGTTGTGTGTATGTAAATATATATATATACGTATGGAATTAATGGGTGTTCATCCAAAAAAAACAGTATTACATCGCTGTTGATCTTCCCGCTTGTTCGTCTTGCTTGTAATTCTGTGTTGACCTTCCGATTTCTGTCCTTAAATCCCCATAGCTGGGTAGTACGTATGCCCTGGCGAGATATTAATTCGCACTAAATTATCAATTATTATTAGGGAAAAAAAGAACAGTATATAATTGTGGTAGATGTTCTGGAGAATCTGTTGGGTAAGCCTTGGCTTATTCAGCCTTGGCTTGTTTTTTTATTTGCCCAGTAAATCCCCATCGGAAATGATACTCCTTGGTTTATTTTGGCTTTACAATTGTATTCCAATAGATATCACCATATTATATATAGACATATATATTGTTGGTTTATCTCCCATTCATATCCCGCGAATCCAAGCATGAATAACTCCCCATTCTATTATACGACCACCATGAAATTGTTGCTTAATATCCCATCACTATGAACATGTCCCTTAGATACTCCCCGTTGATCCCACTTAGCCCCCCCCCATTCTATTGGTCCCAATAGGGACCTGTAAATCCTCTACTTTCCTCCATGGTTTCTAGGGGAGTCTTTGTTTTATAAATGGGGCAAGTATTTTAGTGCGAATCCCCATGGTTTATGATAAATCCCCATCATTAACAAGATTACAAATCTAGTTGGTGGTTGAGCCTACCCCTCTGAAAAATATGAGTTCGTCAGTTGGGATTATTCCCAATATATGGAAAAAAAAAAAATGTTCCAAACCACCAACCAGAATATCGATTTTTTAGTCACTAGTAACCCATGTCAAACTATCCCATGCGCAAATCCCCATGGTCTATGGAGAAACATGGGGATGGGTCAAAACCCTGGTACCTAGTGAACCCCAAAATAGCTAGTAAATGGATGTTCATCCCACTAAAAATGGTATTAATAGGTATTGACCCATACCCACATCTCGACCTCCACAACTTTCCAAGTTGCCAGCTCCAGCGCACTTCGCCAACACTTGGCTTTCTCGCAGGCGCTGGTCTCGGGAGACCAGGTTGTGCCAGGCTTTCCCCACGGCTTCAGGCAACAAAGATCTACATTTCAGCAGCCCCAGTGGTGGTGTGACCGAGGTTTAGCCATGATGATTTTTCACGAACAAAGCTGTTGATTTAACCAGCCAAGATGGTGATTGGAGTGGCTCCCAGTTGAAGGTACTCAAAATTTTTGAAGTACTCGAAAGCCATGATTGTTGAATACATTTCTCTGGATCAGAATGGCCCAAAAAAAACGTCCGTTAACCCACTAACTAATGCTCTCTCTCATGAGATTTTATGGTGGTTCATGTCAACCTCTGATTGATAAACCCTGGGTTGCTCAATTAAGAGGATCACCAAAATAGTAATCAGAAACATTGGTCCCCGCCCCTAGTTGACAGTAGCCCAGTTTCAAAATGCACAAACAAACTCAGAAAAATTGTATAATCACTACAACAATGATGGCTTTGAAAATGGCAATGGATAACGCAAAAATCATATCTGTATGATTATTCATGGATCCCATATTTACAGTCATCACGAATACCCATTAACCACTTAATAAAAATAACATAGCTATCGCCATTCACATGGTAATTTTAAAAAAAAAAAGTTAGAACAGCAATCTATCCCCCAATATCACAAAAAAATGGCTTGTATGTTCACATGTCATGTCTGAAGCGTCCAAAAAATGCTATGGGTTCTTCATTGGGTTTACCACATGATCCCTGCGATGCCTGGTTATCAGAATCCCCAATCAAAATCACCTATAACCAGGACACAAATGTTGACAAATTGGTGAATGATAAGTGGATCATCAGAATCATAAAAATTACATATATATATATTACCTATAAAAACATCCTATAAACTATAAATTATAAATGTAACATGATCCCATGGGTAATATCCCCAATCAATGACCAATAAATGTGCGTTCCGATCACCAGGTCGCCGCGGCTGCGAAGCCGATGGCGTGCTGCTCGTCCATCGAGCGCTTCAAAGGTTCACCGAGGTCCACGTCGGTGCGCGACCAGCCAGGCCGGTCCTGGAGAGTTCGGAAAACCAGGGCCTGGAACTCCTGGGAACCACGGAGTCATGATGTGAAAAAGTATAACTGGTTGGTGGTTGAGCCAATTTTTGTGGAAAAAAATAACATACCATTGGTTGGTCATATACTATTAATATAGATAATATAGATATGTTCCAAACCACCAACCAGTATAAGTATAAGTATAGAACAAAAGCAAAGACAAGGGGAAATATAATGAATTATATAGATATGTTCTTGTTTTGGGCGTTTTGGATTGAGTTGACCAATGATCAAGAGGTTCACCCCGGGGTCAAATCTGGATGATGTTTTCCCCCAAAATTTCCAGGTGTCCTGCGTGTCCTGCGACATAATTGGGGGGCATCCCATGCACAGGTGTGAACTAAGCAAGGTCGTTTGCGCCAAAAATTATTGACAGACCTGGTGTTTTTCACTCCATGAATCCATGAAACTGGTAAATCACCAGCCGCCCAACACTTTCAACATCTTTGAACATGTTCGCTGCAACCTGGACGTTTGCCCGGAGTTGATGTCCCGCAATCAACGTATTGTTCAGAGGGGGTGGCTAATTTTGATCCCTCATGAAGATAAAGTTGATGTTATTTCCCCAACCAACATATTGTTCTGAGGAGGTGGCGAATGTTGATCCCTCCTGAAGATAAAGTTGATGTTGTTAGCCCGTTTAGCATATTGGTCATAGGGGGTGGCGGATTTTGATCCCTCATGATGATCAGGTGATATTGTTTCCCCATGAAGATATATAACTGTATTCAAGGTATCTTTCACATGCCACCGTGGCCTAATTTTCCCCCTTGGCCTTGTTTGGATTCGAACTTCCCACCAACACAGAATTGTCTCTTTTATGTCACAATGATGAGTCTGGGCGAACGTTAAGGTTGCGGACAACATGTTTATTGGCAATGCCAACACCCCCGCGCCTGCAGTAGACCTAAGGCCTCTCGCCATCTCTGATCCTGGAGGCCAATTCTGGTGAAGTCATTGGCTACCCCAATAAGATGGAGTAATAATCAAAATGGACTAACATCTTATTTTGATTTACTCCATCATCTTATTTTGGAATAATACTCAACCAAAATCTCTAGTTCCCCAGGTCTTTGATTTTTGATCCGTCCCCATGTGTAAAACGTAGGACTGATTCTCTACTAGATGTTGATTTGCCTTGTAATTCTCTCATGAATCGTAGCATGGCCAGCATCGGTGCCGATCCGTTGTTCGTTGTTTTGTTCCGAGTTCTCTCACAGCCGCTGTTGTTCTGGAGTGGCCATAAGCCACAGGTGCATCAGCGGCCAAAATACATTGAACAAATAGTTGCGCAAAAAATGGTGCATGCCAAAAACCACCCAAAATGAACAAGAAGTCAACAGTATGATGACGTTTCAGCCATCACAGGTCTTTCATCATCTCTAGTTTTCTCGGGTTGGTCATCATTTCCCCATTAAATGCTCATGTTTCTTGGTGATTCATCATGATGAATCCATATTTGGACCCACTTCATATACCCTCAGGTAAACCAATATATAGCCATGGAAAATCACCATGTTTAAATGTAAATCAACTATAAACAACCTTTTTCGATATGTATATATATATACATTGTGTTGAATTACTAAAGGGTACTTGTTCCATGTGCTTTTTTTCCCCACCCCACCGCCTCCAACCCGCTTGGCCACAAAGGGCCACGGCGCTCCTTTTCGCAGGCCGACACCAACGATCCGTGGAAGACCAGGTTGCTTTCAAGACCCAGAACCTTCAAAGCTTGGGACACGCCCGGAGGACAACGAAAGGATGGGTAAAAGGATGGAAAAGGGGAACACACATTCTGTATGTGAAGCCTCTGGGTAGATGATGTTCTTCGAACTAACAAGACTAACATGTCATCATTTAAGTATATTTAAGTCATCCATGCTGAAAAAATGTCATTGATTGATATGATTTGAAGCATCAAGATCTATGATTGGATGACTGTTTCCATGAGGTACAACATTGTTTTGACATGAGGCAACAGATCCTTTGACCCGTGGTGAACCAACAATTGCCAGGCAAAATGCAATGCCGACCAGCAGAATGGCAACAGCCGGGACTGTGGTAAGGGTAACTGGATGGATTTCTGGTTGTGTACGCTCCCTCTGGTTCCATGTTAAGGTTCGAATGATGAGTCGACAAGGAAATCTCTGATTTCTCGGGTGTTCAAGCCCCTAAGAATCCCATGATGCTTTCACCTGGGTCCCAGTTTGTTCTGAATCATTTTTCGGGTCCCGAACCTGATTTGAGGCTCCATGGTGAGGTTCGATCTGCGCTTTCTCTTGGAAATCCCCATATTAGTTGGTGGGTTTTTTTTAGAAAAGTGTCTTCAAAAATATTGTCGTCTGAACCAAAATGAAGCAAGGATCATTTGATTTCCCCCCAAATGGTCCATTTTCGGGAAAACCTACAAATCATCTCACAGTAATCATCCTTACTGTAACCCCAATCCCAACCTGAACCAATCAACCCCAGATTTCCGAACATTTCCCACCTATGTTAGGCTATGTGACTATAAAAATCCACATGGTTTTCATTCACCCCCCCAGCAGCACCGTCACCGTCACCTGCAGCTCCAGCTGTAGCTGCAGCGCCAAGTCCCAGCGCTTTGCCTTCTCCACCGCGCTGCTGCAGGCGGCGAAGGACACCACCGTGGCTTCCTACGGCCGCGCCGGTGCCGGAGCCGGGTGGCGCCACGGAAAGGGTGGGTCGAAGCACCAAAAGGTGGGGATTTTGGGCCAGAAAGTCCCAAAGCATCACCCCCAACTTCGCCATATCGAGTTAGTTAGCTATATCACTTGTGAAATATCCGATATGATATGTCCCCATGCAATATCCTATTCATTGAAAGTGTCTATATCATTGCTATGGCACAGATATCATTCATGCTTGGTTTAGTCTCCATTTTTCCCATGGATTTTCCCATGAAAAATCCCCTGAGCCCGCATTTTCCCATGAAAAATCCCCTGGTGTTCATCATTTTCCCATGAATTTCCCATGAAAAAATGCCCTGCACCTGTTGCTTTCCTCGTAGCTCATCCAAGACCTGCAGCGCCCAGGGCCACCGGTAGCCCTTCTCGCACGCAGAGCTGGCCGCGTTGTGCGCCACCACAGAGGTTTCGAGGTGGCCGTCGAACCTGGTGGCGGCCACGCGGCCACAAAAAATATCTGGGGGAACCCAGGAAAAATTTGGAGTTCAACCAAGAGAAATGGCGGTGTTCAGCCATAAATCTGGATGTTGTTGCCAACAAAAAACTGGGGAAATTCAAAACTTCATCATAAATCTGGATGTTTAACCAACAAGAACATTTGGAATTTAGCAAGTTCGCCCGCAAAACTGACGATGTCACCAACCAAAACAATCGCATTTCCACCATTGAAGCAATCTGCGTTGCTATTCGCCCACCAAAGACATGGACTTCGGAGGGCCGAATCCCACCGGGACATTGAAACCGAGGGGCATTGATGAAAGTAGTGCCAAGGCCGCACACCACTGTCCGCACTTCTCCTACATGTAGGATGTTTGGGACCCGGAGGTGGACATCAAAATCAGCAAAGAAAATACAAACTCACGACATGTCGCTCCGGCATGAATTTGCATGGACCATTCCTCAGTTTTTTGGTATCACAATTCACTTAGGCACGATGTTTGCCGAATCCAAGTGTGACATTTACCATTGAGTTGTCTAAGAATATTAGTTGGCATATAAATATCAACAATCAACTTGTTCTTTGAATTTAGATTCGCTAACATGATACTTACCGAAAAATAAGACTATGATGCTTATGAACGATGATGCATCACCCGTAAATTTGATACTGTATCTTTTTTTCTAACCATCGTTTTCTGTGAAATGTTACCATAACGATTCGCCCGGCTCCGCTGCGCTGATGCTGGCGGCGAAGCTCACCACGTCCACTTGCAGCGAGGCCTGGAAGAGCGCTAACAGCGAACTGCGGTTCGCGAACACCCGGTTCGCTTCACATCAAAACGGGTGCAAAAAATGGATATCGTTATCCAAATATATCCAAATATATCCAAATATATCCAAATAGATAAATTATAAAATCGATCGTCCAAATCTTAGTTGGTTCAAAAAATGTGTGGGAAGTTATAGCTTTTTGACCCCAGCCCACATGGGCAATTAACCTTTTTGAACATGTTCTTGGCGAGTGAATTTCAGGACTTAAGCAATATATATAAAGATTCACCGAGAGATCGCACGTAATATAGTTGGAATATCTTGGAATATGTTGGAATATTATCAACCTTTGATGAGTAAGTCCATTTACCAACATATATACCGATATGAATATATATGAATATATATATAGTTAGATATACATCTAAACAAGGATGGTTGACCGTTGATATGTTTTATAAAATTGTTTATTCAATTCATCGGATTTACGTTTGTATCCATGAAATCCCCAAAGCAATCGTAAAGGTAAACCATTTTAACCAAGGGAAAACGTCGCTGCTTGAAGCATAGCAAGCACTTGGATGTTGAAACTGGCAAGAAAACGGAATTTTAGCCAGCGAAAATGAGGATTGAAGGAACTGCCAAAAAAAAAAGTCGAAAGATTGGGAAATCGGGACAGAAGGCAGCAGGCCACATGAATTGGTGAACCGGCCTGGATGCCAAGAACAATGGAGATTGTTTCACAACTATATCTAATACCCTCCGGAGAATTGCCTTATGCGAATTTTACCACCAGTGTATAAGGTAAAAAGGTAATTTACCAGTAAATTTGCCAAAACAATGGGTGATACCCTTAGTGATACCCTTATTCATGGCAATTTACCAATGTCTATGGTGGATCTATTGGGTCCAAAGTCAGTAAGATCGGTGGAGTCGGAGCCATCCACGGATTTTTGGAACCCAAGGATGGTGCCCGGGTAACCGTTCCAAACCCCAACGGATGATCATTGGATTTTCCCATTCAAATTGCCACTTATATAGGGTGATTCACCCTATTTTTGTGATTTTTTGGGACAAGCCATAATATCATTGCTGATTTATATCACCATTAGTGACGCTTTGCTGCCAAATGTCATATGGTTGGTGAGTTATATTCAAATCATATCCTATATATATACATATATATATAATATCTTCATTTAGACATAGATTCGTTTCACATGCCATATCCCCATTAGAATCCCGTTTCATATGGGTTCAGGAAATGGTTCAGTTTAGTGTACATCCAAAAACACTTATCCCGTGACAGTTCCAGTTTTCCCCATGAAAACTTGTCATGGGAAAACTGGCACGGCTGTACTCAATGGATTGCTTTTTACGCTTAAAATCTCTGGAAAACTCATCCATATTTCATCCATATTTCATCCATATTTCATCCATATGTCATCCATATTTCATCCATAGTTCATCCATATATCATCCATATATCATCCATATTTCATCTGGGAAAATGCTGGAAAATCCGGCGCCAGTTTCCGATCCTTCGCCATCCTCAGCATCTCCAAGGCCAGGAGCCACTTGTTACCCTTCTCGCAGGCACTAGAGGCTGCCTTGGAGGAGGGGATGCCGTTTTTTTTTACTGGATGAAAATTACCGTTGATACTTAACTACTTAACATTAATTGTGTATGTTCTCTATTTGACTAAAATGTATATTGGATTAGAATTATATGACATTACCTTACATTGTGCAAGCTGGAAATGACCATGTTTAGTGGGTAACTAGTGGGTAAACAATGGTGAATATAGGTAGATAATCCATTTTTTAGGGCCATGTTCATAGTTATATGAACAATTACCAGAGGGTATCATGGATAGTTCAGGGGTTTTGGGGTAAAAACCTCTTTTTTTTAACACTAAACGACCAAGGCACATTGTAGCTGATCAAGTCCAATGGAAGCCTCTGGGCAGAGGCTGCACTGTCCAAGGTCTGGAAACAGGTTCAGGTACCCGCATCAAAAATTACAGCTACGGTACTACCGGTTCAAAATGACATCTACGAAGTTGTGTGAATCTAACCGTTAGCATTCTTGAAGTTGGAAAAAACGACTCATGGTTGTGAAAATTCCTGGCTGGCTGGGCAAGCATTTCATGTGCCCCAAATTCCATGACTCGATTTGAGGAAGCAAAAATTCCAGGAAACCATGGATGCTTTCACCATCAAGTCTAGGATGTAAACCATCTGGTTAATGTGGGGCATTTCAATAGTTTGAGATGATACGGGGGAATAGGGCTACTCCTAAATCATCTATTTCAACATAGGATTTTCTATTGTAAACCATCCAGCGAGCTTGGGGTACCCCCAGGACTCAGGAAACCCCAAAAAAATCGAGATTTTTCAGTGAACAATCGCCAGGTGAGGACACCAACTATATTCCAAGTAGTCCCGAAAATTATCCCCATGATATTCCATCACATTGCCATGATTGCTGAAAAAATCCCAAGACATCACTTCTGGTTTATAAATCACCCGCCCTGATCATAATTGGGGAAGGAACGCCATTTGTTAAGAGTTGAGACATCAATCAATTCCGCAACACACAGATTTTTGTTGTCAAGTTAGGTTAGGATTATGAAAATCTATGAAAATCTACTAGGGATTCAGTTGGTGCCATTATGCCAACTTTTTTGTTATAACGGCTACCCCCAGTCTCTACCTCCCCAGCGCCGCAACGCGGCGCACCTCCAATCCTCGGCCAGCTGCAACAAGCTCAGCGCACCGCGCCAGAGCCCCGCCTTTTCGAAGCTGCTGAGGCAACCTCCCAGGCCCGAACGACCATGGGTTTTGCGGAAAATCTACGGTGGTTGAATGATCGGTTCATGGTTGTTTAATGGTGGTTTCATGATGGTTTAATGATGGTTTAATGGGATTCAGAAAAGATTGGTGTTCCAAGTTGAAACATCTATGAAAACATGGTGATGATCATCAATTTGATTGGGGGGTCCGGATGTTTTTGCTTTAATTAATCTTAAACCAATCCAATGAGGGTATACATAATATATACACATATATGAGCTATGGTCAATACTCATGGTTAATAACCATTAATAGGGGCTAGTCATCCAATGGTTCATAGGGATTTATAATAACCATTATAAGGATCCTTATTATGGATGGGATGACCATCAA
>Ga0126342_10022067_pt1 | contig 10557 bp, 10 predicted proteins | sample Cyp1metagenome_FD_92528 | JGI IMG/M metagenome (GOLD analysis project Ga0126342, IMG submission 92528) | Coral microbial communities from Lord Howe Island, Old Settlement Bay, Australia - Cyphastrea 1 metagenome | ecosystem: Host-associated > Invertebrates > Cnidaria > Coral ...
CTCTTGATTTTATTTTTGCAAATCCCTCAGTTGGATGACTGATGATTTTCTCTTTGCGCAACATGTGGGGTTGAACCCCCCAGATTTCATTTTTGCAATTTGGGTTCAGTAGCCTGGGTACCTTTCTCAGGGGTGCAACCCCACCTGGTGCATCACAAGGGGATATTTGTCTCGTTTTTCAACATGCCTTTAGGCACTCTTGTAACTTGCAAAAGCATTTATCTTGGGTTGATTGTGTTAAAGAAATCCGGCGCTTCAATACACTTCACTGTAAGAGCGCAGTAAAAAGTGCCACTACTTCCGGGCAGACACACTTACCTGGAATCACAGATGCTTGCCCAGCACTCACTCCTTGCATTCGATCCGTAAATCAACCACCAAGTGTTTGGAACTGAAGCAAAGAATGCAGTTTCTGACACAGTCAGACAAGGGCTCAACTTTGCAATCTGCAGAATCTCATGGAACTTCAGCTTTGGCAAACTTTCTTGCTTGTTGATTCGAGTTGATTTGTCTAGGCCTCTGGCATCGAGCCAGAGGTCGGTGTGTGGTGATGGTCTCCTGCGCTTGCAGGACCCATTGGAGAGATCTAGCTCCACAGATTTGAAGTCAAATCCGTTTTTTGCACCTTGGTTCATTCAATGCATGCTACATCATGCTACATCCCACTGAATCCAAAAGCCCAGCAGGGCTCGGCAACAGGCATCCTTGGCTGGCCAAAAAAAAGTTTTGCAAATTGCTGACGATTGCGTGGTTTGCACCTTTGCTTGATGCTGAGGCCAAGCACTTGAAAGAACCAGTTCTTGCCTTGACAGCTTCAGACATGACCCGTGTTGAACTGCAAGTTTGACATGTCTTGAATTAGGGACTTGAAAGCGGTTGAAATTTGAGGTGGATGCTCTTTTGGAGAAGGGCCCATGCTGTGCGCCAAAGACTGTTGCGCTGCGCGCTCAAGAGACAGATAGAAACTGTGCATTGGGCGGAGGAGTTGGATCAATTTTGTCTTCCTGATAGTCGGTCTATAATATTTGGCAATGCCAACATAGTATATTGAAATCCGCCTCACAGTGCTGGGCATTGGGTGGAAACTTACCCCTAGCCGGCCGGAGACATGTGCGGAAGAACAATGTCCTTTCTTTTTAGTCAACGCATATATGCCGTCAACTCCGTCAACTCAAGATGTGTTTCATCCTCCCTGGCAGTCCAAAATTTCCTCTGGAAAGCAGGCATGGCCTGGCTCCCGGTAAACTAAGGCCACATTGAAATGCTTGGTCCGCACCTCGGGACAACCGGGACAACATTCCAAAGCCGCAAAATGAACTGACGCACAGAACCGAACCGCACATTCCGCCTGCTGCTGAAATCTTTTCTGGAAGGTCGGGAAAGGCCAAAGACGCTAGTTGAAAAAGTTGAAAGCATTTTTTTCTGGCATCAGCGTGCCGTTTGGAGTCCGTTTGGTGGGCTGGAGACCTCAGTGCACCCAAAATGGGTCTAAAGTCTCACCCAAGGCCAGCGCAGCACCATCAATGTCATGGTGTTGCCTTCAGTATCCAGTATCGATTGCTTCATTTGGACCTATTTAACGCGAAAAAGTCCCACAAAACAAGTGTATATTGACAGAAAGGTCCCATGCCAGAGCATTTTTCGTTGCTCCAGTGCGAGCCCGCGGGTTGCACCAAAGCTGAACCGCAACATGTTTCAGCAAGTCTCTATTCAATGACAAAGAGGTCCGCAAACACAGAGCTAGAACACGCGACGCAACATGTATGATGAAGGAGATGTGACATCATTCAAGAAACAGCTGTATAGAGTTTTGGCATTAATTATCTAGAATCTAGAATAAAAGTGAAGATGAAGGGGCTCCGAAGAAATTAGCTGCAGAATATTAGCTGTCGTATGGATAAAGGTATAAAATGCCAGAGTAGAAGCATAGTCTTGTTTGCCCCTAAAACTTGACCCTTCAAGGCGGGGTGGTTTAATTGTAATTGCGAGAAAGGTGGAACCAACCCGTGCAAAATGTCACAGCCATGTGCGTACTACAAGAGCTATGATGCAGACCGAAGAGATTGTGCAAGAAGAAGCGGAAGAGGCAACAACATGAACAGCATTGAACAGCCAGAACAGCTAGTAAGTGCGAAAACTGGGGTTGTTTTTATCGGAGCACTTAGCTTGGTCTTGCTTCAGGATTGCGAGTCAGGCTTAGACGAGTTTGGCTGGGATCCAATGGTGGATGACTATTTGGAACCTCGGATGGGCAAGTATTTCGCGGCATTGTGCAGATTTAAGTTTAGCATGTTTAGCGGCACTTTCAGAGTGCCTGGTATTCAAGTCAATGCAGCATAGTATCATAGTATCGAGTTCAACTGCTGGATTCTTTCTACGTGCCGCGCTGGGACTAGCATTGTTCAAAAGCTTCAGGAGGCGTTGGTGGAAGAAGCAACGTTCTCAGTCCTAACAGCCTAGAAAACAGAGATGCTTCGGTTGGGGTATGTTACGATTGTATGCGATTGTTACGAGGGGGTTGGGAAGGGCTTCATGGGATTGGTGAATTGGTTATGCTGCTTGAGCTCACTGTTTTCCTCGGGTGGCTTTGAGTCAAGACACGAGGTCCCATGAAAGTTCAACCGAGAAACGCGATGAACCGATGAGTTACACTCAGACTTAGCTCGACGTGTCTCGTCGCTGTTGCAAGGCTCGGGATGAGGAATCCCAAGTTGACTGGGCTTGGATCTCATGTCAGTTCTTTGAAGCTTGGCAGGAAGCATTCAAACCACTGCCTAGGGTGTGTTTATGAAGGAAAGCGGTCTCTGCGGTTAAGTCCCAGATGTGGTTGCCAAGGAAACATTGGAGCCAACGCAGGATCAGGATCGACAATGAAGCTTTCATTTTAAATATTCTGAGCGATCCTTGATGGTTTTTGTTTTGCCCCTATTCCTTCTGCAGCATTGGTCATCTTGGATCAGTCCGTTGACCAGCATGGAATCATGTGCTGACCCTTTGCTAAGCTTGGGAGGGCGCTTTTTTGAAGGAACAAGACCCCTTTTTTGGAGGAACAAGACTCCCATGATTGCTTCAATCTATTTCTTCGCTGTTCGGCATCTCAAGCTGGAGCAACTGTATTCAGTCGGGCATGATTGCCTTTCTCTAGATTGTCAAGGAGAAATAGCTTCTAGTCAAAGCCCCGGCAAATTCAGTTCATACAAGATTCTGCTAGATTCTGCTGGCATGTCCACACTTTTTGTATGCGATTTCAGCTCGGTTGACCTCTTGCAGATGGTTGGCCCAAGAAGGCGACTTCTGAACGACGGCTAATGAATTCTACTACTTTCTTAATTTTCTTATATGTTCTGGCAAGCTGGCAGTCCCGGCAGTGGTGCTGGCAGTGCTGGTAGTGCTGGTTTTAAAACAATGCTTACACCATTGCTCCAGATACACGCAGCTCTAGAACGCTTCTCTCCAGGGAGCTTGCAGGAGCGATGGCAGCTCGACTAATTTTAGGTGCTCGGTAGGTACTGGTGAGCTGAGTGAGTTGAATGAAATGAGCGAGCTGAGTGAGCTGAGGTCATATCTTCAAAACAAGAAGACTTTGGCCCAGGCTTCACCCGGCTCTGCCCGGCTCCTGCTCAGCTCTGTCCAGCCTGTGTCCAGGTCACAACTGCTAATGAGCCCCCAAGAGGCGCGATGCATCCAGAGCCGACTTGGGGATGCGACAAACGCGGTTCTCTTTTGCTTTGGGCCGCAGATCGCGTTTTGGAAGCAATGCAAAACTTCCTTTTCGGCTTGCCTAGACCGAACATGCCAGGATCTCAGCACATGATGTTCAATTGTTTTTTTCATAGTGAGAGCCCTGAACCCTAAACCCTAACCCGGGTGGTGACTGAGTGGAAATGGGTCGGCATTGGCTACGTCAAGCATTTTTTGGGCGCCGATCCAAGCACAAATCGAGCCTGTGTGTAACTACGGTTTTAGACCGTGCGTATGTATTGACATAATTCGTTACAATACTAATTATATCTAATTATACATATTATACATATATATATATATAATTAAATTATATATATATACAGTATATGCCTTGAGCTTCCATGAAAAAGAAGGTGTTGCAAAATATATATATCCAATTTTTCAGAGTGAAAGCCCGGTTTTCCTTTGGCTGCATCGTCGGCGGCTTTTGACGCTGGGTTGTTGCCGGGTTTTCACAGGATATTTACGCATTTTTACGGGATATTTAGGGGTTTTCGACGGGTTAGCAAAACCAGGTGTTCCTCCAATAGCAAGTGTTCGGTGCCAAAACCCATTTTTTCCTGATCAAAAACTTGGTTTTTGTCCCGCAACCAACTTTTTTTTGAAGGATATGGAAGCCATAGGTCGTATATACACTTGAAGTGTATATATATATATATAATTATATAATTGTAGGGCTTCGCACACCGGCGATGCCCCAAGGGTTGTTGGTGTTGCCCAGAATGTCGCCCGCTTGCTCTGCTGTTGTTGGTGTTGGTGTTCTTGTTCTTCTTGTTCTTCTTGTTCTTCTTGTTCTTCTTGCTGTTCTTGCTCTTCTTGCTCTTTTTGCTCTTGTTGGTCTTGGTGTTGTTATGGTGTTAGTGTGATTGGTGGCGTTGCTTCGGTGCATCTTGCAACATCTTGCAACCATTTGACTACACGGCTTGTTTCTTATTCGTTTGATGTTTTCACGTTTTTTCGAGATGCTCGGAGCAAAAAATATGGTCGAAGGAAGTTTAGAAGTCAAACTTCCGACAATATGGATAGATGAAAAGCGGAGATGGGAAGAGTCAGAGAAGAGAAGAGAATAAGAAAGAAAATCAAAAAGAGAAAGTCTCCGAAGAAAGAAGATCCATGTTCGCGAAAAGGTAGGAAAGTCGCGAAACGCTGCGTTTTTCCAATGATTTGTGGCTCCGGAGCAGGCAGGCAGACAGACAGACAGACAGATAAAGGTACGAGTCCTAGTGACCACTCCTTGTCTCTCAGTTGACTGAGATTACACAAATTAAAATGATCAAGGACTGCTGACCTTCTACGGATATATTCAAAGTATGTCCGCCAAGCAATGCTTGATTCCATGTATGCATGAACGCTCCAAAGAGCAAAAAATACGCCGCCGAACAAAGTACAAAAAACATTTTTTCCGGATTTGGACTTTATCAAACATTGTTCGTCTCCGCGGGACCGATGTCTTTAGCCTGAAAAGTATATAGATATCAGCACGTAGACATCGAGATGTTGGAATGAACAACCGCAAGAAAGCAATAAAAAAGCATCACGAGATAATAAGCAAAAAGAAGTTTCGCATGGTATTTTATATTTTATATATATACATATACTCTATGTGGTCACCATGCTCGTCATGCTGTGTTTTACCATAAATTCCCCAAACAGTGTGCTGTTAGGGGTTCTCAATGCTTTCTTAAGGCGCCCGCCTTGGTATTGGATGGTGTGTCCGCCTTCCCGAGGGTCTTGTCTCCCTTTCTCTCCCATTGTACTCCTTCTTGTTTCCCTTTGCAGAATGGTGCTTCCCTTTGTTGGATGGTGTGCCCGCCTTCCCGACAATCTTGTCTCCCTTTGTCTCCCATTGTACCCCTTCTTGTATCCCTCTGTTGGATGGTGTGCCCGCCTTCCCGAGGGTCTTGTCTCCCTTTGTCTCCCATTGTACCCCTTTTCTTGTTTCCCTTTGCTGGATGGTGCGTCCGCCTTCCCTTGTTCGTCTCCCATTGTACCCCTTTTTCTTCTTTCCCTTTGTTGGATGGTGTGTCCGCCTTAGCGAGGGTCTTGTCTCCCTTTGTCTCCCATTGTACCCCCTTTTTCCTTGTTTCCTTTTGATGGATGGTGCGTCCGCCTTGCAGAGGGTCGCTTGTCTTCTTTGTCTCCCATTGTACCCCTTTTTGTTTCCCTTTGTTGGATGGTGTGTCCGCCTTCCCGCGAGTCTTGTCTCCCTCTGTCTCCCATTGTACCCCTTTTCTTGTTTCCCTGTGTTGCATGGTGAGCTCGCTTTCCCGAGGGTCTTGTCTCCCTTTGTCTCCCATTGTACCCCTTCATGTTTCCCTGTGTTGGATGGTGAGCTCGCCTTTCCGAGGGTATTGTACCTCTTCTTGTTTCCCTTTGGTGGATGGTGTGTCCGCCTTGGCAAGGGTCTTGTCTCCCTTTATCTCCCAGTTCCCCCTTTCTTGTTTTTTACCTTTGTTGGATGTTGTGTCCGCCTTAGCGAGGGTCTTGTCTCCCTTTGTCTCCCATTGTACCCCTTCTTGTTTCCCTGTGTTGGATGGTGAGCTCGCCTTCCCGAGGGTCTTGTCTCCTTTGTCTCTCATTGTACCTCTTCTTGTTTCCCTTTGGTGGATGGTGTGTCCGCCTTCCCGAGGGTCTTGTCTCCCTTTGTCTCCCATTGTGCCCCTTCTTGTGTGTCCGCCTTCCCGAGGGTCTTGTCTCCCTTTGGCTCCCATTGTACCCCTTTTTTTTGTTTCCCTTCGATGGATGGTGTGTCCGCCTTAGCAAGGGTCTTGTCTCCCTTTATCTCCCATTGTACCCCTTTTATTGTTTCCCTTTGTTGGATGGTGAGCTCGCCTTCCGGAGGGTCTTGTCTCCTTTGTCTCCCATTGTACCCCTTCTTGTTTCCCTTTGTTGGATGGCGTGCCCTCCTTCCCGAGGGTCTTGTCTCCCTTTGTTTCCCATTGTACCCCTTCTTGCTTCCCTTTGTTGGATGGTGTGTCCACCTTCCCGAGGGTCTTGTCATGTTTTGTCTTCCTTTGGCTCCCATTGGACCCCTTCTTGTTTCCCTTTGTTGGATGGTGTGCCCGCCTTCCCGAGGGTCTTGTCTCCCTTTGTCTCCCATTGCACCCCTTGTTGCTTCCCTTTGTTGGATGGTGTGTCCACCTTCCCGAGGGACTTGTCATGTCTTGTCTCCCTTTGGCTCCCATTGTATGGTGCCCCCACCTTCCCGATGGTCTTGTCTCCCCTTGTCTCCCCATGTGCCTGTGCTGAAATGTGTGTCTGCCTTCCCGAGGCCTTGTCTCTCCTTGTCTCCCAGCTTCTCTCCCATTGTCTTCCCACATGTGTGCCTGTGTTGGATGGTGCGTCCGCCTTCCCAAGGTCTTGTCTCCCCTTGTCTCTCCCTTTGTCTCGCCATGTTTCCCATTGTCTCCCATTGTGCTTCCCCACATGTGTACCTGTTGGATGGTGTGCCCGCCTTCTCCAGGTCTTGCCTCCCCTTATCTCCAATTGCGCCCCAATTACAGTGTCTTGTTACGGGTTCTTCATAGAATGCTTTCTTAAGGATGTTGTGCCCGCCCTCCCGAGGTCTTGTCGCTCCTCGTCCCCCATTGTCTCCCCACACGTGTGCCTTTGTTGGATGGTGTGTCCGGGGCCTTGCCTTCCTTGTCTACCAGCTTGTCTCCCAGCTTGTCTCCCAGCTTGTCTCGGAGCTTGCCCCCGCTTGTCTCCCAGCTTGTCCCCCAGCTTGTCTCCCAGCTTGTCTCCCAACTTGTCCTTCTTCATCTTTCCCTTTGTTGGATGGCACCATCTCTCCCTTTTCTCCCACCTTGTCCAAGCTTGTCTCCTGGCTTGTCTCCCAGCTTGTCTCCTATCTAGCCTTGTCTCCCAGCTTGTCTCCCATCTTGTCTCTGGCTTGTCTCCCGGCTTCCTTCTTGTTTCCCTTCGTTGGAAGGTGCGTCGGCCTTCCCGAGGTCTTGCTTTCGCTTGTCTCCCCCACATTTCCGCCTTTGTTGGCCTTGTCTCCCTTGTTTGTCTCCCTTGTCTCCCGGCTTATCTCCTAGCTTGTTTCCAAGCTTGTCTCCCATCTTGTCTCCTTGCCAGCTTGTCTTCCTTTTAACCTTCTTGTTTCCCTCTGTTGGATTGTGTCTCCGCCTCCCCGAGGCCTTGTCTCCCTTGTCTTCCAGCTTGTCTCCCATCTTGTCTCTCAGCTTGTCTCTCTTCTTGTTTCCCTTCAGTGTGTCGGCCGCCTTGTCTCCCATCTCGTCTCCCAGCCTGTCTCCCACCTGCTTGTCTCCCCTTGTCCTGTCTCCCAGCTTGTCTCCCTTCTTGCTTCCCTTGGACGGTGCGTCCGCCTTCACCTTTGTTGGATAGTGCGTCCGCCTTCCCGAGGCCTTGCCTCCCTTGTCTCCCATCTTGTTTCGCGTGCCTTTGTTGGATGGTGTGTCCGCCTTCGCCTTGTCGCCCACCTTGTCTCCCAGCTTGCCTTCCTTCTTGTTTCCCTTTGGTGTGTGTGTGTGTGTCCGCCTTCCCGAGGCCTTGCCAGCTTGTCTCCCAGATCTTGTCTCCCAGATCTTGTCTCCCACCTTGTCTTCCTTCTTGTTTCTGTCTGTTGGATGTGTGTCTGCCTTCCCCCTTGTCTCCCATTGTGCGTCTTTTTGTTTCCTTCTGTTGGACGGTGTGTTTTTTCCGAGGCCTTGTCTCCTTTGTTTCCCAACTTTTTCCCAGCTTGTCTCTCAGCTTGTCTCCCCGCTTGCTCTCAGTTTCTCTCCTTTCTTGTTTCCCTTTGTTGGATGGTGTGTCCGCCTTCCCAAGGCCTTGTCTCTATTGTCTCCAGCCTGTCTCCCATCTTGATTCCCCGCTTGTCTCCCAGCTTGTCTTCCTTCTTGCTTTCCTTTGTTGAAAGGCGTGCCCGCCTTCCTGAGGCCTTGTCTCCCTTTCTTCCCAGCTTGTCGCCCAGCTTGTGTCTCTTTTTGTTTCCCTTTATGGCGAGTGGTTTCATTTTGCATTTTAGTTGATGCTTTGGAAATATTGAGTTACTCGCCCGCATGGAAGCTGCGGGCGCGCGGGTTGAGAATGATGTCATCTTTCGCTTTCATCCTCCGATGTTTTCATTACATCCAATTTTACACTCCTATGCTGCTTGATCCGAGCGTTTGGATCCAAGTACTCTTGCACCTCCATCGGATGTTTCATTCATCGTTTTTCGACATCTAGCGTTGCGACAAAGCAAGCGAAGCCGAAAAAAAACTAAAAGCGAAGCGGCCTCCGTCACTGTCCGGCACTTATTGCAAACATTTTCACGATTCCTGCTATCTCATGTGTTTGACCCTGTTCCTCAAAACGCTTCTTGAATCCACCCACCGTTTGGGGTCTATGGTGGTGTAATTTCGTTCGCTCTCATGATTCTTATATAAACTTGACGTTTTTTTGTGCTCTAGTTTCTTTAATCCTCCCTTATCTCCTAGTGGTTTTGATTTTTGTTTCTGATGATCTCGGGGTGCCAAGGATGCCAGAAAGGCACAGGGCAATGGCAGAAGCAAAGCACCAGGAAGACTCGGAGGCTTCAGATACCGCTTGACCTCGTATCCGCGTGGTGTGCGCCTGTGGAATGCCACTTAGCTCTTCTCTTCTTCATCATTCTTACCAACCCACTTCCAAATCAAGGTTTTTTGTGCGCGAACAGAAAGAACGCATTGCTTTTGTTTTCTCCGGGACAGACAAGTCCTGCCCGCAAGGGGATTGAATCTTGAGTGGACATGCGGTGATTTTATCTTGCTTGTCGCTGCAAAATCTCCAGCTGACATTAGTTTTGCGGCTACAGGGCTGTTTTGATGCCACTATCCGCCATGTTTGGCCCGGCAGTGTGCCTATTTGTTGGTTTTAAGTTGCACCCAAACGGGCATTATTGGTTTCCCGCGTTTGAAATGGAGCTGGTACTTGTAGAGACATACAGGAAAAGGTTGCCAAGACCATGAATTCTGGTTCTAGGGATTGTCTATATTTTCGGGACGTCACGCCCACAGATTGTGTTCTGCTGATTGGTGTCACTTGACAAGCGCAACAAATTTCAATTTGAAATTGTTGAAGAATGGCTGGAAGGAGACCTGGCAAGATTCTGCCAATGCCGCAGGCAGATGCACACGATGGTGGTTGGCCCTTTTGTGGCAGAGTCGCAAGTCTTTGTCACTCAGCCAGATGGACTGGGTTTGTCATGGTTGCAACGTTGCACCTCATACAATGCTTGCCACAGAAGGTAGGAGTCTGCCCACGGCTGTAACATTTCCATTGCGCAGCAATTTCTGTGATTTTGGCCAATTTGGGCAGGGTGCAAACAGCAGTGTTGCGACGAAGGGCCCTCTGCAGGTTTGAAACTCGGGCTGTAGCCACTGGGGGAAACTCATGTTTAGCAGATACAACTATACGTGTTGGCGGACTCGGCTTGTCCAGGTGCAACTGGAACTTTTCACTGTCTTAGCTTGAGAAAGGCGTCCCATTGGAATCAGCATGCTCCAAAGATAGAAAGAAAAGAGTCTGCCCCATATTCACCCAAGGAAGTTTAGGAGTCAAACTTCCGACAATATGTACAGATGGAAAAGCAGAGGTGCGAAGAGTCAGAGAAGAGAAGAGCAGAAGAGAGAAGATCAGAGAAGAGAAAGAGTGAGAAGAAAGAAGATGCAGGTGCGCCCGCGAAAAGGTAGCAAAGTCGCGAAACACTGTGTTTTTCGAATGTTCGTGGCTCCGGAGGGTCGAAAAGTAGGCTCGCTAAAGCGGCGAGTGCGGAGCCATCTGGCCAGATGAGAGATGAAAAATTGCACGCCGTTGTGGCGCGAAGCA
>Ga0126342_10022068_pt1 | contig 10557 bp, 9 predicted proteins | sample Cyp1metagenome_FD_92528 | JGI IMG/M metagenome (GOLD analysis project Ga0126342, IMG submission 92528) | Coral microbial communities from Lord Howe Island, Old Settlement Bay, Australia - Cyphastrea 1 metagenome | ecosystem: Host-associated > Invertebrates > Cnidaria > Coral ...
AACTATATGAATTGATCTATCAACTAATTATTGAACAGATCTGCTTGGTGGTGCAATAACCATCTTGATAAATATGAGTTCGTCAATGGGAAGGATGACATCCCATATATGAAATGAACAATTCCAAAAATGTTTGAAACCACCAACCAGCATAGATATCGCCGCACTTGCAAAACTTCAGAAACCTGAACAATTCGTTTCTTTTGAGGAAAAAAACGAATAATATAACCATATTATTTTACAGTGACGTCCAAGGTCGTTGGTAAGTCCGCGAGTTGCAATCTGGAACCCACATCACCTTGATTTTGGAGGATTTCACCGTTGAAATCGCATTCCTGCAAGGGGCCGTTTGAATCGTTTGGGATCCAGGCATATGTATTTTGAATCTACTGTATATAATGCTATAACATACCTGAAGCCTCCTACGTATACAGTTTTGAGCCTTTCCCGACGCGTATATCAAATTTTAGTTCCGATCAAAAATTTAAGTTCATAAGAAAACGTGCCTTTTCAGCAACATGTTCCTTTCAGCTGCTGACCTCCTTTCAGCTTACTCCGGGACGTTTGCCCAAAGTTTTCTCACTGTAACCAAATATTTTTGCAAACAAGTGAACGGGACACTAGATGGATGCGATGTTCGGGCAATCCTGGATGTTATTCCAACAAAATCCTCCATCATCGGGGTTGAAAACGCACCAGGACTCCAACTGAAGTCAGATCTAGTCGTCACAGAAGTTTCCAAATCATGAGACCAATGGGACGAGTAATGCAGCTTCGGTGTGCACAAAAAGAAGCACCACTGCTGTTGATGCCACAACTTTCCCAGCTCAGTATAGGACAGCAAGAAATCATTGATTGCTTTCAACCCTTTTCGTTGCTTGGAGCTGCACCAAAACAAACGATCTCCTGTGTAAGACAGCCTTGCAAATTGGTCATACCCTTCAAGGCCTTTGATGGCCAGCAACAGGGGCTCATCCAAGTTCCAAGGGCCAGATGTCAAATAGTCCAACAACCATTTGACGAGAATGTTGGTGTCGGACCCCTTGCAAGTCATGTCCGGGAAGTCCCTGTTTGCTATCCATTGCAAGTTTTCTGGCGTAAAATCCTTCATGTCCCTTGGGTGGTTTCCTGTCAAAAAACACCAGTCAGCGAAATAACTGTAGGCCACCTTCAATCTCATTTCCTTCTTTTTTGACATCCCGTCTTCAGTAGGCATGAAATGGCCCAAAGGACCCGCAAGCATGCAAATGCAGCTGGCAACAAAATTCCGAACACAGCCATGTGGAAGCATGTGGAACAGATCCCACTTGATGAAACCAGGATGGTCAGCACCTGGTATCAAAGCCAGAGGTGGTGAGAAGCGCCGGTCCCATGGTACACTTTGGAAAAGGGTATGTCGCCAAACAGCTTTTTTCGACACATCTTCAAACGGAATTCTGTCGCTAGTGTTTGCCAAACACCAAGGACATAGTGAATTTCTCAAGTGCCCCCGTTCACACTGGTATGCTTTAGTTTGCCACGGATGGTCTCCCGCCAATCCCAAGAAAACAAGGAAAAAACATCCATGTTCAGTTGAAATCCCCTCCAGGTAGGCTTTGCGCGCTGAAATGGAACACTCTTTCAGCAAGTTGTCAACCACAGGGTTTCCAGCAGAAGCACCCTCATTGAATTGGCTGTAGTAAACATGAGGACAGCTTGTAATCAAAAAAAGCCGCTGCAATGAACCAAGGCCAGTTCGTAGCAATGGGCCCCAACTAAGTTGAAGCACTGGCTTCCGCCGGTGCCCAACACCCTCATCCCCATGAAAGAGGCAAGGAATGCAGTGCTCCAAGTTATTGCAATGTTCCCGGAAAACAACATGTCCTGGATCAACAGCTTTGAACTTGGCCCAGAAGGATGCAAGGTCATGCTTCCATTGCCCACTCTCAAGTGTAGAATTGAGAAGTTTCTGCGAATATTTCGAATTCAGTAAAAAATTTGCCATGTTGAAAATTGTGATCATAGGATGCTGTTGTGGCATCTTGCACATACGTCTCTTCTTCTTTTTCAGCAAGCGAGGCTTCTGGCCAACAAATTGTGGGTATACCTGAGATGCAAGGTCGGAACTAAATTTTGAGGGTCGCGTCGGGAAAGGCTCAAAACTGTTTATGGAGGTTTTACTGGTTTCTATTATATTATATAAAAATCATTAGCTGCTATAGTTGGGGACATGGAAACAAGTCAAGGTAAACAGAAAAAACACTTGAAACCATCAGTTGATCAGAGTTGCTGAACGCAGCCAGGTGATGGGAACGTTGAGCATGAACCCCCGCTTTCTCAAATGTTTGGTAAAATTCCGAGCTTTGTTTCCTTCCTTGGAATGGTGTAGTCTCCCAATCCCATCAAGAAGAACCTTTGGCTGGGACCAGGCAGCAACGTTGCCAGCATGGTGTGCTTGACGGATGGCTGTCGAAGCTGACGAAGCCTTGCCCGTCAACAGTGCAGCCACAAAGTTCAATCAGAAACCCAGTGACACTTCTACATCAACCCCACCCTGTATTTAATCAAGAGGCAACATATGTGTGGAGCACATCCTCTACCACCGGAGGTATTTTCTCTCTAGTTTCAGAACCTGCGCCGGGGGTGAACAAAAAGCCACCAAACCGAAACTGGCATCAGCAATCCTTTCCCCTCAATATCAAATACCACCTGTAGAATGTATAGAAATTTCTTTTTTGGGCCCATACATTGGTGGTATTTCATATTAAGGGTAAAGGATGGCAGACTCAACACCAGTGGCAGCAAGGGCAAAACGAACATTTGTTACCTCGGCCATCAGCCATCATGTCAAACTCTCTCCGCATTTGTTTGCATAGCAGCGGGTCAAAACCCTCCAACCCAAGCATATACTCTTTTGGCGATATGCCATAGTGACAACTACAAACACTTTGTTAGAAGCCTCAGCTGGTAGCCTTGCTGTTTCACCTGTGCATGGGTTGCTTCGAGGACCCTGGGGTAAAGCGCATGCCCACTGGTTGGGCCGGCCGGACGGATTCAGGTTTCAGCTTCCTTCGCCTTCTTTTTCGGGGCAGCTTTTGTGTAGAAGGTCCTCAGGGGGAACTATGCCAAAACCCAAACATTTCTTGCAGAAGACATTCATTGGATTCATCGACTGAAGCAACAACTTTTGGACATGTGCCACTGCAACCTTCCAAACTTGAAAAAAAACAACAAACATTTCCGCCGTGGCTCTTGACTTGGGCCAGATAGCCATTGAACTTGATGCACCTTAAGCCAGGATGGCAGAGCACAAGGGTCAAAGGAACCAGGGAGATGGCAAACTGTTCAGATGTCTTTTGAAATGTTTCATTATATAACCTACAGTACACCTTGAGGACCTTAAGGTATTCTATCCTTCTTATTAATAATACTAATACTGATATTAAACCAAGGCAGTCAAAGTAACTCAGTTCGGATTTGCTCGCAGATCCCAGTGTAGGCGGTTTTCCTTGGACCCAGCCGCTTTTCAGCCACATGCAGGACACTGCACTAAGCCTTGTGGCAATACACCCCAAGCTGCATGAGTGCGAGGCCAGGCCCATTGAAAAGCTATCAAACCAAGCATCGAACGACCACTGGGAGAAGCTTCAATCTCGGTCAGCTTGTTGTACAGGGCATTCAGCTTACCTGGAAAATTTCAATAACCCTATTGAGCTACTGCTATGAGACATCCGAATGAAGGATTATGTGGACCACCATGGATGCATTTTGTGAATTTATTTGCAGCTGGGAACCAGCACTTTCCTGCAAAGATCGGAAATCGGTCCTTACACAAAACTGAATGTGGGCGGTGGCCAGCAAGTTTTTTTTTGGTGTGTGTGTGTCAACATATTTAACATATTTCAGTTGCTGATTAGTCAACAAACAATTTGATGCGAGCGTCTCATGTCCAGACGCTTTGTCTTTTTCCAAACGTTCTTTTGCTGTCTTCAGGTTGGCTTTGCGTGTCAGGCATGCCTTTTTGAATTGGCCGATGTATTCCATGAGCGACTCTTCCCCCTCAATGGGGGGGAACTCTTCAAGTTTTTTTTTCTTGGTCTCGGGGGGCTGCTGGTCTGGGCTGGTCTCTGCTTCCTCTTCGTCTAACAAGTCTCCAAGTGAGAACTGTGTGTCAAACAGCCCCATGTCCTGGAGCTCCTGTTCAAACTCCTTCAAACGTTCGTCACCTGCTTCGACATCATCCTTAACGAGGACCAAGTACTTGGTGACATTCGAGTCGTACAAGCATTTCCTGCAAATGAAAAATGAAACACATATCCTAACAATAATGCTGAACAAATAGCAACAAATGAGCAATTGCAGTGGCCCCATGGATTTTTTCTTTTGGCATGCTTTGCCAAGGAAACGGATTGATTGTTTGATTGGTGCTTAGCATGACCAGCTTTTCAAATCTTTTCAAAATCGGGCCAGTAGCAGTGAACAACGGTGCTGTTCGATTGACAAATTTAACATACACAAACAGACACATGCAGTGCAACCCAGTTCTTCGTCAACTTGCGTTTGATGCAGTGCTTCACTGCCCCTTCGATTTTGGTCCTCAGAGTTTCACAGGATAAGGTATTCTGAAAATATAGATTGGCTCTGTGAGGAGAAACATGCACCAAACACCCAATAGGTTGCCACCATGAGTCTTTTCCCAACCAAGTACTTTCTCAAGTTCCACCTCCGTGTGCCACGAGTATCCTTGGAGGTTTCGTCGAAACTGGCGGGTCTTCAGTCTCATCGTGGTCAAGGCCATCAGCTTCGCCTGGGACACACGTAGGATTGGGCTTGGCCAGGGGGGAGTGTGTCTTAACACCCAAAAATTGAATAGAATTAATTATGTAACAGGACGACCAAATCAGAATTGCACCTTATTCTGTCCAAAATCTTCCTTGGGTGCATAGCATCGGCAGACAAAGTCTCGAAGTAGCTTGTCACGTTTGGTCCCTCCTGAACAACATCCCAGGGATGATGAATAACTCTTTCCACCTCCCACAAAAACAACAATTCAGAAGTCAACAGCCGAAATAAGTTTCGATTGGCTTCACATAGGTTAAACCATTAGTGTCCTGCATGCCATTGTTCGTACACTTCCTTCTGCCAGTCTGGGAGTTGATCAGCACTATCAACCTTCTTGTTCAAACGGTAGAGGAAATGCCAGGCTTCAGGGTGCGTTGAGCTAGTGAACCTCATAGTGGTAACAGGTAACAGAGCAACCTCACCACCCTTGCCTTCGGGTACCACAGCAACCACACCAGCATCCCTCTCGGCACTGCTGGGGGGCGATGGCAAACTTGATGGTGCAGGGGAAGACTTGTTTTTGTTCACTGTCTCATTCAACTTCTCTTTCAACTTTGCTTTCATTGCATCCCTATCAGAACTACTGGTACCCAATTGTTTTGAGCACGGGGTACTCAAACCATGCAAACCCGGAGGGTCAGCAGCAGCCTCAAGGTCTCTCTGTAGGCGTTTGGATTTTTCCTTCAATTCATCAAGAGCAGTTTGTTCATCGGCAACAAGCTGCATTTTCTCAGCTAACTGGGCATCCAAGGAAGCTAGATGGGCCTCTTTCATACATTTCTCATCACGGACCTCATCATCGAGCTCTTGGAGCCGTTTCTGACGTTTGATTCCTATCTCAACATCTAGGTCATGTTCAGCAGCACGTTTCTTTTCAAGTAGCTCATGCTCAAACTTCTCGGCCAACATTTTCATGTGTTTGTCTAAACGGTCCATCATTTCATCCTCTTTCTGTTGGTAGTAGTCAAGGGTGGGTTTTGGTTCTAGCTTTGCTGGCTGGGACACCTCAACCGGCTCAGCCGGCACAGGCGGGTTCACTGGCATTTCCCGGCCTGGAACCTCAGCGGGAGGGGCTCCTCCGGTGTTGACACCAGCAGGTTCGGTGACAGTGCCTCCAGCACTCCCACTGGAATATTTTGCAAGCAGGCAAGATCACGATATGGGGCTGTAAAACGATTCCAAGTCAGATAATATCAGTAATTTGACCCACCCTTACAAAAATAAAAGTCACATCGCTTCAAGTTTTGAATGGATAATAACGATAATAACCTATTATCCATTCAAAACTTGAAGCGATGTGACTTTTCTTAATATATGTTCTTGGGTCACAAGGGCAGATTCATTTTCCGATGCCCCAGAAAAGACTCACTACGGTTAGTATGAGCAAAACAGCCAGTTTGCATTTGTGCAGGGAGAACCTTTTACTTTTGGGGAATGCCAGATTAGGATTGGAAGCCATTGGGGATACAACCCCGCCAGTGAAGTTGTAACACATATAGACATCAAAAAGTATTTCATTGTTGTTTTGGGCAAAACGGTAAGACCAAATTCTGTTGCATTGCTTTGGTTTGTACAAATGCACCCAAGCCCGGCATAACCCAGATATTGGCTCCAATGATACCGTAAATTTCCAACTTAAAGCCGATGCACCATGCACAGCTCCAGTATGAAGAATTGTTAAAGATAAATAACATCGGTACCCTAGGGAAAGCCTTTTGGATTGGCACCAACCAAAAAACACTATTTGAATGGTCTTTTTGGGAGGGAGTTGAATGTTTGGAATTGTTGCTTGAAATGGCTTTATGGAACTCGAATCACAAAAGGGACTACCATATTACCCGTTCTTGATGGATTGAGCATTCAAACCATGCAGAACCGATTAAGGGGTCCTCGCTTCAACTCGTTCAAAGCCTTTAGATAGTCTGCCTTCAAGGATAGGCTCTCTGGGCTGTCACCCAAACCATGAATCAAACCAACCGTCTCGGGGCTGAAGCACGATGCAAAGTCCGGCTCAGTATCTTCTCGAAGTTCTGTTTTGGCCTTGGGTCATGTGAGTGAATTCATCGTAAAAACTATAAGCCACGGTTACCATTTAAGTCTCGCTTTGGGAAGCCTGTTAGAAAAACAAACAATTCATCGCTACCATTCCCCTGGTACTTGAACAACTGAATATAGGGAGCTCCACATCACCTGCAAGCCTTTGGTTCAATGTTGTTCTAATGGGGTAATGTCCCAGGATTAAAACGTTGAGGATGCTGCAATATAAGTTATGTATAAAGAAGCAAATTGAAATGTGCCGTAAGTGTGTTTCAGGCACGTATCATTGTGGGCGTATTCCTAAAGGCTTTCTGGTGTTTTTTTTTGATACTGAGTTTCCCATGATGGTTCAACAAAAAATATGCCCACAAAATCACATGGTTGATCATCATTGGGAGATCCCTGCAAGTCTTTGGTTCAATGTTGTTCTAGTGGGATAATGTCCCAAGATAAAAAGTTAAGGATGTTGCAATAAGCTGATGTTTCAACATAGAATATCCCCATCCACAAACATAGGCGATCATAAATTTCCCTACCTATACAATAACAAATTCTACACATGCATACATTACCCCATGTCTAGCTATAGGCTGATGTATGGTTTCGCAGCCCTAAAAATACCACAATCATCGAGGAACCTTCCGCTCTGGTGTAGATGGGTTCTGCTGCTCCATCTTGTTTAGCCCCGCCAAAAGGGAGGCACACGAACCCTGCCCACCCGGGTTCATACCTGAATTTCCTGGAAAACAGCAACGGGGTAATATAACATTTGTCTTTAAAGGTATTGTAATATTTGTGAAAAGAATCCAATATAGCCAAATAGTTCCAATTATGTGGAAACTCCATATATAAACCATGGTTTCTAGGGGGTGGTTATTATATGTTATTATCAGGGGAGAAACATTTACGACCAGAAAAATCATCAAATACACCCCAAGTAGTCCCTATAATTTCCATAGTCAACCCTGAATGCACCATGGAGCTATGGAAAATGCACATAATATAGGTTTCCCATGGTTTCCCTACTAATAGGTTTAAATACTCACCATAAAGCAGGTAGGATAATTGTTTATCCCAAGTAGCCCATCAACCAATGTTTATTTCATGGCTCCGAGGTTCCTTGGGGCATTTCACCGCTGTGGCAAGTTGCCAAGGCCATAGCCCCGGCATGGTGGAGATCGAGGTGTTGCTAGCACAATAGATTACAATAGTAAGAAGCCATGAATTTGCAGCATAAGATTCAAATTTAAGCTAGTAAGGTTATCATGCTTTCTGATAGTTTCTTACGCATAAGAATTTAACACATAACCAACAAATGGTGACCTGTGGAAGCCTAAAATTTTCTTACGCATTCTTACGCGTTCTTACGCAAATTCATGGCTTTCTTACGCAAATTCATGGCTTTCTTACGCATTCTTACGCGGCCATTTTTTCACCACAGAGTAAGAATTTGTAAAACCGAATAAGAAATTGTTGAACCGATGGATGATCTCCCATGTTGTTTTCTTGCGCTATCAAAACCTCTCCAGGACACCTTTATTTGGCATATTCTTGCACTTTCTGGATATTCTATAGATATACGGCCCTTAACCAGAAATACCCCAATCATAAATGATGTTCTCTTGGGTTGCACCCAGGGTTGGGCCAACCAAACCTGAAAGGGAACCCCACAAATTCTTTTGGAAAACCCTCAGGCTCATGACTATGAACCCATGTTGGCAACTATTCTTTCCCATGTACTGCGGGTTCTATATTTTGCTTTCCCTGTTGGTTTGCCATTGCCAACAAAGTTAAAAATACTCAAAAAGGAATTCCTTTGTGGGGCGCCTTCTTTATGGGTGGAGGCAAACCAACAAGAAAATTGCCATTCGTATGCCCCTTACAAAGTGACATTTCCACCATTAAAAACTTACGAAATCGCACCCCGGAGGGTGGAGCCTAAAAAGCAGGTGTGCAATATGCTCGTACCCCAAGGGGACATATGCTACTTGAAAGTGTGCAGTTTCAAACATAATAATGGGGTATGCAGGGTTAAATCCCGATTCCTGTTTTATTTCAGCCATGGTTAGACCCATCAGTAATCTTACTGCATCCCCAAGTTGCCACAGATCCACCCCGTGAGACACAAGCATTGCTCGCACCCCGGAAGGTGGAAGCTTACACCAATCATTTAAAGAGGGAATTGGGGGGCATGAATACCATAAACTGAAAGCATCAGTGCAGCTTTTCCAGATTTTAGTCAGGGATGCGAATGTCAAACCATATCTCGATCCTCTAGCGCTGCCACACTTTCGGCAACACATGTTCTAATTTGATTTAATTTGTTTGTTGCACACAACAAACCATAGCATGCCTTTGAAAGGCTTGAGGTGCTTGGCTCCCAAAACATCAAGATTTAAAATTACCATATGGTATGCTTTTTGAAACACCGATGAAATAAATTACATTCTTGGAAGTGAGCTTATGGAGCCAATTCACCCCGAAGTGCCTCAGCAAATGAGGGGGGAATGTCTAAATGCCTATTCCGGCTCAAATAGGAAACCACGCTTTCCATTTGCCCCAGGTCCCAGAGCTCTGACTGGACCAAGCTCGCGAGCTGGGTTGCCACAGATGACGGGCCAGGGTCCTCCGGGCTGGCAACTATTAGAAATAATTCTATTGGAAGCAATTTTATGCAAAATGTATGGTGGCCTTTTGGTTGGCTTTCAATGTCCTTCAGGGGTGAAAAGGGCCACCTGAATAGAATTGCAAATAACTGCTGACTTTTATAGACTTATACTTAGTGGTTTCCTTCCCACCATAGGAAAGGAATTTTAAACTTGTTTGTCCTATAGATAGGCAAAATCAATCAATCATCATTATATCACACATATATGTTTACACTGTCTTTCTTGAATCTTGATGTTCTGTAAAACCAGCAAAGAGTTTAAAGTGCAATTATGGTAATTAATTACACCGCTTCATTGTAACCCTTGACAAAAGAGAACCTTTATTTTGGGGGATGTCTCAAAACTAGGCGTATTTTTTCCCCTTAAGTCCTTAACTGATCTTTATGAAACCAAAAGAGGATGCTTTATTTCGAAACATCTCTCTCTCAGCAACCATGTAGCTATACTTATCCAGGATCCAGTAAAACTTTTTGAGACTAGACCATTGGCACCTACTGGCCCCTTTGTTGATTCAAACACATCCACCCCAAAAGAACTCCTGAGGGTTTCGAAGTGGTTGAACATCTTTGGGCATAGTGGGGAGCAACTGCGCAATGCGTTTCCCGAAGGCCATTGTATATACCCTTAGCTGAGCCACATTGGCAAGAATTTGGGACTGTCTCAAAATAGGTGGATCCCGAAACTTTATCTTTAGATTGAAAATAAACAAGTTTCAGGATCCCCCTATTTTGAGACATTCCCACTTAGCGTGTAAGAAATGACTCCCTCGTAGACTGGGGTACAACATCGTTTGGGGAAACCGAACATTTGTAAATCTATCCAGAGATGTGTTGAAGATCTTTTCTTTATAATATAGTGGGCCATAAACAATAGCAATTTTCAAAATCCCAACTGTGATGATTTCTAATTTCCTGCTGGTTTGGCACCCCAAAATCTGACCCCCACAACTCTACCCTCAGTAACCTTTTTCCTACAGGTTTGCTACATGTTTAGTTGGTTGTGGGGGTCAGATTTTGGGGTGCCAAACTAA
>Ga0126342_10022069_pt1 | contig 10557 bp, 9 predicted proteins | sample Cyp1metagenome_FD_92528 | JGI IMG/M metagenome (GOLD analysis project Ga0126342, IMG submission 92528) | Coral microbial communities from Lord Howe Island, Old Settlement Bay, Australia - Cyphastrea 1 metagenome | ecosystem: Host-associated > Invertebrates > Cnidaria > Coral ...
ACAAAAATGTGCGATCGCGCATTTGGCGATTTCATAGGGCATGACTGACATGTCACGCTCCATGCTGAATTCACTGATGCCACTGCCGCAACGAGATTGTTCCGACGTGCAGGAGGAAAAAAATATATATTAACCACCATCATTGACCATATAATAACCATATATTAACCACATATTAACAGTATATCAACCATGGTTCAAACCACCATGCGCAGACATGGCTGCGAAAATGGTGGATTTCACCCAGGCAAAAAATCGGGGATGGTCTGAAAATTTGGCGTGAAAATGTCCCAAAGACATTGAGATATTCTGCGACTGATGCAAACTGAAGAGACAATTCAAACATGGGTACCGCCAACCCCAAAAGGAATACTGTAACCATGATATATCAATAGGATGTTTCATTCACGAATTACCCTCTGGTTATTCAACATAGCGAACTGGAAAATCACCATTTTCAATAGGTAGATCATCATCTGGTTGGTGGTTAGGAACATTTGTTATTTTCCATTTCATATATGGGATGTCATCCTTCCCATTGACGAACTCATATTTTTCAAGATGGTTATTGCACCACCAACCTGATCATGTTCATCATCTATACCCTCTGGTAAACTAACTTAGAACTATGGAAAATCACCATTGTTCATGGCTAAATCCACTCTTTCTATGGCCATGATCAATCGCTTTTTCTTAGTTTACCAGGCCGGGTCAAGGCCTGGGCCGTTTTTATTTGATCCATGCCACCATGGCGATGTGAAATGACCATCAAAATGATACTGGGGGATGCCATTTATGGCGGTTTACCGCATGAATTGGAACATCTTTTAGGACATCCCCAGTTCTGACAAATATGTTTAAATTACCATCAGAACATATTTTAGGACATCCAACAATATTAAGACTCATATTTACCACATCCCCGAAATCCAGTTCTGATAACAACAACACTCTCAGAGCAGAAACTCGTTTTTGAAACTCACTCCACTTCACGAATTGGTTTCAGCACGTGGATTTTCAGATGTGCCGAGTGCCAGTCCGGCCGTAAACGGAGAATTTTCCAATACATGGAAGAAGTGAATAGATCATGGATTTTTTCATCGATACATTGGAATAATGACCTATGTTTGTTTCCTTTGACTCCATCGAAATGTCACCATGAAACCTGACAAAAAAATGTTGGCCAGTAAAGATTGACATTTTTGTTCAGGCAAAGCCTGGTGAAAATTGATGCTATGGAGGGATATGTTTCATGTCCTGGCGAAAGATGAGGGCCCATTTGAAAAAGCGCTGCATCTGATGGGTAGAACTAGAACGGTAGAACTACAGAAAACAGTCCTGGGACATTCACAAAAAAAAACAAAACAAAAAACATGAAATCTTGAATCATCAGAGTTTCTACATCTGATTTCGCCTCGTGGCGTCCAATTAGTGACGGCCGCAGATGTCCTTGTCAGTTCCATGGCGATTAGTTGGGAAGCATATTCCCATGATATGGGGATTTCATGGGATTTCCACCATATTGGATTACCATAAATAACTATATGATATAGTCACAGTCTATATCTACATATATATATATACATATTAATGATATTATATATAGTAATATGACATCCAATACCACATAGATTACCATATAGATATGATTTCATGGTGACATGATTAGCTTCAAGTACCGAATATCATGTTTCCCTGGCATGAAAGGAAGAAGCACTTGGCACGTCACGTCGCGCACGTATGATATCGTCACTGAGCCATCGTCCCTCATTCTTCCACTAGAAATCAAGCACTAGGTCAACACGGTGACCATTGGACATACTGCGGATGGTTGGGAGATGGGATGCCGACAATGGGATTGATTTCTATGAAACACTGGGACAATAATGGAATTTGTAGACGGGATGTTTACCACCTAGCAACTGGTGCAGGATTTCGCAACCACAGTTCTGGATGAATTTGATCAGGACCTAGTTAGTCGCGACGTCACTGCAAATCAAGGTTAGATATCGTTAGTATATTGTTATTACAGGGTATCTATCCCAGTGAGGTTCTTTATTGAATGTAAAAGGCCATAGTTTAGGTTGAGGTTGATGAATAAATATAGTTCATCCAAGTAAATCAAAAAATGGATTATAATGGTGACTCCAATAATACCATTATGACTTGGGACTTCCCTCCATTCTCATGATTCTCATGTGTACTAGGGTCTATCCGACTATCCCCTAAGTATACTGGTTGGTGGTTTGGAACATTTTTTATTTTTCCTTATATTTGGAATAATAATCCCAGCTTACTAATATTTTTCAGAGGGGTTGAAACCACCAACCAGTATATATATATGTCACCATTGGGGTCAATCTGTGCAAACAGCGTGACGAGCCTTTGACGAGCGAAGCTCTTTGCGGTCCGCCCCCAGGGGCCCTTCACCCAACGGTGGGGTTCGTGCGGCTTGCTGCAGCTTTTCGTCGGTTTGAACCACGTCTTTCTCTCGGCATCAGATCCATCAGATCCATCAGATCATTCAAGGTGGTGCCCCCGGCCACGATAACGTTCAGTTGGTGAACATAACTCCAATAACTATGGTTTATATAGGTGATATATCTATAGTTAATGGGGTTATAAACCAACAAACATAACTTTTTTGGGGCACCACCTTGTTGGGAAAATGGGAAAGACCACCGAAATCTCCGATGCAGCACTTGTAGGGATTCAAAGGGATCAAATCCACTGGTTTTTTGGGGGGATAGCAGGCGATATCCCATTTTCAACATTCGATTACATCATATTACATCCATATCTCCCAGTAAATTTTATCCATCTTCCAAGAATTCTTGTTTTCTGATGAACATCAAGCAATCCATGGTGCTTTTGCAAATCCCCGGGCCCATGTGGGCCCTACGCAATTCCCTGTGGTTCATACCCCAAGCCTCACCATCCGACATGCGCCTGGTGAGAGTGCAGCATGTCTTCGTTACAGAAAAAAAACATGTCGCTTCAAGGAACGCAATGGCGATTCAAGATGATGTATATATCTATCTATATCTAGATCTATACTATATATATATTCTTCAAATTGCATGAAACAAATTACGATGACAAAACATCCCAAGGATTCTTGGAATTTGGTTGATGTTCCGTGATGTTCCAAGACACTGTAGTCGTTCTTCGAAAATATCATTTTCTCAACCAAGACACTGATATCCATAGATATGAGTAAAGGCAGTAAAATGATGGGTAGAATACTAAGAAGATGTTAGTTGTTCACAATAAACACATTTCTAGCATTTAAGTACAGTGTAGAATGGTAAACCACGGGGCAACTTCTACATTTTTGAGGAGTTTTTTTTGGAGTACCTGCGATCCGCGGGTCGAAGCCACCAACCTTTTCCGTTGTTGTTTCGTTAGGCATACTGGTTCTACTTGGACGAGATTGCTCCTCGGATGTCCTGGGAAGCCAGTTATAGCCACATTTTGACTTGGTGAACTAAATGGGCTTATCATTTTATGAATGGATGAAACCATCTGGTTATTTCACACAGCTGTGGAAAATCCATTATAAATGAACGTTTTCATGGGAACATCATCTGTAAATGAGCCATTTTCCATAGCTATGTTAAGCAACCAGAGGGTATAAATGACTTAATGTGGGTAAAACAATCAAACACCATCCCCCAAATCACCATAAATAGGTTGTATAAACCATTCCCACATGAGTGGTTTATTATTGTTTTACCCACATTATAACTTGTAACTGGTATTTTGGGACTCCAATGGGGATATCTATGAAATATCAATGGAGATACAATGGAGGCCCAGTGGACATATATAACGAACTTGTAACTCGTAAAGGACTTATATCAATCTTGGACATATCATATTTGTGTATATATATATATATTAATATAATATAATATTATAGATATATATATATATACAAAACCTGTGGACATATAACACACATCAACCCAACGCGTAAAGGGCTTTCACTCGGGGACTCCCCCGCAACAAATCGGCCGGTGAACGCATCGGGGTTGATGGTGGGAACCGAGACACCGAGACAGAAGGGCTTTTTATTGGTCGGGGGGCGCGGCCTGGAAATCTACTCTTAAATTTCAAATTTCACAAGCCCTTCTACCATTATATATACGTATGTATACAGTGTATATATATAGTATAATATATATATATATATTAAAATATATTTTTTTTTAAATATATATATATATATATATAAGTGTACTATGTATATAGATATATTTATTGTTATTTTTATGTTTATATATATATGCATTATGTATGTATACGTATTTATATATATAATATGTATGCTCAGAATTAACGACACTGATTTTAGTTTTTGCTTTTCAGTTTTTCACGACATAATTAGCCATTCTTTGAAGTTTTGTTCACTGACGGCTTGGGTTGGTACCCTTCATCAAGGGATTTCTGGCACTCCAAGCCACTGGACACCGAGATGTTTGTTGATAGTGAGGCTGTAGATCAAGGGTTGATACACAGAATCACGTTACCCTAGCAACAAAGATTTCTAGGGTGAGGCCCAGTTATGTATGTTGGTTTATCAACCCACTTCAACTAAACGAACTAAGCTTAGTTGATAGTAACATATAGTAACTCCAGTGATATTTCGAGTTTATTGTAGGTTTATCAACCCATCAACTGTAGTCATATCCTCCGTAAAACCGAACAAATTCAGCAAGTTATGAGTCGACGAGTCGCTGTTGATTTCGGCTGTTCTGGCATAAACTAATAGTCAACCAAGCGGATGGCGCTATAGAATATCTACAAACCAGCTAACATTTATTTTTCTTTGTATATCCAAGATTGGCAATGTCAATGGGAGATTTCCAATCGAAGCTTCTGCCCGCCGGCCCGCATCATTGGGATGATCCCCAATGACCTCATGTTGGTGTAGAATGATCTGCAGCCTGAGTTATAGGAGTTATATGTCCATTAAGAAAAAACTGTTAGTTGGGCCATAACTGCCATAACTGCACCATCCAACTGAAGCAATAAATTCATATAAATTCCACCATCCCCAAAATTTCTGTGTTTTTATGATCTTCCAGATCTCAGGTAGATGAGGCGAAAGGAGATTATCCCAAGCTTCAGACCTCGGTCTTCATCCAACTGCTCTTAGAGACCGACGATGCATCCGCTGGATCTGTGGCGACACCGGATTTTCGGCTGAGATGTGGGATTTTTGTTTGGCATGATTTATGTAATAAATACAGTATAGTTATACCAAAAATACCATAAGTGATGTATGGTAAATGATCATCATCACCATACATCTTATTTTTTTTGTTGATGATGATGTGTGGTGTCTACAGTTTTTTTCCCAGCCATTGGATGGAATGGAATCACATCTTTGGAAAGACCTTGATGGCATCAAGTGTTGTCAGGGACAAGGACGGGACCTAGTCATACCAGTCTTTTTTTAATAAATAGACACAGTTACAGCCCTTAAACGGTCATAACTGGTTTAAAGTGTAATCAACTAGCTGCAAGAGTTATAATCTCATTTATAACTGTTGAGGGCCATAAACTGCATAATATGTCCAAGGTTTTGATTCATTGTTATTGTTATTATGGACACCTCAACTGCACAGCGGCTTGTTGCGCACCAACACTCGGACAATGAGTGCATCATATGCGCGATACCCCAAGGGAGAGCTTTAAGGACTTGTTATGTTGTTTCCCTTGGATCCATGGGAAACAATCTTTCTTTCCTTTCATGATTTCCACATGGCAAAATTCTACTTGTGTGCCTTTTCCGTAGCTATAGCAGCTACAAAAGAAACATGTCCAGCTATAACAGATGATATTAATGATATTGGCGTATCAAACCCCATGAACCCCCATTAAACCCCATGAAATTCCTATGAAATCCCTATTTCCACAGCTGCTTCCTACAGGTTCTGTCGCGCTCCTTGCCGAGTCAGTCGGACTGGGTGCAGACCTTTGCCGAGTGGAGCGACTGGGAGCCTGGAGAGCGATTTCTGCCTGGTGGTTTGATCAACAGAAACGGTGATTTGAGATGCTTCAAAAAAAGGTGAGTGAATGGGATAGAACAAATGAGTTTTATGGTTTTGGTGAATGGTGAGTTAATGGGATATTTATTGATATTTAATGAGATTTAGTATCAATGTGATACGATATGATATGACCTTTGTTCATGGTGAGTCACTCTATTGGAACGAACACATGAGTTTCTGTATGGGAGATGCAGATCAATTTACCAGCTATTTCGAGGTGCAGGGTACCAGGGTTTTGAGCCATGCGCCCATGGGAAGATCTAGGAAGATCAATGCAACATCAATACCCTCCGGTAATCAAACATGGCAATGGACAATACACTATGAGCCATGCGCCCATGGGAAGATCTAGGAAGATCAATGCAACATCAATACCCTCCGGTAATCAAACATGGCAATGGACAATACACTATTTATAGGTGACTTTCCTATTGAAACCCCCATTTCTAGTGGATTTCCAATTGCCACGTTTGATTACCGGAGAGCAACTTTTCTAAAGTGTTTAAGATGTTGGCAAAACATTTCATGGGGCATCTGACAATTTGGTAAGGTTGGGAGAGATATGGGAAAACTGGTGGGAACAAACATACCCTTTGGTAAACGTTTACAAAACTATGGAAAATCACATTTTGTTTATGGGTAAATCCACTATAAATGGCAATTTTAAATAGCTATGTAATAAATTACCAGAGGGTAGTTTCTTTCATGTTTGTCGTTCACCCAATCAAATGCACATGTTCTGATGTGATTTTGGTAGTCTTAAAGGGAAGATCAATGCATATTTTTACTCATTCCATGTAAATGCAACATCATCCTTGATTTCAAGAATGCGCCTTCAATTAACAGCAAGGTGGTGCCCCCACAGGTATAACATGGTATAACTTGTATTTTAATCCCCATCAACATCCATTAACTAGTTTGATATATATATATATATATATATATATTATACATACATATACTATACTTACCATTCGCCCTGGTTACTGGAGTCATAAATAGCTGACTTGGTGACTTTGTCATGGCAAGCCACAGCTGTCACAGGTCCAACGATGATGTCCATATCACCAACTTCATGTGGATGATATCTAACGATCCTGAGAAAATACGAGAAAATCAGGAGAAAGTAAGTGGTACAACGGGAACAATTCCAGGACATATGAGCCTGAAACTGTGGTGCAGTAAAACATTCGACTGACATTGAAGATATGTACAAGGTTGCCTTTTTCAGACTCTTATTCCGCCGCACAGTCTTTACGTGAATGAACGTGGCTAAATACGGGATTGGACAGTCCGCGTGGACTGTTCGGAACATACGTTGAATGGCTCTTGAGCGTTTTTTGGACGCCTTGAGCGCTGCTCAAAATGGGGGACACTAATGATCCACCAAATTTGTGTTTGTTTTAGTCAAGCTTGGAGGTGTTTGTTTCGGTCCACCGTTATACTTTGGGTTTGAACCTGAACCCACAAATCCCACGATTCATCATCTTCCCTGCATTTGACAGTATCTTTTCCAGAAATATGACAAAACCAGTTTGTGAAAGTTTGAAAGGTATCCATTTCCCACATGAACTCCCACAAGAACGGTGTTTTACCCAACCATTTTGGTTGGAACGGCTGTCGTCTTTACACCGGTGAGCCGGTCCAGGTGAGCTTCGCTTGGCGCAACGCCGCTGCGGTGCCGTTCTCTTCGATGAGAGGCGGCGATTTCATGATGGGGTTCTCTGAAAATGGGGTATATAACATCAAATAACGATTGAAAAAAAGAGATAGCGCAATGATTCATATGCATGGAAATAAAGGGGTACCCTAGTTTCAGACAAACCGATATATATAATTATATACATGTAACCAACTAGTTACAGGAGTTATAACCCCATATACATATATAAGTGTTGAGGGCGATAACTGGAGGGTAATAGGAGGCTGACAGAGGACACCGTCATCATCATGGTTGGGGGTTGCACTTGGTTTTACTTTCGACATCGTTCGACCGACTGGGCAATGGGATGATTGGTTGAGATGACTAGAATTGCATGTTTGGGATGGGTCAAAGCAACCAGCCAATTATTGCAAAAATATGGCGATCGTAAAACAAAAGAACATATTGTTTGATATCTCCTGTCCAAATGTGTGAAATTCACTTCCGGAAAAAAAATCTGATGCTATTGGGAAGTTCGGAAACATGGGTCTATGTAGCCTGATATCATGAGAAGAAATATCCATGTTATCCTGGTTGGCTCTGTTTTCCTGGTGGTATCATGCCGGTGCCGGTTGTATCCTCTGGCCATTGAACTCACAGTGTGCCATGGAAAATCACCATGTTTCAAGGGGGGACATCTAACGCAGTGAAGATTTTCCATATCTGTTGGTTGACATTCACTTCTTGATGGCCAAGGTTTTTGTGGATCCCTCATGGCCAGGTTTGGAGACCCACAAAAATGCCCTAAAGCTTTACATCGATGTGGAAAACCTATGGATTTCCGGTACACAAATGCTACACAAATGGTGGATTAATTCCACATCGAACTGTTAGTTTACAGAAGATCAGGAGGGTTTTTGTTATCCCTTTGAATTAAATCCCATTAAATGTGGGAAACCAAAATTGGTTCTGCGTTGCACGCCCAGAAAAACCCCTTGGGACTCCACCAGGTTTCCATCACTGGCTTCAGCTATCTTCCAAGCCCTATGATTGATGCCATTGTTGTTGTTTTTTTGGTTGCATCCTGATATGGGCTTCATCATGGTTCAAGTTGTTTGTGCACTTTGGACCATCAAATGACGCGTTGTCAATCGGTAGGTCATGTTGATTTTGGCCCCGAGACGGAGCGCGTTGCAGGCTGGAAAGCTTGCTGATGGTGATGACACACCGCTGCTTGAATCCAATCGTGTTGGGCCGTGTCGGGTGATGAGTCAAGGCGTGATGTTTTAGTGGTGATTTAGTGCCACCGCACTGGGTTGAGTTGAGGCGAATTGTGGTACACTGTTGATTCCCAAAACAACTCTATGTATCCTATGAGGGCGTGAGTTTTCTTCCAGCAATCTCATGGCCCCGGACTGCTTGCGGTGTCGCTAAAGCAGGTATCTTTTTGAACCACTTGAGCAATTGGGGCCCAAGGTTCAACCAGATGAGCCCAGGGTCTCGTACTGTGGGCAGTCGCATCCAACGATTGCATTGAGGCGGCCTTTGGTGCTTTCCTTCGGGCAAAGTGGAAGGGGACGAAACGGAGGCGTGGAACGAGCCACAGGATCCTATCAGGTCTGCAACCTAAGAGTAATCTCGTTGCCTTAGACATCAGTGCCCTACTCCCTTTAGCCTCCTGACCCTTCTGGTTCATGATGATTTTTACATACTTCTACGACTCTGTTTGAAACTGAAGGATGGTAACAATGGTTTTGAATGGCTGCCAGGTCCAATGTGCTGTGCGGGAAGTGCAAGAGGACAGCCATGCGGGACATGGCTTCGTCCGATGATGTAACATGTGGTAACAGTGCCCTTAACAGATGGACAAAATAATGGGACAATCATGGGAATTGACTAGAAATGGGATAGGTGGCTTATTTCATATACAACGTATTAGTTAGTTACAGGAGTTATTTCATCCCATGGTCAAAACTGCGGCTGTGAAGGGCCACTGCAAGCCACTAGTACTAGTAAATGGGAAATGTTTGGAATAGTCATGGGATAATTCTAATAAGCCATCCCAGTAAGCAACCATTTAAGTGGCTTTACCGAAGACAAAACCAACATTTTGATATTTTGTTTTTTTTTCAATGTTTATGATGTTGACCTCATGATACCTCGCTTCGTGAGCCACCTTGGGTATCCTTGGGTCAAATCTTGCAACGTTACAAGATCATCCCTTTGAATCAGGTACATGATGAAAAGTGTCACCGGCAGGTCGCAACTGGATGAACCTTGAAAAACCATAGGAAAACCCATGGGAAAATGGAGGCTTACCCTCTGGTAATTTGTTACATAGCGAACTGGAAAGATCCACCCATTTTCTAGCTGGGTTAATCCACTATTTCGACTAGGCCATTTTCAATAGCGAACTGTTAAATTACCAGAGGGTAGGTCCTAATTTGAAATGCTGGTGTGGAGATCTTGGATGAGCTTTCGATGATTTTTTTCCGACAGTTTCCTGATCGCAAGTGTCCGACAGTTGGAATATTTCCCGTCGCCATGTTCAGTGGCGGACTCCTCATGTTCAGTTGAAGTCCTTTTCTTCTTGATTCATTTCCCATATATTTTTACAGCTCCTTTGAAGAATATGTAACTTCATGATCATTTCCCATGTTTATAGCTGCTTTGAATGTCATAATACATACAGTAATTGATTGACCCATGTAATGCTTATAACGTGAATATCATATTCTGGGTTCCTGGGCGCTAATTCTATGTTCTTTCATGGTTCTGGAACTAAAGTGCTGTGGAAATAGAATTTGACTTTTGCAATGTCCAAGTTTGGGTTCCTTTGACCATAAGGGGTTCGGC
>Ga0126342_10022070_pt1 | contig 10557 bp, 4 predicted proteins | sample Cyp1metagenome_FD_92528 | JGI IMG/M metagenome (GOLD analysis project Ga0126342, IMG submission 92528) | Coral microbial communities from Lord Howe Island, Old Settlement Bay, Australia - Cyphastrea 1 metagenome | ecosystem: Host-associated > Invertebrates > Cnidaria > Coral ...
TGCTGGAGAAATCTTAGGGGAAGAAAGGAGTGATGTCATACCCTCCACCCAGCTATCCAGGCTACCCACCAGCTGCTCCAGCCTACCCAGCGGGATACGATCCAAGAAGTGCGGCGTATGGGTATCCTCCACCAACCGATCCAGCTGCTCCGCAGGCTCCAGCTGATCCCTATGCAGCGTATGCTGCTGCTTATCCACCGCAACCCCAAGCGGCCCAGCCTGCACCCCAAGCTGCCCCACAAACAGCTCCAGCAGCACAACCTCCTGCCGCTGCCCCAGCACCAGCTGCACCAGCACAAGATCCATATGCACAAGCGCATTATGACTACTACCGTCAGTACTACTCCCATTACCCACCGCCAGCACAACCAGGTTACCCTCCTGCAGCAGCTCCAGCGGATCCGCATCAAACCCAACAAACACCTCCAGCCGGCCACCCTCCGCCCCAAGCACATGCAGCTCCACCAACTTATCCACCCGCAGCTGCACAGACACCTCCAGCCCATGGGGTTCCACCAGCACAACCAGAATATCCTCCTACAGCATATCCACCGCCAGCCTATCCAGGCTATCCTGGATATGATCCTTCCAGACCACCAGATCCTTATGCACATTATGCTCACTATCCACCGCCTGCATACCCAGGCTATCCACATCCACCACCAGGCTATCCCCCAGCACCCTATGCTTATCCACCCCCAACCCATGCACATCCACCACCCCACGTTCCACACGCTCCCCCTCCGTCAGATCGAGATAGGGACAGGGAGCGAGACAGAGATAGGAGGCCACCTTCACCCCGCAGAGATCGGAAACGACCAGCGCCCGAAAAAAGACCTGAAAAGAGACAAAAAATTGAGCCTGATGCACGGGCCAAACTGTACCAGCACCTCCAGCATCAGAAGGGCTGGAGCCTATTTTGGCTCGAGGGCATTGATCCTCCCACCAGAGCCAGTAGCAATTCAAATGTGACGATGCTGATTCTCTCAAAAGGTGCCTCTGGACCAGCTTCATCCTTTGGTTTCCTGATGGCTGCCTCGCGGCAACCGCAAAAGCAGAAGGATCGACAGAGAGAGTGCATGAAAGATCTTCTGGTTCAAGTTGAGCAGCTCTTGGCTGGAAAATCAGAGGCGGATCTTCGCTCCTGGTGCCAGGTGCATGAATCGCAGGGTCCCAATGGATCAAATGGATCCACAGATTCGCCGGAGGACCTCGAAAAATTGAAGACGACCATTGCCAATCGACTTTCTTCCACCGGCAGCAAATCAGCGGCTGTGGACTTGCAGATAGCCAGTCCCAGCTCCTGTGTGATTGTCTCAGCATCATCTTTTGAGGAAACCGAGTCTAAGGAGGACGAGAAATCGCTGCCAGATTTGGCGGCCATGAATTTCTTCTCAGCTGATGCTGCAGCTCAACTGGAAGAGGCTCATAGACTGGGCGGACTTCTACGTTTGCAATGGCACTTCGCTGTGGTGAAAGCCACCAGGGAGAGTAAGGATGATAAAGACAGCAAGGATCAGCCGCGGCCTTGGTCTTTTGCACTAAGATAAGATAAGATTAAGTTTTCTTTTACCACTGTTTCACTAGGTATATTATCGTTTCTTTAACACCAAACATTCAAATCAAAGACACTCTGTGACTGTGCCAAGGTCTCGGCCGTTGGCTTTGGGCATTGGCTTTGCAACGGATGAGGCGTTGTCCAAGGTGCGATGAGAGCGGAGGATGGAGCCAGATCTTCTGACAACGCAAATTTTCAAGTGAATCAAGTGTCAAGTTCTTGAGATCAAAGGTCAGTCAATAACGTCAATAATGTCAATCATTCATGAACCCATCATGGTCGTGAGATATTTCAAGGTCCGAAAGGTCCGAATGATGAAAGAGTTTTGATAGAAACACACCTTTTTTGTTGTACATGGATGAGGATGACACTGAACAGTTTTGGTCAGCCTCCTACTCTGAATACACTTTCATGACCATGACTCCCATTGTCTCGATTTGTAACTAGCATTGGGTATTTGGAAGAGAAGTGGGTATATTACAACGATACAAAAAGTATCTTATAAGTTTTATACATCTGACAATATGATATATCTTGTCATGCGTATCTTCTCTATATATGTATATAATATTGTACAACATCATATTCAGTATCTCCCCAAAATATCGCCTTTCGTCAACCGATCCATGGTCAAAATTCTCGTCAAGGCCAGAGCATTGCGCGCGGCAGAGGTCCGTGCTGAGGTTCTCACCGAGGCAGGAGGACGATATACTCAAAACCTGGTGAATAATGTGACTATCATGGTGAATAATGTGATGAATTTCAATAAATCATGGCCATCTTCAGCTGAAAAACCCTACGGTTTTTCGGAGGGACACGAGTTTGGCAGGCGATGTTCTTGAAGACCCAGAAGTAAACGGTTTCTGGACTTCTTTGCTTGGAGCCTAGAACGCTTCTGTGCAAAGCTTGTCCATCCTGAGATTGCTGTGTTCTTTCAGTATGATTTTAATGACTTCACCCAGGAGATGGACAAATATTTGGAGAATGAGCGCGAGATGAAGTTGAGTCGAGTGCAAAAAGTAGCCGTTGAGTGAGACTCGATAAGTGATGCCTTCGGTTTGCTTCTCCTGTAGAGTGTCGGTTTTTGAGAAAGCTCCTCTATTCTCATCATCAGTCGGGTTCAAATGTTTTTCTCGCACTTCCTTTGGCTTTACTGCTGAAAGCGTTTCCAGATTGTTGCACATCTAGCAAGAGCATTTTGTTGGCCAGGTTCATTTGACAGCAAGTGGGTCAATCAATCATAAGAACAAACTCCTACCAGCATGATCAGAGCTTCTTTCTCAGCAAGTTTCACCTGCAAAAGTCGGTTCTAAAGTCTAAAGATTTGATCTAGCACGAGGCACGATTGGAACGGTGGCGAGACAACCCAAACAGGTGGAGGCAACACGATCAGAACAGAATTCAATCCACCGGTCAAAACGCGAAGATCGAGGAGCTATAGGCGTTTAATTGCCAGTCATGGAGGCTGTGTGCCGATGTGAGTTTGGTGACAAACCTGTGGTGATTTTGTCTATGGATCCAAGCCAATCACCTCACAGGTAGAATTTCAGGATCTCACAGCTACTGTACAGAGCAATTTGGATCCGGATGACATTTGAAAGTTTGACACAGAATGCTTCCTGCTTGATAACAAATGACTGTAACACTTCCAACGTCGAATTTGATTTTGCATCGCCGAATCGGGTCACATCAGCTTCTGGAATGCAGGTTCCGTACCGCTGCTTGGTGCCAGCGGATTCCGTGCTGGGCCCTCGATGTACGCAGTTAGGCAGAAACGATGGTTGGAAGTGTTTGGGATCATACTACGCCTTGAGCAGAATATAAAATGGAAAACTGGAGAACAAACTAAGATAGACAAGTGAACACGTGTGAGAAAACTGTAGCTTCATAGCTTCAAATACATGCATTTAAAGATCACTGCAAATGATGAGACCTATCGCTATCTAGCTCTATCTCTATCTAGCTCTTGCCTTCCACTGACCGTGTTGCTGATCGGTTGTAGATGTTCATTGCTGAAGCTAGCAGCAGATGTTTTGCCGACTAGCCAGTGCCCATGCGTGGCTGCGGTCCTAGATATCGCCTAAGATGAAGGGACTTGCTAAATCTACCATGACTGAGAAGAGTTACTCCGTAGTTATCATGACCTGACTTTGACACTTTGTCCTATTTTATCAACATGACATCCCAAACTATCTTGAAAAAAGAAACGAGAGCCGTCAACGCATTTGAGGTCCTTCATCATCGGCAAAGGGGGTGCCACAATCAGGCGGCGATCCTGCCGATTCCACAATCATTAAGCAATGACTTTGATTTCGGACAGCATGTGCCACTGATAGAGGATGCTCTGAGATTGAGCAAGTTGTGAAACTGCCGGAGAAACACAACAATCCAGGTACTTGCAATCAGCCATGTATTCTGTGGAAACAGTCGGCCGGTTGCCTTGCTGTTGAGGCAAATGAGCGAAATGTGTGGTGCTACGTTATCTATTTTGAAGGCAATTGGGCGCATTGTGGCAGCACATGGCAACCACTACCTGCAACTAATTCACTCAAGTCACTCAAGTCGTTCAGGACTGTAAAGAACAACTGTAGCTGTTGAACGATGCTCCCAAGACAAGTTTTGAAACCAAGGGGCCAAAGGCGAAAAACGATAACCACCGCCTTTCCATTTTGATCAATGTTTCAGTTGTACTCAGACAAGATGCTGTCCAATATTGTTAGCGAAGGTGAGTAGGCGAAGCGGTTGGGAAGTCATGGCCCCACGGGATACATTGCGCAGTTTATACAGCTTTATCTGAGAGTCGAATGTGAAGGAGTGTCCAGGATGACTCGATGACCTTGTGGGCAGCATCGAGAACTGTAGCCGCTGTACCCATTTCATCCCATGTCTACCCTACCTCTACTCTTTCAATCTCTTTCATCTTCCCTCTCCATCATTTTGATAATGTTGGAATGCGATACCTCGTTCGGTGATGTTGGGGGATGAGCGTTGTTGATGCAGTGCGGAAGGATGGAGAAGCACCGGCCACTCTTGCGGACAAGATTGTGATTATCGCTGGCCCGTTGGCTTGAATGTTTGCAATCTTTAGAACTTCAGGGATAAAGAAAGCAACGTAGCGGAAATGAAACGAACAGCCTTGATCATGCAAAGATAATCAACACAAGATGCCGAGAACGGGCTTTCAGCTTCACAGAGGCGTACTCTTGTATGGGAAGATGGCGGATTTTCCATGATTTCCTTGGTAGAATTTTGGACCTGTCTTCAAAAAGGCCCTTGATCATCCTTGATCCATAGCCTCAGGTTCAACACAAGCAAAAGACGCGGCATGCCGTGAGGCTACGGCATGAAAAGTGATTGGTGCATCCACGCCTAATGGAGTCGATGCAGGTAGTGCGTAAACTGCGGCAGATGCAGGGTGTACTCTTCTCAGCACCAAATCGCGGCCGTTTGCCTTTCAGTTCTGGTGAGGTTTCCAGGTCGTCATGGGGCTACCCCAATAGCTGGATGGTTGATAAGGGGAAATCCATCTATAAATGGACGATAAATGGGGGTACCCCCATTTTAGGAAACCTCCAGTTGCTGTTCTTGAGGTCACTGACATGGAGCCAGGAGTTTTCGTGATCATCATCCCGCAGATATCTGTGCCAGCCGAAACCTTTGCATGCTGCCTTTTTCTCCAGATGATTGGAGCATCAGATATCACTTGTACGGTTTCAGCATATTTGAAAATTTCCAGTATCTGGTGGAAAATCCATTTGAGTCATTTGAGCATTTTAAATGATACTTTGAGTATCTTTGAGTCATTCCCCCACGATTGAAGTTTCCATCCATTTCTTAGGTGGTGATTGGCACCAAGGGTGCCCAGATCAAGGCCATTATGGAGAAGTCCGGCCACAGCCCTATTGAGAAACCAACCAGCAGCTTGGGTTTTTCAGTCTCAGTTTTATCCGCCACTTATTTCTATGAACTGCAATCACTACATGATCAATATATATATATGTTCATGAGCAAGAAACAGGCACCTCCTGAAATTGAATGTCAGGTGCTGAAATCAATGTGGGTCGGGAGGCGGGAGATGGAAGCCATGCCACGGCCTTGGTCGATGGGCCACGCCACGCTGAGCAGGCCATTATTGGCATGCCGGACCAGCCCATCAGCATCAATGGCACTGTGGATCAGGTTGGAGTGGAAAACCTCTACAGTACGAGGTTTCGCTTGTTTCACCTGTACCTTTCTCTGAGTTTGCCAGGTTGTTATGGCAGTCTCAGGTGTCAACAGCGTGCTCCAGGAGTGCTGAAACATCATGAAATGACCTGTGCTGACTGTGTTGACGCTTTGATTCTGGAGGCACATCAAAGCATAGCAACTTCATGCAACTTCTCTAGATTTGGTCAGGACATGATGGACCGGGGGAAGTTGAGGGACACCGACTTCCGAAAGGTGGATCCATCAGCCCCTACCATGGCTCCAATGGCTCCCATGGCACCAGCTCCATCTGGTGGCGACCATGCCGTGCCCCGCAGTCAGCCTGGTGGCCCCGGTGGCCCCGGTGGCCCCGGTGGCCCTGGTGGCTATGGAAATGGCACCGCTCAGCCAATGTCGATGTCCGGTGCCAATGGCACCAATGGCTCCAATGGCTCCCAAGTGCCACCGAGCAGTGGCCATTCAGGTGGTAACCCGGGAAATGCTGGCCACCCTGTCATGTTGTGGATGCTCTTGGCAGATTTCCGCAGGAAAGGTGAACATGATATAGACATATATAGACCGTGTAGTATCTATGTGTACGTGCATATAGTTTATACACTGCCTGTTGGTACTCTTCAAGCCAGGAATGGGAAACAGTGAGGAAGCATTCTTCTCAGCACTGCAGGCCTGCTCTTTAGTGCAAGCTGCCACACATTTTTCTGCACACAATACACGATTTTCCTGTTGGACTATACAAACTTCATTTCATCCAAAAACGAACAAGAAACTGAATCCAATCATCATAGGTTTATCCTGGATTGCAATCACCACGAAGTGGACATGAATCCCCCTCCTACACACCTCCTACACACCTCCTACACACCTCCTACACATCGAAGTTGGAATTTCGAACGCAGGCTTCGGGCATCAATTCGGCGGAGTTGACCCTCCTTTTGCCCTCGGAGCTTCTGCACAACGTGTTGGTGCCTAGGGGCATTATGAGCGAAGTAGCTCAGAGGCCGAAATGAACGGAGTCAAAGCTGCGGAGGGAGTTCTGCATGGCATGGTCCACATTACATAGTCCACTCAGGGTACCAGACTTTGAACTTTCATTGATCCAGGGAATGACGAGTTTTTTTTTTTTTGTGAAAGCAAACATGTCATTTAACAGAGGGGACAGAATCTTGATGGAACATTAACCGTAACCGTATTGACGAATTGACGAACATTTCTGAGTCGCAGGTCTGGATCAAGGATTGATGTTGGAGAAGAGGGTCCCGCGAAAATGCTCCAGGCAACGGATGTTCCACGAAAAACATTCGATTCGTTGAATTACTTGCAAACGCGTATAATACGCGTTAATATATGAATTGATATAATCTGATATAAGCTTGATATAAGTATGATATCATTGTATCATATTCTACCATGAATAAACTATATTATATGATGTTTCTCTATATCTATAGATGCTAGATGTTACATATAAGGTTTACTGCTTCGCAGGTGACATTGCACGGGCAAATGGTGGGCAATGCAATGGCTGCCTTGTTGCTACAAGAGAAGGTACGACGGGTTTCCTGTTCGCAAACGCCGGTTCCGACCTACCGGAACTCAGTTGGATACAGTCGGCCAACAATACAGCTGGGTATGCTTCGTAGTCATTGGGTATGTTTATTTTCGGGTATGTATCTCCCTTTTTTGGTACACTTATATCATGGGGTATGTTTTTCTGAGCTACAAATAAACCTCCACAGAACCACCCAAAAGAAACATCTCGACGTTCGAAGCTAGTGGAGCATGCCAGGTACTTGAATTCCAGCAAATGCACTAAGTTGGCAGAAGCATAAAAAGAGATTGCATATATTGTGAGATCAGATAAGTGATATAAATTCACAAATGAATTTTGGAATTACTCAAAACTGATGTGATGTATTAATTATGATAAGACGGTGACGGCCTTAGTTTGAACATAAGGGGGACGCAAGCATCAACGAAAACGCAAAGCATCAAAGGCAACACATGAATTTGGTGATCGGTGACACGTGTTGGATCCCCTTGACATAATGAATTGATTCGAAGTGATTCGACTTTGCCAATGCGCAGTTACATCAGTTACTGTAATGTGGTTAAAACAATCAATAACTACCCATTTGGGAATTGTTTATAGCATCTACTTATGGTGATTTGGGGGATGGTTTATTATTGTGTTAATCATATTACTCCTTATCTCTTCAATTTGTTTTTTCTAACCTTTCTGCTCTTCATGCCTACAGTACTAACCTTGCCGAGACCTGGTATGGAAGGGGAATGGACTTACCTGTGATCAATTCCCAAGTTGCGATTTCGTGTAGCTCGTCTTCATCCATCTCCGACAAGTACTTCTTTACCCATATCTAATTTTGCAAGTAGAACATGCACAAGGCATGCAATGGAATTTTCCACGTATACTGTAGAGAACTCACCAAAAGAACGAATCAAAACAAATGGATGCCTATAGGTTTGGTGTGTGATGCTGGGTTGAAGTGATGTTGTAGAGGGGTTGGTGGTATGATGAAATGATGAAGGGAAGAGGTAAATTTATGAAACGATGCTATCAAACATAATATCATTAAAAATATATTTGATAAAATAATAATATGAAGATGAAACAATATTGCGGCAATATGATCTTACAAAAAGAATATAATAAATATATATATATATATAGATGAGATCCGCTCTAAAATGCAATACGGAGGGTTTTTTTTGGGGGGGTTTTTGATTTTATGCTTTCTTGCTTGTCTGCTTTTTTACTGCTTTGCTTTTCTACTTATTTATTTCTCTGTTTTTGTGTTTTTCTGCTTCTCTGCTTTTGGTTTTCCTGCTTTTTATTTTTCTTATTTTTTTGTTATTAATATTTCTTTATTTTATTTTTCTAAAATTTCTTTATTTTCTCTATTTCTTTTTATTTTTACCTTTATCTTTTTATATTTTTCTATTTTTATTAAAATTATTATATATATTTTTTAATTTTTTATTTTTTTGAATTTTTATTTTTTATTTTTATTTTTATTAATTCTATTATATATATATTATTTAATTATTAAATAAAATATTAATAATTTTAGGAATATATTAAAGAAATTTTAAAATAATAATTATTAATATATATATATATATTTTAAATATAAATTTTAAATATATAGATTTTTTTAAAAATTAATTTAATATATTTTAAATAAAATTTAAAAGAAATAAATATAGAATATATAAATAAGATTTCTAAAATTATGGTTACCGATAAAATTATGGAAAAAATAAAACATTTAACTTAGATAGGTGATATTTGCGTCCGATTTTTTCATAATTGGATTTTTCTTTATAAGGGTTTAAAATATCCCGGAAGTAATTCGATTTTTTTTTTTTCCCATAATTCTTGGAGGTGGCTATTATTTCTATAATTGATTTTTGCTGTGAAATTAGGAGGCTAGGGCAGATTGACCGGTTTTTTCCATAATTATTTTTTCTATAATTAATGTTTGGGGCTCCACTTATTGGACATATCATGGATCCATAATTCAAACCCGTTTTTTTGGGGGGTTATGGAAATATGTATGTAAATGCAAATATGTAATATTAACCTAATTGGTGGCTTGGTAAAAGGAAACATCCAGATATTATATATATATATATATTAATGACAGGCTTTAGGGGCATATACCAGATCTTTAGAGATATATTTTCTATAATTCAATATTTTCCCTTAAAATGCATTCAAATTGCGAATCGATGGACATATAATCACCGACAAAATTATGGAAAACATAATTATGGAAATAATAATTATGGAAAGAAAAAAGGTTCGTAACTTTTCTATTATAGATAGGAGGCGCCTGTAAATTGAAAGATTATATTTTTTTCCATAATTCTGTCGGTAATTGTAATTATAAAATTTATAAAAAAATAATTAAAAAAAAATATATATTAATAAAATATTAAATTATAAAAATTATATATATTAAATATATATTTAGATAAATTATTAAAAGAAATTAATTAAATTTTTATTATTATTATTTTTATTTTTTTAAATATATTTTTATAAATTATTAAAAAAAAAATATATATAAAATTAAATAAAATAAATAAATTAATTAAATATTATATGAAAGCCTATAAAATTAAAAAAAAAAAAAATTTTAAAAAAAAAATTAATAAAATTCTAAATAAAATAAAATGATATCCCCTGGGAATGCAATTTTCCGATAATTAAAAATATTATTTTGAATTATTTTATTGGATAACCAAAATTATATTATTAATTTTCTTTATAATTAATATTAATTTCCTTAAATTATATTAAATTGAAATTAATTTTGGAAAACAAAGGAAAAAAACATATATTTCTTTAAAAAAAATCAAAATATAAAAATATAATATTTCAAAATTCTTCGGAAGGGACGGGATCCTAATCAAAATCCTCTAAAAATTTTTTATTGTTAATTTTTTGATTTTTGATTTTTCTATTTTTTTGATTTTGATTATTTTCAATTATTTATTATTAAAAAAATATTTAATATATTTATATTACCAAATTTCCAGGAATTAATTATTTAATAATTATAATTATAAATATATTAGGTTTGAGGATCAAAATTATATATTTTAATTTTGAAATATTCGGTTATATTCCAGATAATAATTTTAATTCTATAATATTTATAGAATAAATTAATATAATTATTATATTAAAATAATATAAATATTTTTAAAAACCATTATTATATTAAATATAATATTTTTAAACATATATTATATTATTTTTTTTTAAA
>Ga0126342_10022071_pt1 | contig 10557 bp, 9 predicted proteins | sample Cyp1metagenome_FD_92528 | JGI IMG/M metagenome (GOLD analysis project Ga0126342, IMG submission 92528) | Coral microbial communities from Lord Howe Island, Old Settlement Bay, Australia - Cyphastrea 1 metagenome | ecosystem: Host-associated > Invertebrates > Cnidaria > Coral ...
ACTTTTCGACCCTCCGGAGCCACAAATCATTGGAAAAACACAGTGTTTCGCGACTTTCCTACCTTTTCGCGCATCTGCATCTTCTTTCTTCCTGACTCTTTCTCTTCTGATCTTCTCTCTTCTCTCTGCCTCTGCCCTGCTCTGCTTTTCATCTGTCCATATTGTCGGAAGTTTGACTTCTAAACTTCCTTCGATCATTTTATATCCATTTATCCCCCCAAAGTCATGAAACCTGCCTCAATTTTTTAAAATGCTGGTAAAGAAACCATACATGTCCTGTGGAACCAACAGCATCCAAGATTGCAACAGGAAAAGCCAACTGTTGTTAAAAATCTGTATTGGCGTGGCTTTAATCCACATTGCTTCAAGTGGAAATCAACATATTTCATGGATCAAATTCATAGATATGTTTGTTGGTAAAATCATGATAATTCGGAAATCTTGTTGAGTTTTCCCAATCTTCGTGGCTCAACTACTACAGTACTAATGTCTGATTGAATATATTCCAAATCTTTTTTGGGCAAAGCAAAGCCGTTATTTTGTCTCAATTTACCCAAATTATCTTGCACTGGTTTTTGCCTCAAATTTAATTCAAATTTCATTTTATGCTGCCTGACTCTTTTGATGCCTCAATTCTATAGCTTGAATCCCAAATGGTAACACCTCCACCTTGTTTCAACATGTGCCCAAAATGTGGGTTTGTTCATAAATTGGGCACATCCCAAACTGCTTGTTGAAATGGTATTCGGACTTTGGGCGCAATATTTTTTAACACACCCATCTTCCAAAATATATATATATATATGTGTGTGTTATCTATCTTTAGCTACGGTTTTGTTGTCACCACCTCCATGGTTCCAGCCCAAGTCACGTCTTCGCGCTTCCGCCAGCAACGCCGAGGGATCCACCGACGTCGACGCCGCACCGCCGAGGGATCCACCGTCGACGACCAGCTGCTCCAAGCGCCGCGCGGCGTCGCGGCACTGCTGACGGAAGGCCACCAGGGATGGACGTTGGCCGGAAATCTGCAGTTGATCCTGGGGAAATGGAGAAAGACATGGATCCAACCTCAGGAAATCTATGAAAACGGTGAAAACCTAGGAAAAAAACCCTGGGATGTTGAAAACCTGGACTGTTGTTGTTTTTGTTGCCCTTTTTTTGTGGAGAAACTTCCAACGTTCCAACTGATCTGGATAATTCAAGTATGGAGATTAGGCCACGTTCCAGAGCCGTTGAGTAATAAAATATGTGTTGCTTCATGATTTCATCCAATAAGGATACATAAGGAAGGATCCATAAGTTCCAGAAATATCCAGTTTTTTTTTTTTAATCCTCTACAACTGGGAGTATAAAATAGCAAACTTAGCAAACCCCAACCAAAAAAGAGATCCCAGCAATTCCATTTCAGCATCATAGCCTCTCTGTGCAGTTTTCAGCTCCTAGCCAGCTAGCTGTTTCCTTGCTGTGCAACATCAAACCGCATAGCATTGCATAGCAAAGCCATTTGGGGATGATTTCCCCTACAATGAAGGGCACCCCAATTATAAGTTGCTTTAGATTCAGCCCTTGAACCCTTTAGTATTTTCAGTACCATATACTTACTGGTGCTTAGTAGGGAATGGATGGGAATGGGGGAATGGGATGATTATTACAATATTACAAGTGATGACATGGATCATGCCCGAAAATTCCCTACGTTTAGCACCAGTAAGTTTTTCAGTACCATAAACCATAGTCACTTAGTGACATTGGAGTTACCCTCTGGTAAGCTGTGCTATGTCAGCCAGTTTACCAGGCCGGGTAACTATTCAACCAGTTTATAGGTTATTATAGGTTATAAACCATTAAATAAAAATTATTAACCATTATTAACCATTATTAACCATTAGTTTAACCCTCATCGTGGCCACGGCCGAAATTTTCCCACGAAACCAGCCTCGGCCCATTCCACCAGCTCGGCGCGCTCCGACACCAGCGACGTCAGAAGTTCGTCGGGCAACGGCACGGCATCGACGGCATCCTCACCTTTTTTGCGGCGCCTGGGAGACCGAGGAGTGTCAGCAGATTTTAGGCCAGCGCAAAAAAAAACAACGAAACGTGTAACAGAAAGATTGCAACATGAAAAATTGGCAAATGTTTGGACATGATTGATCAAAAGGTTATAATATATTGATAGAATTGATCACGAACTCACAGCAATAAAGGTGGGCAAATTTGGTGTCATAGTAAACTGCAAACATACCTTTAGGGCGAACAGAAACAGTTCAATGCACTTTCACCTGGGGTCTCCTTGTTCATCGAATCCTTCTGCTTGCGTTTCCTTGTTCAAAACAAAATACAGTTAAGGCCCTTTACCACGTATAAGTCAGTTATAACACCATGTATGGAATGATAACCCAATTTACAACCACTTATACGCATTTATAAGATTTTATAAGCATATATATAAGCATTTATAACTGGTAAAGGGCCATAACTGTACTTCGCCATCAGTGGGATGTACTGTACGTCCTCCGGTAGACGATGGATTGATATTTGACAATCCATAATCCCATGGGATCAAGCCAGAGAGCACAACCCATTACTGTAATCTAAGCCAAATATTGAATGGTCAGAGATATAAGCCAAATATACCCTATAAAATATAAAGATATAAGCCAGATATTGAAAGCCAAATATTGAAAGCCACATATTATAGATATTTCAAACATTGTAAGGCTATAAGCCAATTTTATTGAACTGGTCTATTTCACATGGCCAACTTCTCCCATTTGTTTATCTTTAATTTTATGTTTTAATATGGAGGAAACCCAGGTCGATTTGGGTCTAAGAATCTAACAACCATGATTTCCTGTAGAATGTACTACATCAGTTGATGTATACAGTATCACCCAAAATATATATATATATATACTGTATACTAGCATAAGCCTATCATAATACTATCATATACTTCATCATATAGTACCATTAAATTACATATATATATATATATATTTCTACATTTACTGTCATATACTACCATATACGCTATCATCTACCTACATCCTACAACCCATCGGTTCCTCCAGGCCTCTGTAGTCCGTTCCGCTGTTCTTCCAGCTGCTCCTCGAAACGTGCCAGGCGTCTTCGTGCTTCCTCCAAGGCCGACTGCCTCGGGGAAAGCCACGGCCGTACATCGGAAATGGCTTGGCTTAATGGGATTTTTCTATGGGAAACAAAAGCAATGATTAGTGATAGTCAGTTATGGTTGATAATGGTTAATGCATGTTAATGATGGATATGATAATGCTTAATAATGGATATTATAATGATTTATAATGGTTCATAATGTTTAATAATGGTTAATGATGTTTAATAATGAATATGATAATGGGATATAATGGGTATAATGTGCCCGCCCCACAGTGATGGTTATGTTGGTTTAGATTCACCCCTATGACTACTATAGTTGTAAGTATCAACGTTATAAGTTTTGAGTTGGTTTATAATAAACACCTATAGGCATAAGTATCATAAACCATCATAAACTTGGCTGGCTCGAAAATTTTCTTCCTGAACAGCCAGATGTGATATGATTTGATTACCAATTTTGTGATATATCAGATATCCAAATGCTGTTTGAACCAAGAGGAGGAATGGATCTGGCCATTTCAGATGTCTTTTTTCTCAAACCTGAACTAGTGGTTTCAAAACAAAAGGAGTCAACTAGATCGTGTCTGGTAGAAATGGAATGAAATGGACGTATCAATGACCTCCCATCCGCAAGATCTTGGGTCATCCATCAACTTTGAGCGACAGTTCTGTCGCATCCAAGCAGCCAATCGTGGTCATCAAAGCGGCTTTTCTTGGTGCCAAGTGGATCTTGGTCATCACCAAGCTCTTCATTGTCAGCTCCAGGAAGCACCTTAAATCTTCCATGATTAAAACAACATCTTGGGTCCTCAGGAGGGATGGGGTTGCAAAACCATGTCGTTTCGTTGTGATTCGGCTTGGGCATGGGCCCCATTCGAACCTTATGATTCTTCATGACATTCATGATATCCTCATTTTGGTCTGCCAAATCCCCATGGCCACCGCTGGGTTCGCGTACCCTTTGCCGCCGCCGCAAGCGTTGATTGCCTTCCTCTTCCAGCATCAGAAGTCCTTGGACCAGCAATGACCAGACTCTTCTCTCGGCAAGTTGGAGGGAATCTCTATATCGGATCCCCAATGTGGGGGTTGCTTTTGTAAATTATGTTCGCCTAAAAAACCCTAGGATGGTCAGATTGTCTGCCTGGAGGCTTGTGGCAACCTGTCAGTTGGGGTTCAGACCAGCTAAGGATGGAAAAGTAAGAAATATTTAAAACCACCAGCTAATTTTCAAGATGAAGTGAAAACATGTAAAAACCATTGATCGTCCCCCATGTTATTTGTTCTATGGTCATGCTTGATTTTTGAACCACGAACATTCTAGGGCCACAATTTTTGAAGCATACTCATTAGTTTGGCAATATATGCTGAAATGAATATGTCGAAAGGCTGGGGGCTACGATCTCTTGTTCCCCCCAACTGTTTTAAATTAACTGGACTCCCCTTCCTAAGCAGGGATCAAATATTGTGTTCCCACACCTGGCTATCTAAGTTCCCATATGTTCCCAAGAAAGATATTTACCCCTACTGGGGAGTGCAGTTGGGGTTATCAATGGGTATAGCCACGGTTATAACTTTATAGCCACCATAAATTGGGATATAAACCCTATATCTATGGTGAAATAAGACAATCAAATACAACCTAGCTATTTGATAAAATAGATTAAACTATAGTATAATCAACATAGATTAATTATAACCAACATAAGTTTAGCATAATTAATAGATATTAATAGCATATATCCATATCACTTAGCTCACCATAATTTCACCCCTACGCCCTACGCCCTATGTTACCTACGTTGCGCCCAAGTCACGTCTCCGCGCTTCCGCCAGCAACGCCGAGGGATCCACTGACGTAGCAGCTCTCTCCGGGGTTTGCAGGTCCTCCATGACCAGCTGCTCCAAGCGCCGCGCGGCCACGCGGCACTGCTGACGGAAAGCCACCAGGGATAGATCTTCCGATTTCTGCAGCCAGTCCTGGGGCAGATTGGATTGGAGATAGAGATTTAACTGGTGATATTTCATCTGAAATCCCAGTTATTGGATAGTGATTGGGTGTATGTATATATATTTTTTCTAAGTGTGCTATGTGTGTATATATATATTAAATCTGCTATGTGTGTATATATATAATTATATATATATATATATATATGTGCTATGTTTGTTTTTGTTTGCTTTTTGAACTGGAATGATCCAACTGCAGTGTCTGGATGGTGAGGAACTAATTGCAAAACACCTCCGCAAAATGACTGGGAAGTGTCAAGGATTATCACAGTGAGGTGAAGAATTGTCCCGACGAGCTACTGCACCCAACAATCACCAAAAAATCACTTGTCTACACCCAGAAGAAAGTCCAAAAGTAATTGTTCAATATCAAGAAATATCTGACTCAATTATATTTTATAGTATAGCAATTCAATATCACTAATGTGTCTAAATGATAAACCACCCATTTGGGATACAACCTATTTACGGTGATGACTGGGGGATGGCTTATTATTCCTTTACACACAACCTGAATATAGCTGTTATTATTCAGCCATTTGAGGACGATGCGGAGTTCTTCACCCCGACGATCAAACACCTCACTGTTGGATTGTGAAGTTCCCATGATTGATGGTACAAACACAAAGGACGACTTAAATGATTGAGTTTATGTGTAGGACAACGATGGATGATGACTGCTATTGTGGGCAGAATGATTTTTGTTGACCTCTTTGTTAGTATCACATACAGTACACTTATACTCTCTGGTAATCTAATCTAGCAATGGAACATCTGTACTTTCAGTAGGTATAATGTTAACTCCGGATTAATGAACCATGGTTTATTCATTAGAGATATTAGGGGAGTACTCCTCCAATAGTCATTTCATCCAATACTTAAATGGTACCCTCTCAATTAAACAGCTGTAAACGGGGTTTCTTAATCCAGGAATCCAGGATTGACATTATTTATCAGGAGGTATACTAATCTGGGCAAATGATAATAATTCACTAACCAACTTGCGGCCATTTTGGGATGATTCCCCTTAACCATGATGAATGATCGTTATAATTTATCCAAATTAATGAACTACAAATCAATATAATTCATCATGGTCTTAGATCAATGGTTAATTATTTTTAATTGTTATATATTATAATCAATGGTTAGATATTAACCTTACTAAACATAAATTTTGTGATGATTAATGATCAATGGGAATTTCAGGAGCTTAGAGGCTCTAGAGGTCAAGTCGCTGTTTCCTGTCGCCATTTTTGTAGTTTTTGGGTGTTGGTTTTGTGGTCATCCCACCATCATGAAAGGGACTCCAAAAGTAACGGGTATAAAAGACATTACATTCAAAATCTGGAATAGATATAAATCTTTAGTTTCTAGTCATTTCAGGTATTTGCCAGTGCCAAAGATCCAAAATATGATAGCCTTCTGTAATTTCACGTGGCTATGCCCTGCTATGTAGATGATTTACCTATCGAAATGGTGTTCCAGTTCATCCCCCGAGATGATCGCCAGGCAGCTTCAGCCCAATCCACCAGTGCTGCTCGCTCTTGCACCAGTGAAGCCAATAGCTCTGGCTCTACAAAGGCTTCCTGGCCCTTCTTTCGCCGCCTTTGACATCGGGGCCATGGGATTTTTTTGGAGGGAAACTGATGGAAACTGTGGCCGAAGACATGGGGCAAAATTGGATGATTTTCGACGATTTGGATGGCCGTTGATTGGGATCACCATCAACTGATGGATGATTTCACAGCTGGTCCAATCTGGAAAAATCCGAACCTGTCTTGCGACAAAAAGCGCAGTGTACACGCAATAAACATCTTGTGCGTGCTTCAACTGCCACCGTGTCCGTTGGTTCTATCAGATGTCGAAGGGTTGGGGGGTGCCAGGGTGACATCCGATAACTAGGGAACCCTTCAAGAAAAATACACAAGACATGCAGGGAAACTAGACCCCAAATTCTGTTTGTGGGTGTCCGAAAGGAAGGAATACCCATTTCTGGGTCCGTGGGGTCAAACCTTAAAAATTATATATGTACACACATTTCTACTATGTTTTGTTTTGAGTTTTCCAATGTGTTACAGAGATTGTTAAAACAACAGTTATCCATCATTTGAACTGATTAAACATCTGAAAAACAAACACAACATTTCAACATGTTCAAGTGTTCCAAGCTATTCCAAGATATTCCAAGCTATTCTAAGATCAATCCATATCAATCCCTATTAATTATTATTATTGTTATTATTATTATCATAATTAAATCCCTATATGAATGATTGTTATTTATATCAGTGATATCCCCATCTTTCATGGTAACATCTTAAAACCAGGGCCGCCTCTGCAAACCCTTGCGCTGTTTCTCCAGCTCCGCATCGAAGCGCCCCAGGCGACGATTGGCCTCTTCCAACTCGGAGAGCCTCGAGTCCCGTGGTCAAACAATTGGTTAATGATGGTTCATAATGGTTAATAATGGTTAATGATGGTTGTTAATAATGGTTAATAATGGTTAATAAGGGTTTAATAACCTATAAACTGCAAATATGTTGATCTGGTTGGTGGTGCAATAACCATCTTGAAAAAAAATAGTCAATGGGAAGGATTACCCATATACTATGGAAAATAACAACTGTTCCAAACCACCAACCAGGGTTAATAGGGTGGTCAATAGAGTTAAATATGGTCAATGAATGGTTAATGAAAATCCATGAAAATCCCAGATGGAATCCCAAATCACATTGTACCATCCTCAGCTGAACACCAAGAGTTCCAGTCTTCTGAAGCGACTTGCTGGCAGGCTACGCGGCCGAAGATTCTTGAGAGATCCCTCAAATCTAAGATATATGTGTCTCATCCGCAAACAAAATACTGAACACAACAGCAAGAAATTGTATACTCCTGGAATAGACCTCATAAGACCCAGCAGAAAGAACATAGCCAAACATGCTAAAACAATAAAAGACCTCAATGGCCCTCAACCATCCTCAAGTACTCACCACATTGAAGAAGGCCCGGCAGCAAATCATCATCGCTGAAGGTCTTCTTCTTCGTGGCAAATGGATCTCGATCACCAGATAAGTCCGATGGATCCTCACAAGTCGCTAGTCACAATAGACTTTGGGAGGCAATGCAATAAATATCAACCACCCCTCATGGATTACCCTCTGGTAATTTAACATAGCTATTGAAAATTGTCATCTATAGTATGATAGTGATCATATGTGATAATCTGGTTGGTGGTTTCAACCTACCCCTGTGAAAAATATGACTTCGTCAGTTGGGAATATATACATATATTCTTCGCAACTGAATGGAAAGTCATAGAATTCCATGGTTCCAAATCACCTGGGGATTCAAACCCTCCCAAAGGGGATCGCCCAAGGAACAGCGGCAGCGGCTGAGCCTCGGCTGAGGCTGGAAAAGGATGGACACATGCTGTGATCTCACCCTGGTATTTTGCTAATGTGGCCATGATTTGGGTATGGGTCAAAACCTACTAATCATGTGGTATAAGGGATGACCATCAACCTTGAGGTTCACTGGGGGTACAGGGTTTTGACCCACATCCATTTGTTGAGTTGTTTTTTTTGGAAAAGTCAAGAAGTCTCTCTGAATAACTTATTGACTCAGCGAGGTTTACCCATTTTGTCTTCCAGTTGATAAGAATTCACTTATAGAATAACAGGTAAACCTGGCTGGGTTATAATTATGATAGTTTGAGTTATAAGTAATTACAATAAACCATAGATATTGGAGTTACAAATCAACATAGTTATCTTGGGGGGCTCACTTTGTACCCAGCCAAGTTTACCCAGATTTCTGGTTTCCGGACCTTCAGGAGTTGTTTCATCAGCCCGCCTGCCATCATCTCCAATTCGCCGCTGCGTTCCGCCAGCAGAGCCCACAACGGCAGCCCATGACAGTCGTCGAGGTGATCCTGGAAGGTGGCTTCCACAAATGATGGTATCCCAAGCTCGCTGGTTGGTAGATTTCATGCTCAAATCCCTATCGAAAATGGATGATTTCGGGGTAGCCCTACTTTAGGAAATCTCAAATCATCCCAATCTAGCTATAAATCATTTAAAATCCCCTGGCACCCCATGAGTCAGTCACCCCTGGCTTTTCCCCATGAGTCGCCCATGAGACGCCCAGTGGGGCTTCAAACCTCCCTCGGTCCTCCATCCAATCTAGGAGATCCGCTCGTTCTGCCGCCAGAGATGCTAGCAGGGCATTGTCCAAAGGTGCACCGCGCCTGGCGTTTTCGGTGTGCGGGATGAAACATGGGCTCAAAAAGGAGCGAAAATCATGTTGATGAACTTGATTAAAGCGAATGTCTAATCTAGAAATATATTGAATATAAATGGTTAACAATGGTTAATAATGGTTAATCATGGTTAATAATTGTTAATAATGGTTTAATAACCTATAAACTGCAAAGACGTTGATCTGGTTGGTGGTGCAATAACCATTTTGAACAAATATGAAAGTCATTGGGAAGGATTATTCCATATATTATGGAAAATCAAAACATGTTTGAAACCACCAACCAGTTGTATATAAATGTGTATCATATTCATATTAATATCTATATATTCTGGGTAAATTATAATATTCCACTAACCTGAATTAAGGCCATTTGGGGATGATTTCCCTTACTAACCATGATTCCAGTGAGGTCGCAGTGAGGTCGTTATAATTTACCCAAATATATCTATATCTATATATGTATATAGATGGTACCACAATGTTGAACCATTTTCTCGATGAAATGAAAATTCGTGATCATAACGGTTAATTCGACAAAAATCCCCCATTGGTTAATCATGTTGGGTGAGTTAAATGCCTTAAATCCCAATGTAGAATCCCCAATTATTGTGGTATAGAATGTAGAATCCCCATCTTTGGATATCAATGGGATAATTTTCATGGATCTTCCTGAATATATTTTCACATAGTTTATCATTGATGTCCTCATACTATTCATGATACTATATCTAGAATTCCCAATGACTTTCCCCTTCAGTTCCTCGATATGTTTCACCCTGCCGCCTCATGGCTTCGCGCTGTCCTTCCAGGCGCTCTGCCCAGGCGCCCAGGCGGCCAAGAGCTGTGTCCAGGGGCTCTGAGCGCCTAAGGAAATGATGATGTCATGGGAAAATTCCAGGAAAATCATGGGAAAATCATGGGAACATCATGCAGATTTATCATGATTTATCACCCATGACGGATCCATGGTGCTGCTAATATATGGTGTGCCATGGATCCCATCAATATACCCCCTTTATGTTAGCATAAATATATATATATATATATACCAGCACCAGCCGGATCCGTCATGGGTCATGACGTATCAATCAACCGATCACGGGGAATATGATGGGGATATGGCTATTGATCCTCCGGGAATCCAGCATGGCT
>Ga0126342_10022072_pt1 | contig 10555 bp, 8 predicted proteins | sample Cyp1metagenome_FD_92528 | JGI IMG/M metagenome (GOLD analysis project Ga0126342, IMG submission 92528) | Coral microbial communities from Lord Howe Island, Old Settlement Bay, Australia - Cyphastrea 1 metagenome | ecosystem: Host-associated > Invertebrates > Cnidaria > Coral ...
ATAATATATATATATATATATATATATATACATATGTATATATATATATGTACATATATATATATATGTATATATATATGTATGTATATATATATATATGTACTGTATACATATACATATAGTATCCACAACAAGATCTCCATGAAAGATCCCCATGATCCCCATGAAAGTTGCCGCCTTTATATATCCCACGCCGGTCCGTTAGGTGAGGTTGAAGAAGTCCGTCATCGGCCCCGCCTATGCCAGCGGTTGCATCTGGGGCGTGGGCTTCGCTTGTATGATGAAGGGCGACTGGGCGATTTTCATAGGGCGACTGATTACCATTTCGATGGCAAACAAAAAACAGATGGACATCCTGACATCCATTTTTTAGAAAATGATATGGAAATGGTGGATTTTCATGGATTTTCCATAGATCTGTTGTTTGGGAGACAAGCAACATGAATTTTATGCGGCTTTGCCACCTTCATGTTACGAAGCGGAGATGAAGAGTTCAGACTTTTTGGGAACCACCAAGATTTGATCGGTGGATAGTTCTACTGCAGCCCAGCTTGCGCTGTGGTCAGCATCAGCCCTTTTTTTGTCATCCCGCAAAATGAAACTTGGAGAGATACTTTAGTACTTCAATGTTTTGCTCTCAATGGCAAAACATATAGTCGATTCACCAGCAAAAAATACCGGTAATTCGATTTTTGTGGCAGGTATAAATCAGATGATCTAAGATTCACCATGGAATTTCATGGATCCCAGATATCCCAGAATCCCAGATCCACTATGGGTACAGCTTTTTATTCACGGCTTCTCGAGGCATTTCTTTCCTGGGTTATTCCGTGGGGTACACCTTGGACGCTGTCGGAGCCATTCGGGGGTGGGGGGCAAAAAATTGTCGAAGTGGTAGAGTGAATACCTCCTGATGTAGTTACTATATAATGGTTAATATGAATCTATGTTTGATAATCAAATCATTGATGCTTAATGATGATTGTTAATGATAGATGGTATTGGTTATTGATGAAATTATTGATTGATATGGTTATGATAAGGTTATTGATGGTCAACAATGATTGTTATCATAACCATCATCAATAACCATTATCATGGTTATTGATATGATAAGCCAGGGTTTTCTGGATGAAATTTTTCATCATGATCTCAGCGCGTTGACGCCACTGGAAATCATCCCCAAATGGCCGGCCCATAACTTTTTGGCGACAAAAACCATCATTCCCAGATGGGGATAGTGTTTTTTTGGGCTAGAAAATCTGGCTTTTTGCTGATTCCCCTTCATGGCTATATCTGGCTATTTCAGGGAATTATGATGAATTTCAGCCAGATATAGCCAGAATGCCCGCATCATGGTGGAATCTCGATGTTGATCCTAGGTCAGCTTCCAGAATCACATGGCTCCCTAGGAACTTTGGTTGTGAGATTCGTCCCCACGGTGTTCACCATGGGTTGAGCCAGGCTTACATATTCATGTGGAATGTGTATGTGTAAATATAGGGTACCCAAATCATCCAAAATTAAACCATTTTAGTATTGAAACCCATGGTTTGGGGGGACCAACCTTTTAGGAAGCCTCCATATATGCTTATGCATATATATATATACATCCACACTTATATAAATATATATATATATATTCACATACACTTATGTATGTATATATACATATTCTGACTTTTATATACTTATGTATATGTATATATATACATAATACTGATATATATATATATATACACATATGTATGTACTTGTGCATAATATTATATATAGATATTATACATGTTTATATAATTATATATATATGTGATATACAATAATATACGCGTATATTCATTTAGATAGATATATATATAATATAATATGTATTTAGGTCCCTAAACATATAGTTGCAGGAAGGAACATCATCATCAACATAGTAGGGAATGACTTGGCTGATTTTGTGGACCACCTACAGGTGGCTTTGAACAAGTCCTGTGTCGAAGACTTGCATGCATTCATTCTTTGGTTATTGCGCCATTGCCAGCGAGGGATCAATCATGAGGGGGTTAATATAGAAGCCATATATATATACGTATATATGTATACATATATATATACACATATATACACATATATATATACATATATATACATATATACACATATATATATACATACATATATACATATATATATATAGACATATACATATACGTATATATATATATATATTTATTTACATATATATATAAATATACATATATATATATATATACATACACATATATATATATATACATACACATATATATATATACATATATATATATACATATATATATATACATATATATATACAATGTGGAGGCACCCACCACTCCAACATTTATAGGTCTGGAACTGGTTCAATGACGTGACGTTCTTGGAAATTGTCTTCTTTGCGGGCACCCCGGTATTTGGACAACATATACCTTGACCTGGATTTGACCCATCATCATCAACAGGTCTAAAGGTAATTGCCAAAATTCTAGAGCAACATGCAAAGAATTGATGAGTCAACTAAGCTTCAAGGTAGTTATACCATGTAAGACCCATGGTTTCCTGTAAACTGAATCGTCAACCCGAATTTTGTGATCTCTAGGACCCATCCTTGTGTCAAGCCTCCTTTCTGTCTTTGTGCTTGGGATCTCAGCCTGGTTGTCGTTTCGCGAACGTCATCCGTTGTGTGACGTCGTTGATTTGACGGCCTGATGCTTCAGTTTAAAAGGTTGGTTGTTTGTGGTTGTTCATGCCGATTTTTGCCGGTCTGTTTTGAATTGCTTGACTATGTTTGACTATTTGGCCATGATAATGACATGATCATGATATGTATTCCTACAAAGGTTATGGGCCTTCAACCGGGATCTAACTTTGGTCTCAAAGATCCAGGGCTGCGATTTGTTGTCCTAGTAGGATAAACATAGACCAGGTTGGCCTTTGGGAGTTTGAATATTGTTTGCCGCTTTGCACCATATTTAATGATATGCAATCATATATATATATATATGTATCATGTATGTTTTTTTTGCATTCGGGGTTTGGTTATTGTAGGGGCATAGGGTTTCTCATTTCAGCTGTGGTGATTTGCCGGCCTGCTCGCCTCTGGGGTTGCTCAAAAGATTGGTAGGCGTAGGAAGTTGAGTTTTATTCATGTGGATTCATTATTAAATACCCTCTGGTAAACTAACATAGCTATGGAAAATTGCCATTTATAGTGGATTTACCCATTAAAAATGGTGATATCTTTCCAGTTCGCTATGTTAGTCATTACCAGAGGGTAAGTGCTGGGTAACGATGGGTACTTCGTAAGCTGTTGAAACGGCCCTTCGAAAGTTTGATTATGCCCAAGGTGCTGCCCCGAATTGATACATCTACCATAATCATAAACCCTTACAAAATATTGCGTATTATTCAATGGATTGGTTTAAGGGAAAATTTACAGGAAACTATAGATTTTCCCATTAAATATGGGGCTTTCCTGTAAATTTTCCCTTAATCCAATCCATTGAATTATGGTAGATGGATTATGGATTATGGTAGATGTATCTATGAGGGGCAGCAATTTTTTCATAAAATGGATACATCTACCATAATTATCATAATCATAATCATAAACCTTTACCAATGGATTATGGTTACAGTTACATGGATGATCTACATTACATATTACACAAAATGTTGCAAATCATCCTGTCTCTCGTTCGTGTTGGAAAACAAAACACGTTCTATGGTTGCAGTCAGATGCGCTTTCATCCCCATCAATCACACTTCAATACCCATGGTTGCGGTGTGCTCAATGGGGGGATGAGATTCAGCACCTTCGTTGGCGCCGTAAGGGGCGCCACTGACATCAGCTTGAAAGGTTCAGAGAGATCACGGCCAAGAAGCCGTTGCTGATCTACTTCGGCGCCTTCTCCTTGCAACTCGTGCAGAGTCCCAGACTGATCACTGGGCGCCGGTGTGGAGGGAGGTGGATCTGACAATCTGATTTTAGGCTCACAATCTTCAACTCATCTGATTCATTTCGGTGTGTTTTTTATTGGTGAAGGGTATGAAGGATTGAATCTGAAATAACTTTGAGCTATTTCAATCTGTTTCAGGGGATCGGACAGTGAAGAGCACTTCTGGGCTGGTTAGATATCATGTCGGCGGAGATTTTCTCTCCGAGGTGGGCGTTTTGCTCATTGCATGCTTTGGTGAGCCGAGCTAATGATGCTAATGTGGGCTGTCCCTCAAGTGGGGCGCGCGAAGCTGGTTAGCAAGGCAGGGAGCCCCGTGAAAGCTTTTTTTACCCTGTTGTAATGGGTAGATCCGTATTCAGCCCCGTGAAAGCTTTTTTTACCCTGTTGTAATGGGTAGATCCGTATTCAATTATTCTTTTCAGTTTTTTTTTTCAGAATCCATGAGAATGCCATATAGTCCATTTTATAATGGGGCATATGTGGTAGTATATTCTTGGGGTCAATGCCATTTGGTCATTTAGAATCATTTCATCTCATACTTTAGGGGATTGAACCAGCACCTAGTCGTGGGCACTCCAGATGGTCCCGAATGGCCTCGTCAGCACTTCAGATAATTCAAGCCAGTGCTGCTGAGATGCCAAGAATGTTCCCTTTATTTTTTATTTTTCTTTCACTATCCAAATGTACAAACAACATTGAAAAAACGGATAATCCGGTTGAACCGTTGAACCCATCCGTCCGTTCGCGTTTTCTTTGGGGGCGCAAAACCTGTGATATCTCAGCGCCCAACGTGCCGCAGAGAGACCCTCGGACCCTCGCCCGCTTGTTCGAACAAGTGGGGCGCTTCCGCATCATGGGGATGGTGTAGGGGATCTCACAGGATGAGATAATGGGATATTACCCTCTGGTAAACTAACATAGCTATGGAAAATCACAATTTTTAATGGATAAATCCACTATTTCTATGGCCATTTTCAATAGCTATGTTAGTTTACCAGAGGGTAACCATACCCATGAGATATTAATGGCTTAATGGTGGTTATTTAAGGTTAATTAATATTAACCAAACCATGATAATATATTTCTATGGCGGTTTCATGGTTATTTAAGGAGGATAGAAGGACATATTAACCAAATGTTTTTGCAAGTTATGATGATCTTTTTGTCTGTCTGAAAATGGGTGATTCAACATATTCACCCCCGCCATTTGATAGCCATTTGATAGCCATTTGAATCAGGAAAATGATGATCAACCATCAATGTTGGGATATTTTCAGACAAAGCCAAACTAGGGTACACCCCAATCATTGGTTTCTTCATTAAAATCCACTAATTTGGGATGATTTCCGGGTCCCCCGTTTTAAGAACCACCAAGACAAACAGCAACGAAGATGGGGATATCAGCAGTAGATGCAACAACAAATCCTGGCCACAGAAGACTGGGTTTATTGGTGGCCATAGGTGGCCATGTGTAATCATCCATCAAGTGATGATATAACTATCTTACATACCCGTGGTGGCGATGAATTATATGGCCAGCTTAGCGTATCTTGTGGTGAGTAATTCAGAATCCTCAATGGTACAAGTCAACATTGATTCATTCATAAATTTTCAAATAGTGAACGATTCATTCATGTAGTGATTCATTCACATTTTTTGATGGTTAAAGTTAAATCATGTTAAATTTAAATCATGTTGTTCCACCAATTTCGGTACTTTAATTTCCCGTTTTGTTTAAATGTAAGCTGCATTTGTTTCCACAGGTGGAGTCGCCTTCCCACATTGCGATGTGGGCCCAGCCCAGGCTTTGCCAGCCGTGAGTGCTGCCACAGAGAAACCGCAAGGCGTGGCGCAACACGTGGCCGCAGTGGCCAGTAATTACTGAGAAACCAATGGTCCAGCCATAGAACAGCCACATCCAGTACGTCCAGTCACCAACATGGTCGTAGGAAAGTGCTTGGTGTTGCCATGGTCAAAACATGATTAATGTAAGGCTGTAAGGGATGACCAGTGAACATACACATCAGAAGGAATCCCATGATGGTGGGATGACCACTGCTCAAAAAAAAACAATGTTTGACTACGGCTCTTATGCCCCACTTGCCATGATTGTTACCACACTTGGTGGCCAGGATCCAGATATAGCCCTTGCATGGTGCAATTTGAGGCGCCAGGGCGGGGCAGTTGCCCCAGTGGGAAGATCGTCTAAAACTGGGAAATTTAGAGTAGCAAATTGCTATTTAAAAGCATCCACTGGTCGTATCATCATTCGAGACATCTACCCAACTGACTGGATTGCTATTGCTACAATGCACCTTTTTTTAAAAACGATCACGTTTTTTTTTTGCCATGCACCATGTTACTGTGAAGTTTACCAATTCACCAATGGTCGTCCTGAATTATTTGAAGACAGTCAATATTGATCAATATTGTAACACCAAATGTGTGTATTCGTATGTATTTATATTATATATATACACACCAAGCAACTTCAAGTATACAGTCATTTAGTATACAACATATTTATCCATATTTGTTGTTGGATTTCAAAGAATCGTGGTTCAAAGACCCTTTGCAGATGCTGTGGCAGGCGCAGACCCCTTGTCCCAGTTGTGGCGGAACGCTTGGAAGCCCAGCGATTTCGGGTATAGCGGAGGCTTACGCGGCAAATATGGGGATGCAATGGACAATGGGATGTTCGTGAATATTCTGGTATATATATATATCTATAGGGGTATGGGTGGGGGGAGGTAGCATCTATATGTACTATTATATACTTACACATATCCAACACTATGATATTTGGGTGTATACCTCGATTTATGGCCAAGGGGTAAAGTTTGATGAAGCACTGGACCGAAGATTCAGCCAAGAAATGGGTCAATTAAGCTCCATCCCCTGATATTTCCATGACCGGTTGAAACCACCAGCTATGATTGGAGCTATGAATGTGGAAGCGAAGCCCATCAAAGTTCATGGCAGATTGTCTATTGCTGTTTGCATATGAATGGATGACTGAGTATCAGATACACTTGAATTTGAGGGCAACAGTTTTGTGATCTGCAAAACCAAAGCACAAATGCAAGGCGAGTGGTAGTTAAACAACATTGCGCTTTGTAGTGAATGCAGCAAGTAGTACGTGTTTCCAGGTCTGCCAGACTTGGTTGGAGCATCCCAACAACGGATGATACTTTGGTCCAGAAGGTTCCAGCATTTCTTCCACTAAACCAACCTATTGATTTGACATGATTCGAACTTTTGTTGGTTTTGTATCCCTGTTGCTGCATCTCCCTCACTTTGGCTGCAGATTCTACTGTAGCGGTCAACATGTTTGGTTGATTATATTATGTTATTCTCTTTAGCCAGCGAATAATCCTGGAATCATCAGCTAACATCATCCCTCGCTAAGGCTCGTTGCGGGTTTACATCTTCCGTTTTGTATCCAGGAACTTGGCGGACTCGGAGTACTGCCGCCACTGTGGGGCCAGCTTGGTACTTACCACTGAGCCGGCCCCGATCAGGACGGGGCAAGTGTGGATGATGCAGTCTGGGACAATGAAAAAATATGAAAAAATGTATAAAAATGTGGGATCCACAATAAAACAGCCCGAATTATCAATCACTTCGTAGGGTATACACAATAAGAAGCCACAGATTTGGAATGGTTTCTGATGGTGGATCACACATTGGCGACCTCACAATATCTCACAATGACCTCGCTGTAAACCATGGTTATTCGGAGGACGAACTATTCCGACTATTCCCAACAGGTACATTTCAGCTTTGTGACATATTGATATATATTGTAATTTGCCCAGAATCAACGGGTATGCCACCTGCCACCGGCGTGAAAATCATAAGATGCCAAGATTCTGTGTGAATTGTAGCGACCTCATCGGACGACGTTTGTGAATTATGAGGATTCCCCAAGAAAGACTGCCTTTTTATTTTTTGAATGGTTTATACAATTGAATTCTTGAGGCTGTTTGGAAGCGTAAACAGACTGACCGCACTAGCTATTTTTGCTGCATCTAGGATTCCACTGGCAATGGACCTTATGGACCTTGTAACACTTTTGGACTTCAGAAATTGTTGGCACATCTGCTGACTTAGAGAGGTTTTTTTTAGTGTTGCCACGCTGTTGCCTGACCCCAAGAGTTGCTCGCAGCTTTGTTGACTTCAAGGGGCTGGGGATGGCCTGGGGCGGTTTGCGCCAAAAGGCTTGATATGGCTTGATCATTCTGACATATCCTGACCCAGTGATGCTGAGCTCAGCACACTCAAAGCTATCCTGGTATTGCTGATGTTCACAACATAGCGATGTCACCTCATGTTTTTAGAGAGCCCATTCGTCTCACCTAAGACGAATGGAAGTTCGTGAATTCAATTTCCGAGACACAACTACATATACCCTCTTGTTATTTAACATAGCCATGGTATAAATGGCCCATTTATAGATGATTTTCCCATTAACACCTCCATTTATAAGGGATTTTCCATGGCTATGTTAAATAACCAGATGGTACATACAGTATACCTACCATGCATCGACTATCACTTGTCACTTCGAGCTGCCCTGGGCGAATCTATATAAGTGCAGAGACACGGCATCGACGTCAGTGCAGATATCTGGATTAACAACATGGCCTTGCCCTAGAAAAAAAACATGGAACCCCCGAACAACATGAACAACAAAAATCGAGATCGGAGCATCATTCATGAGAACTGAACACTTGTTGCGAGTTCTTTAAAAGGTCAATCTTGTATAATATTGTTCTATGATTTGTTTTACCACGGTTTCTCAGCAAAATTCCATTCTGCAGAAAGCAACGCATCTCTTCGGCCCGGCGCCATGCCGCCAGTGCTCCGCAGACTGACTCGCTCTGTGCAGAGACGGATGCAGTCCTTCTTCGATGGCACCAACCGAGAGGTTGGGTGGGGACGGGCGATCCACATTTGGAGGTTTCCATAGTCATGGGGGGTACCTCAATAGCTGGATGGTTTACCATGGACCATTTATCAATGGATGATTTGGGGGTACCCCTATTTTAGGAAACCACCATTTGGCCACCCAAGTCTATGCGGTGGTTCCGGAGGAAATGCTTCCGAGCTATAGTTGTATGGTGTTGTATCCATATTCCCTGTTGGGGGACCCAAGGAACTACTGAGACTTTCCCAACGGCATGATTATGGTTTTGGATGGATTTGGAGTTTTAGATGCAAGAAAGTGAAGAGGTCAGCAACAAAAATAATGATCAATTTTCTGTAAATGGTTATGACCTGGTTACGGTACAATTGCGGCTGGCAGTTTGGAGTGCTGAAACATGGCGATCCAGGCCTCCAATATGAAGAAAAAACAGGGTTCTAGGCCGCAGTCTTGCCGGTGATATTCGCATCTCTTGGCTGGAGAGATCCCTATCCTTGATGGTCAAAGTGTCATTTTTTTTTGGTCAACTCCCCATGTTTTGGTATCCTCGGGGAAACCTTCTGACCTTTCTGACCTGCAGAGGGATCATACCGTTTGACGACTTCAGTGCAACATGGCTTAGCCAGACCCAAATCTCTGCAAAGACTTCGACTCACGGATTCTTCACCCATGTTTCTCCTCAATTTCCGCGAATTGATCACTCTCAAGCATGGCGGAAAATCGCTTGGAGGGGGCCTCAGAAGTTGAGATCTTGGCTCATTTGTTATTCCAGAGCAAGCAGGCAGATGAGAACCCAGATCCCTTGCTGGACGTGGTGCAGCAATACCCAATTGAGGCGCCCCGGTCGGGGAAGGGCCATGGAAACGGGATCAAGCTCGTTGAAACCAACCGCCATGGGGATAGCATGGCAAGAGAGTGGGATAGACTTCTTGACAGAGCTTGGGGTGCAATGGATTGAATGACACACTAAAGCGACTCAGTGCGAAAAGTGCTTGGTACAGTATATGTTGGTATAATATAGATGTATATAATTATATAGATATTCTATAATGTTCCTTGATCCCCCTACCCAGTAAAAGAATCTCCCCAGACCCCGGTGGAATGTGGTTCATCTGGGACAAAACTGGTCCATTTTCAAAACTGGGACCCCAAAGATGACCAGATATCCAGTAGGACATGTTCCAAAGCTCCAAACATGTGTATACATGTTATAATTTATAATATATACTGGTATATATATACATATTATAATATATATATATATAGATTGATATATATATATACGTATGTATATACTAATAACAGTTATTATTAAGACTATATAAATAATATAAATACCTACATATTCCTTGATATCTGCGGCTGAAGTCTTCGACCTCCTGCAAGGCAGCATGGTTCATCAAGGTGCAGTGTGGGATGGTCGACCTGGTCGACCTGTCTGAACGTCTGAACGTCGGACCCTATGGGGACCCTAGGGGACCCTAAAATGTCGCTATTTTTTGGGGGAAAATGGGTATGGATCAATACCTATGAAAATACCATTTGTTAATGGGATGAACATCCATTTTAACCCAGCTATGACTTGGGGTGAACAAAAGGTACCAGGGTTTTGACTCATAGCCAAATGATGGAAGAATCACTG
>Ga0126342_10022073_pt1 | contig 10555 bp, 10 predicted proteins | sample Cyp1metagenome_FD_92528 | JGI IMG/M metagenome (GOLD analysis project Ga0126342, IMG submission 92528) | Coral microbial communities from Lord Howe Island, Old Settlement Bay, Australia - Cyphastrea 1 metagenome | ecosystem: Host-associated > Invertebrates > Cnidaria > Coral ...
ACACAAAACGACTTTCGACACGTTACAAAACACGTCTGAATGTCACGAAGTGCCACGCCTGCCACGCGAAACGAAGCAACGCGACGTTTGAAACCTCCAAAAACGACCCATTCTGCAAAACTTACCATAGGCACAGCCATATAGCAATCACGCGGACGGTTGCGAACGGTTGCGGACGGTTGCGGACGGTTCGGCAACGTCGAGCGAACACACCCTCAACCCCCAGACCCCCCAGAGTGAATCGGGAACCCTTGCTACGCATTCGGGAAAAAGGCCGATCAGGCCAAACCAGGCTGAATCAAACTAGGACCCTTGGCACACAACCCTTTGACACAACTCCAGCCATGTGAGCTGCAAGCCAAGGAACCATCGGTATATGGTTCACGCGGTCATCCAAACAAATGATGACATGTCCTGCGCACCCATGGATTTTGAACAACGTGGTGCCACAAAGAACCCATAGAAATATGAAGAAAGGCCATGTGGACAAGATATTTCCGCCAGCGTAAAGACAGCGTTCTGGCAAAAAACCTTCTGAGACTAGCAAAGTTTGGGATATGGTATGACTGCAGTTGCACGATGTTCAGGACAAACATTGTTCAAACCGAACTTCCCCTGTTTGTACTTCACCTCTAACCTTCTTCCATTAATAATCCCTTCCCCCTAGTATTAAATACAACCAGAAATACATGCATGCTTTTGAGGTGGTATTGAATATTAGGGGATTGGTCTACACTGGCACAGAAGGCAGCACACCCAAAGACGCTGTAGTTTTCAGTGTTTGTTGGTTCCAACAATCAACGTGTGCGCCGGTAGTGGGGATGGAGATGGGGTTCAGCAGACCATGATTCCCACCGAAACTTGGATGGGGTCACTAAAACCTTGCGAACGTGTTGGCCAAAAAACCTCGCAACAATGTTTCAAAACCATGCAGAACCGCAAATTTCCGCGCCTGGCAGGGTCACTGCAGAGTACCACGCTGAAAGGTTCTAACCTGATGTCACACAGGAACTCACGAAACTGACAGTGCCGTGTGTCCATGGGTTTGGGGACCCAACCCCGCTAAAAATGGAATTCATTGAGGCATCATGAAACACGACAGTCTGACAGCACCTGCAACTGATCGAAACACTGGTACTGGTGCGTCTTCATTTGATCAGAATTCAGAAGCCTCTGTTTTGGAAGTATTAAAATAGTTGACTCATCCTCAATAAAATTGGCAATAAAACTGTCCGCCGTTGCTCATCTTTAATTTGCAAGTCATCTCTACACAAGCTGCCAGCAATAATGACCACTGCCCACTCCATGAACGTCCGCAGCAACGCGCACCCTTTTTCATGCTTTCTACCCCTGAAGCATGCCCTCTTAAGCTAAAAGCTAAAACAGCCGTTTCTTGACGCTGTCGGCCCGCTCTGGGCCTTGCTTCTCCGTCTTCAAGGGCCGTTTGGCCGGAGTAAACATGAGGTCCAACTTTTTCTGATTGTTCCTGGGGAAGGCTGCAAATCGCAGAGGGGGAACCAACCTAAACAAAACCAGCTGCGGCAAAATGGGCCAACAATCACAGTCACAACAACCAGGTGGCAGCGCATGCTCTACAGACATTTGCTCTACAAACAAAAATCATACACGCCTGCCGTCCCATGTTTTCCAAACACGTCTTACAGCACACAAATTTACAACAGCAAACCCTCGTCCTTGGCGTCTGCAGCCGCACAACCTTTGTCTCGGCAGACATGCATTCCAGATAGCCATTGGCCAACAGCTGGTCCAACTCTTTTCGGACAGAAGCCTTGGCAGCAGGCGTCATGCCCTCAAGAGCTTCCCTTCTGCTCTTGCCATCAAACTTGGCAATCCTCTGCGCCATCTTTTCGCTGGCCTTGGGTGCTTTGGGGCCAGCCACCAAGATCGCCTCCCGGTTCGCTTCACTGGCCACCGCAGCCAACTGGTCATTGCCATGGCCTTCAGCGCCCATGTACCTGCCAAACATTGACAAAGTCTCCAAAATTGAAATTCACGCTGGTGGTTGGCAAATCATCCGCAAACATTGATGAATTGAAATCCAAAACTGCCATCAATCAATTCAGATTTTGGTCTCAACAATGCCCAGCATGATGATGCATACAAGGCACTGGTGGCGGAAAGCTTTCCGCTCGGATTTGCTGCCATTGAGGCTCGTGCCAGCCTTTCCATTCATGGTCGTGGGTCGCCAAAGGGCCGAGCAAGTTCTCTGTCCACCGAGCCGCGGGTGGTGTGTTACGCTGAAGAATCCTGAGGCAAGCGCAAATTAGACCCAAAGGCGGCACCAAGTAACCCCACATTCGTTCCAAAGCTCGATTGCAAGCCAAAATTTCCCACCACATTACGACAGTCTCACCATTTTCTTCTGTCATGTTTTGTTGTTTGGGAACTCCACCCTTCACTCCACCCTTCACTCCACCTGTCAAAGCAGACTGGCCCCTCAAACAACTGTACCTGAACCAGCTTGACTTTGCTGCTGCCAAGTATCTTTGGCCCGACCTCAAAAGGATCTCGCCAACCAGCTCTGACAACTTTGGCCCCACTCCGAAACCTTGAAATTCCGGCATCACGACCAAACGGCTTTCCAACCACGTGATGCCACCGTTTCCTTGGCCAAAGAAAGCACCAACAGCATCCATGGCTACCAGGCGTTGGGAATCCTGCTCCCTGACCACCACCGCATGGAAGTTGCAAGGCACCTTCCCACTCATGTAGTGGTGTTCGGCAAAGAAGCGATGGAAGACTTCGGCAGCAGCGGAATGAGGCTTCAGCCGCCGCACTTGCAAACGAAGCTTTGGCAACTGGAAAAGGTCTGGGTCACTGTAAGCCGTATCATCCGGCATGGATGGCATTGCATTGCTGGCGCAAGGCTTTCGGACCACGCCGGACTTGGAATCCATATGCCAGTCCACCTGCAGCCACTGCGCAACATCGCCATGGACTGTGGCCACAACTACCTAAGTCGGAAGAAGGATGGACCATCACATAGCTCACATAGCTCCATCAGAATGAAACAACCAAAGTTCATCAGCAAAAAATCTAACAAACTCAAAACAATTCCAAAAAGAATAATGGAAAGCCAGTTGCAGGAGGCAGCTCATGCTTCAAGATGTAGTTGGACAGCCCGTCGCAGACCAGCTTCGCCAAGTTGCGGTCCAGCACAGAGGTGAACTCATCAAGGCACACGGCATCCTTCGTTCCAACGGAGGCACCCAGGACTCGGGCTAAGTAGGCCAGGTGCTGCTCACCATCGGACAATGTCCTCGGCACCATGAAGAGGCCATTTAGGCTGACAGAAAACGAACAAGGCGCTGTTTTTCGGATCTCGGTAAACTAGTGTAAACCACCAACCAATTCTGGATATGAGAAAACATTTAAAAAAAAAACATAAAAACATACGTGCCCTTCCCACCCTGCAAGTTCCCATGGTTCACTCTTCACCCTCACCACTAATAACAGGTGCAACCCACCGTTTGTGCCATGCTCATTCTCAAAACACCTATGTTCGGACTGTTGATCTCCCCCTGCCGAAGCAAGCCTCATTTCTGCCCATGGTACATGGAGGTCTGTCCAAACAAATAAGTTCAAATAAGTAAAACATGGTAAAGCATCAATACCAAGCGTCCTCCAAGCTCGGCCTGCAGCTTCATGTGACAAGCCACAGGCGGCCCGCAAAGTTTCCGCTTCAAGTGGACACGGGGCCAACTGCGATAGCACGGGCAGATGATGCGACCACTGCAGCTCCATAAGACCTTTCCCGCCAGCGATCTCCTTCAGCAGAGTGCCTCGGTCAAGAAGGCTGGAAACCCCGAACTGTTGGTGGGCAAACCCATCCATCAACTGAGATGAACCCCTGTAAAATCATGGAGTTCTCCACTCAAATTTCTGAGGACGCTCAACTTCAAACATCCACCAGTCTAGAGCAGTGATTCTCCCGCAGAGCAGGAACCAAAAAATTAATGATGATTTCTCCTGCGCATGTGGTCAGTCCCAATATGTTCCCGTCTGAAAAAGATGCCAACGAAAGACTCATCAACCGAAGCTTGTTTACAATTTCGTGTTGTGCAGCCTTCGTTGTTTCTCAAGTGAGTTTGCAAACACATCCAAGGCACTTTTTCCAGTCCCAGAAGGCCCCAGGACTGCCCCCAGCTTCCATGGTGGCAAGCGATCTACTTGGAGGCGCCAAACCTCAGCTCGATGGATCGTCATTAAGAGATGGCAGTCGAATTTTGGACACAAAGATCTAGATGATTCAAAACTTGAGAGGCTCAAGGACAGACGGATCTGGGCGATTCTACCACATATACATTCTGTGTCAGGGTCAGCCACTTTGCAACTGCTCCAAGATTTGAGTGAAACACACCATGATTTATCAGCTACAACATGGGGCTTGTAAAATCATATCAATCTTAGGCGTAGAAAAATGATCCCCATACACATGAACACCTAGGCAAAGCATGGCAAAACCCAGATTTGTTTGACACCCACTGCTGTAATAACATTGGTGCCACTGATCTTGAAACTTGCCCATGGTTGCTAACCTCATCATGGCAAACAAACAATCCAAAGCTTTCAGCAATCTCTATGTCTTTGGGCATCTTTGGTTTGAAAATATGTTGGCGCATGGGCCACTCCCTGTCAAACTCGGGTCTCCATGGTAATCGTTCCAGGGAGAACAAAACGTTTCATGGAACATTGAACCCTCCACCAAGACATATGCTTTGAACCCACATGTCGAGTAGCATGCAGAGGATCCCCCAGCTTTACTTGTACATCTGATTTCATTAAAAAAAAAACAATGATGTCTAGAAATTCGAAAAGCGAACTTTGAACTAATTCAAGGAAATCAGCAAACAGCTTAAATCCATACCCCAAACCCCACTGCTCACTGTTGCTATGATGCGACAGCCAGATCGCCATGATCCGTCGATGCTGCCAGGTCACTCGGCTAGTGCCTTAGCTGCTCCGACAAGCCATGGGAGTGGAAGTTGAGGCAGCTCCAAATCAAACACATGTGTCATATGATACAAATTCATGCCCTATCTCTGCCAACATCACAAGAAATCACAAGAAATCAGGCCTTCCCGAGCCATGCACAACCCTTCCAAAAGTCGCCCATATTCGCAAGAAAGATCCAACAAGCCTAGTGCTCCCCATGCCATGCCGCTGGTGCCATTGAAGTCGAAGTCAAAGGCATTCAGTGCTTCGGTCAAAGCCTCGTCCAGCAGCACTGAGCACTGCAGCTCCCTGGGTCGAGTCACGCCGAGCTCATATGAGGAACTTGCAGCTGGCCTCGGCATGCATCAAAGATGAGAAAATATAGGACAAAATACACAACCGGCTAAAAAACCTTGTAAAGCATCAGTAACCATTCATATGATACATATGTGACATATCAATACATATCATATGTGCCTGTTCAGATTTTTACCCCGTACCCGGACCTGCAATGCCACAAGTTGTTGGCACCCACTTGCTCAATGTCAAGAAAGCCAGGATCCAAATTGATCCAAAAATACCACTTATAGGGGCTCAGGTGAACGATGTGTGCGGTTCAACGATGTCAAGGCAACACAATGGGCACAATCCCAGGGCAAGTTGCCTTGATGTAATCTTGTGCCCCAAAAAGAGATGGCAAACATGCTGTTGGAATCAGACTTTGCAAGACTGAAATGAAAACTAGCATCAGAAGGGAAGATAAACATAGATAAACTACCAAATTCCATTGTCAGGCTGTGCTTATTGATTTGGTTGTGACATACGGCATCCAACTCCTCCAAGGCCAAAATTTCTCACCAAGGCTAAGGCCAGGTACTGTCGGTCGAAACGGATTTTCTGATGAACTTGGTCCAGCTCGCCTTCCCAGCCCTTATCAGTGCCACCAGTGCCACCCTTGAAGCCGGTGACTCGGCAATCCCACTGGATCTCCATCTTTCGCGGCGAGACCGAGTTTACCCTGACCTCACCAGTCGTGAAGACAACGAAGTCACATTGCATGTACTTCGCGACACCTGCAGTTGGGGACGTCAAACAGCAGAAAGTCTCTTGTGATAGCCACTCAATGTGATTCAGAACTGGATCAAGAAAAAGTAAGTTCGAAAATGTTCGAAATGCCGGCCATCTTGGTTGGGAAACTAATGAGTTGAGGGATGCCTAGTTGACATCGTTTAGGGGCCGCTTGCAGCAGATTCGTGGCCATGGATCATGTTGACCTGATAGCATGCCCGGCAAGGACCTTGCCAAACACCAAAGGATTGTTCCAGGAATAGAAGACTACGCCAGGAAAAAAAACGCTGAAAGATACTGGTTGGTGGTTGAGCCACCCCTCTGAAGAATATTAGTCAATGGGAAGGATTATCCCATTATTGAAAATCAAAAATGTTTGAAACCACCACCCAGGATATGTTGTCTCAGTGAAAATCGATAGGTTGGAGCAACAAGGTCGGGGCAACCCACTTTTGGGGGCCATAACCCGGGCACGGCATCTAGCCTCTCACACAGCAACAGATGCCAGAAGTACCAAATGATTAAACTTCAATCGACACATTGCATGTCCAAACAAAATTAGACGTGCCCAAATTTTGTAGGCCTTCACCAATCCTCCAGCTTTTTTTGTTCCCATGCTCTGAAAAATAGAATACTATCGGATGACAAAACTATGAAGCCATGAGGGTGACCGGCTGACCTAAGATTTCTTTTACACCGCATTTCGACGTATTTCGACCAGATCTTCCAAGTTGCAAGGCTTGGTGGTGGAGATCAAGATGCGATGGCATCCACGGTTCCTCGCCAGCTTGGCGAAGGCGTAACTCATAGACTGGGCAGTGCTTTCGTCATTGAAAGCCGCAAAATCCTGTCAGTGGCCCGGTGGCCAGGACGCCCAAACTTGGGGCAGAGGCCATCATATTTGTCAGTTGAACATATCTGACTCTACCAGAAAGGTAAACCATCTATTTTTCGTGATTACAAACGTTGACACCTGGCCAACTTTGCATTGTACATGGTATAGTCATACCCTGTTGGAACTCCCTATAAAAACCGTTAAACGATCAGATTTGATAGGCTGCATTGTATTGTCTAGCCGCCTACGATAACTTTTTTTTCCACCCAGTTGGCCCAGTTGACCCTGCCCCAGCCCCAGTTGACGCTCAACGCCATTTGGTTGACTGGTTCAACTGGTTCATTGGCTCAGCTGGCTCAATTGGTGCGGGTTGACACGAAAGAACACGCTGAAACGAAAAATTGAAAGATCTGAAAGGCTAAACTAAAAAGGGTTCAGCGTGCCAACAAAAAGGTCGGATTGAACCCGTCAGGTGCCAATTGATAAAAGGTAAACCCGGTTGACCCAGTCGCGTGTCGCGTGTTGACACGAACGAACTTTCAGAAACGCCCATGGTGGCCCCAGTCGCATCCTTAGGGCCACCATGGCAATCAGAAAACCACCATGTTTTCAGTTAGAAATCAGTCCCAATATATCCATTTGATTCGGTTGACCCGCTTCGCCCAGTCGAACTAATCAGGCCAACTGGGCCAACTGGCAAGCTTTTCAACTGGTTCAACGGGCTTGCAACATGACTGGATGGTCTAATCCCATCCACACCTCACAGTTTCTCTAATTTCTGCTGCTTATGTGTCTGACTGTCCGTAGACACTGTCAGTGAAACAAGCAGTCCAGGCAAACTGGTCGAAGGCTGAAGTAATGAGCTCAAACATTTTGGACCCAGAACAGTGTCTCAGCTGTTAGATGTATGGCATAGCAAAACCGGCAAAACCCCTCCACCACAAGCGAAAAAGGTGTCCTCAAAGATCGTCTCGGACTCCAATCTCAAGGCCGCAAGGGCCCTGGCTTGCTCGCCATTGGACAAGGTGTGGAATGGCCTACACCATGCTGGGATCCGATTTAGCCCCGCGGAAGATAGCCTCAAGCTGGGATTGGAAGTCAGCCGTGAAGGAAGATCCCGCCATTTGGTTTCGAAAAGCTATGTTTCACCATGTTTCACACATCATTTCACACATCATTTCGCATAGCAAAGCACTTCATTTTCAGCACAACGGACTTCCGTTTCAGCGTCGGTGCCGAGAAACCTGTCAATGGCCTCGCCTCTGAAGAGCGGATGGGACGCAATGGCTTGATCTTCACGCCATTGCACCGTGCTTTGCTCCAGAGGAATCGAATAAAATGCCGCAAGGTCTTTCCTCGGCACAGCACAGTGGTGGAAACCACTGAGTTGGGATAAGACACATAAAGTTCACGTTGAACATCATTGAACCATAGAGAAGATGGTCTTATGAAAACCAGATGGTTTGTTTCAGCCTTTTTGTCAAGACACTGAAATCTGGAGTTGGGAGAATTCGCCCTGAGTTTTGACTAAGCCCTAGCAAGTTTTGGTTGAAAACCATTCCAATTGTGAAATTTGTTGAGGCAACTTCCCATGCTTCACAACAAGCAACTCTTATGACTCTTATGGAAAAAAACGACATGTTTCAAACATCAATTCCATATGTGTCCATATGTTGCCGAGATTTCTCACCAACTTACCATGTTGACCACCGGTAGCAGATAACCATGTTCGATGAACACAGGCCGCCAGTGCCAGGATGTGCCAAGATGTGCCAAGGGGCACTAGAGTTGTTCTCCCCGAGATCGAAGGTCCCAGCACAACGCCGATGACAAAGTCCTTGGGCAATTTCGAGAGATCCAAGCGACGCGGACGCGACAAGCCCGACAAGCCCGACATCGCATCTTGATGCCTACAATTTCTCCAAAAAACTAGGTCATCTGGAGTCATCTGTAATCGGATCTGGGATCTGATGGATCTGGGATCCAAAATGTTGATGATACAATAGGCCAATAGGCTGCATCCATTAAAAAGATCTTCAGATGCCCTAGACGACTTGATTTATCCAGTGGATTGGTCAACTGAGGCAGCAGATAGCCAGCACTCCACGATTCTTACTGCGACGTGTGACGTGTTTTGTGATGAAATGTGACAACATTTGTTCCCTGAAGATCCCTGAAGCCTATCGGCTGCAGAATGTGAAGTAACTTCAACCATCACCACACGCGAACTCGAAACTCGAAAAACAGGTCTCAACAGGATGAACAGTCAGCGGTGGAAACTGTCAGAAAAACCTTGACAAACCAGTTTTTTCTGGTCAAACAAACCCCTGGCATTAAGGGCGCGGCGTAAGAATCGATCACTTTGGCCTCCGGCATTCGGATGATGTGAACTCAAGACATCAGCAAAAGTTGCACAATCCAGACAGCCCCAAGATGGGGACCAAATGAGCCTTGTCATTTTCTCGACTTCGTCGTCTTTGACACTTGCAGCTCAAACTCTGTGACCTGGAGTGTCGGCGAAAGATCAATGTGACCCTAGCGATCTTTGAGACTTCATTCAAAAATATATTCAAATCATGTCACGTCACTCTTCCTGCCAGTGTTAAATGTGTCTCCCAGATTGCTGGAAACAAAACCTGCCATGACACAACCTTCAACTTTTAGTTTGTGGCCTGGTACATGTGCAAATTACGCCAAGCACGAGTGAAACCAAAAGTGGTCGAAAAGTATGACAAAAACATCCCGGCGGACCGGAAACCGTGCTCGTAAAAGCACGTTTTTGTTTTAAAAAATAATATGGCACTGTGGTGAAACGCAATTTTTTTTCATCAAAAACATCAAAAAAATTGCTTCCAAAATTTGGGTGTTTTCGCATTTTACCACAATAACAGCTCATGTTCATCGGAGGGTTTTTGTGCATTCTAAAAAAACAAAAAAAAACGTCAGAAGATGCCAATTTCTGTAAGGTGGCATTGAGGTTTATATACCTCCATTGTAAACAGACCGAAACCGTGCTCTTAACAACTACAGTAGTTGGAAGGTTGGAAGAGCTTACAGAGTAAGTCAAGTAGCATCGAAAACCTAGTTGTTAATGGATGATTTGCAATTTGAAAAAGAAGATGACAACGTAGTTGCAAGTTGTGTTACAAAAAAAACGCCACGCAGTTGCAATTAAAAAACAACAACAACAACAACGTAGTTGCAAACTGTGTTACAAAAGCAAACCGCGCAGTTGCAATTTGAAGAAGAAGATAGCAACGTACTTGCAAGTAATGTTATAAAGGACAACAACGTATTTGCATTTCAAAAAAGAAGGTAACAACCTAGTTGCAAGTTGCGTTGCAAAAGCCAACAACGTAGTTGCATTTTGAAAAAAATGAACACCCTAGTGGCCCTAGTGGCAAGTTGTGTTACAAACGCCAACAACGTATTTGCAGTTTCAAAAAGAAGATAACAACCTAGATGCAAGTAGTGTTACAAAAGCCAACAACGTAGTTGCATTTTGAAAAAGAAGATAACAACCTCGTTGCAAGTTGTGTTACAAAAGCCAACAACGCATTTGCAGTTTGAAAAAGAAGACCTGAGAAGGGGTGGAACGAAAGCCAGCGCTTGCTTTTTGACTCGCGCGGGGGCGCGTGAAACTCCACCTCATCCATATGGCATGGCTCAAACATGAAGCGCCCCAACATCAACAAT
>Ga0126342_10022074_pt1 | contig 10555 bp, 13 predicted proteins | sample Cyp1metagenome_FD_92528 | JGI IMG/M metagenome (GOLD analysis project Ga0126342, IMG submission 92528) | Coral microbial communities from Lord Howe Island, Old Settlement Bay, Australia - Cyphastrea 1 metagenome | ecosystem: Host-associated > Invertebrates > Cnidaria > Coral ...
AAACTGTCCCAGGAACATCCTTTCCCCATTTTTTTTGGGGGGGGGGTGCAGGCCTGTACCATATATACGTTCTGACGGCTTGCCAATTCTTCCGGGGTCGGCGGCAGGGGCGGCAGCCCTTAATATATAGTTTTATATAATAAACATTAATGAACGCAGGTTGGTCACCCTCAAAAAGCTACAGTTAACTGTTGGTTTCCAATTCAATTAAGGCCCCCAATTAAACAACTAACTCAGGGGTATCAATAAATAAATTCAGGAGTCACACTATTGATTGTTCGAAGTTCTTTTAATAACATCTACTGTACATGCTATTACACCCCATTACAAAGAGAAAAACGCTCCAACCAACAGCTAAAAGACCCACGTGCAGTCTGCCACGTCGATGCCCTCTTCCAATGCGTTTGTCGACACCAGAACTGTAGTAACGCCTTCCTCCGCAAAGATTGTTGGGAGGCATTCTGGCACATCACCAGAATATGCGGCCAATAATCCATAAGGATATCCCACGGAATGTATGTATGTCTGTCTGTCTGTATGTATGCATGTATGCATGTATGCATGGATGCATGCTGTATGCATGTATGCATGTATGCATGTATGCATGGATGCATGGATGCATGCATGCATGGATGCATGGATGCATGCATGCATGCATGCATGTATGTATGTAATGTAATGTAATGTAATGTTAAGTAATGTAATGTTAATGTAATGTAATGTAAATGTAAATTAATGTAATGTAAGGTAAGGTAAGGTAAGGTAAGGTAAGGTATGTATGTATGTATGTATTTATGTATGTATGTATGTATGTATGTATGTATATGTGATATACGTGTATTATATGTGTATATATATATACACATATGTATATCACGGAATGCTCTTCAATGGGGTGTCTAATTAGGAAAAAAATACGCCCACTCACTCACACATGTAAGAACGAATCCTATACATGGAGCATCTGAGTATTGTGTTATACAATCCCAGACTTTGCGATTTTGCTCCTTGTCAGCCACTATTTTGAGGCTTTCGATGCCGAGGCATTAAACCCGTAAAACTCAAAGACAACTGCGAAAAAAATCAGGGCAATGGGCAATTAGATCCTGATATGTGCCAACATTCTCCAGCTAGAGACATAAAGGAAAAGGTAAACAGTTGAAGAGATGGCTGGATAAAATGGAGATAGGATTCTAGCAGGATCTGGAAATTTCGCTGCCTCAAGCGCAACCAGGGATCTTTGAAGCGCTTTAGAATGGCATCCAGGTCCTTTTTGGGCAGCATGCCATAAACCTGGGAGAAACCACGAGCCAGATGACTATCCAAACATACCCTCTGGTTCTGACTAACATTGACTAACATAGCCATGGTATAGATGGCCCATTGATAGATGGTTTACCTATTAAAACCTCCATTTATCAGTGATTTTCCATGGCTATGTTAAATAATCAGATGGTATCCAAACTCAGAATGGTCAGTGAACAAACTATAGAGAATTTCTGTGAATTCGGCTGCAAAAAAATATAGACTTTTCAGACACTTGCAACCCATGTTCTCATTTGAGGGTCCGTCCCAAGGATCATGATGAAACTGTTACAGGGCCAAGTTCCAACCTTTGGACGGGATGGCCAAAGGACAATGATCAGGTGCCAGAATAAAGATATCAGAAACAGCTATCCTAGGTACTAGGTCTCAGTGGGCAAACCCGGCAAGCCCGGCAAACCCGGCAAACCCGGCAAGCCCGGCAAACCCGGTACTGTACACCAAACAGGTCAAGCAATATATAGCTCCGAAGGATTGCGCGTATTTTTTTGGCGCCATAAGTGATGGGCCATGGTCCCGGTGGTCCCGCTGTTGCTTGGCCATTCCTTCATTCCATGTAGCTTGGAGTCGATGGCCTTACGGCGCTTCCTAATCTCTCCAAGGAACAGCTTCCGCCGTGACGCCCAATCTACTGAGCGCCACTGCCAGGGGCTCCGTCACGCACACCTGTTCCACAAAAACAATGCCTTTGCTTCCGCCAGTTCCGCCCTCGTCTTGCTCCTGTGGAGCCGGCTCCAAGAGAAAAGTTATGGTAAGTATGGCTGCATGATGCGTCGTGCGGATTTGAAACGCCATACATTTACTGTGGATATATAGTGTGGTATATGTGTGCCTAAACAAAGACAATCAATATATAAATCCAACGGTATGAGCTGCATAGATGGATTGTATGCATGCATGCATACGTGCATGCATACGTGCATGCATGTGCCTACATGTACGTAAATAGGATAAATAGCTAAATAAATCATATCATATAACTATATAACATAATTAATAACAAAGATATATAATTATATATGTACATCAATATATATATATATATATCATGTAAGTATTTAGTTCTATAATGTCTATGGGTGTGCCTATGTCTGCACATGTTCCAGCATCTAAACAAATATGTTATTATTTCAAAATACGTATGCAAATGTATGCAAATATGGCTAAGTTATAAGAATCTGTAAGTACCCGGAGGTAAGGACCTTAGGGGAAGAAAGAATGTGCCTATAGGATGTGTGCAAAACAAGTTTTCTCTTGAAATCCCTTTCTATCGTTCTCATGCCATCTCCGTTTCATGACAGCTCGTTCTCTCAGCACCTCTTTGTCTAATCATCCCTCCGTCTAAACAATAGCCTCTCCTTAGCTCCTTCCTACTGGTCCTAACCACCGGATAGCCTCAACCATTCAGTTGACACTGTAGCTATTGCTATTTCTTAGTGACGAAGGCAAGGTAACCTCTGTTCGTCACACCAACTCAGTGGTACAGGATGGTACAGGAAGATCTGGTCAGATCCCCACTATTCTCCCGCTTCTGTACCTTACATATCCTTCCACTCCTTCAAAATGATGTGGGACAGCTTTTCCACTTTTGCAGAGATCTTTGGTGCACGGGTCAAGCAAGGTCGAGTTGTGAAATGGGAATAGAATTGGGACGTCAACTCCTGGCAAGCCACGACCGGCCCCGGCTGCACCTATTCTGAAATCAGGGGTCATACATTCATACACACGTCAAACATATGTGACAACAATAAAACCATAAGAGAATGCTGAAATATGCATAAAGATCCGACCATTCACCACTGACCATCATATAGGTTGAGATTGGCTAGCGAAGGCTTTCCCAATTTTCACCAGGCCTTTCTTTCTGAATGCTGATTCCGTATGATATGTATGATTCCATGGGGATTGGTTTATTTCTTTGCAAGCTCAGTGTCTTGCAGCAAAGGAAGCTTCTGCAGAAGTTTCTCCACATTTGATCGCTCCTCAACCTGCAAATCTCGATTTAAGGATATGGTTTGGGACGCTGAGGCAAATTAGAATTTGTCTACTTTGTCTACTTGGGCGTGGTGCAAACAGTAAGTCTAGAAACAGTAAACCGCACAAAACATGTCACATAATGTCACATCATCGCTCTCTTATGGCCAAGCATTTCCTTCAATCAACCGAGGCCGAACCACCGGAAGCTGTTGAATCTGCTGAAGTTCTTCGCAGTGCTGCTTCAACTGTCGCACGACACATTTCCTAAGTGCGGTGTAGCCATGGAAATAATGTTTTCTTTCTTCCAGATCAATCAGTATAGATGAATTCCACCGAATTTCACTAGCCATGATCAGGGCTCCGGTAAATCAAAGTGGTTTAACATGTTTAACCGAGTCCGCCTAAAGATTTCTTGAGATATTCCGTGAAAACTGTGTCTGAGTCCAGCTCTTCACATAGACCTCCAGACTTTGTTGCCCCAGCTGCTGTACAACCTCGGATGAAACGGCGTTCAGTGGGGTAACGTTGAGCAGTTTTTTGTGGAGTTGGACCCAACGAAATGGTGGAAGCGCACCAATAAAGGTTTCACAGTTTCACCTCCAAACATGAAAACATATGAAAACCCCATTCCCTTTGGTTGTGCATTAAGATGACTAATGGAAGCATGTCATAGAGAAACGTGTCCATAGAATGGTCCTCCGTCAGCTGACAACCAGAAGCCAGTTGAAAACCCTCTCTATATCCCTCTTTCAAATGTCCTGTTCCTACTATGTCTATGTGGTGTCTATGTGGTGATTTACTTCGTTTACAATGTCTATGAAATGCTTCTCCGCTGACCACGCATGTGCAGAGAAACATGAGGAACACGTGAGAAACATAAAGAAACATAAAGAAGGGCGTGCAACAGCCCAGAAATCCTCTATAAAATGCTGCTCCAACCCAGGTATTATCTCCAAAGCATTGCCTCACCATGGTCATGTTGGTTTGGTGTGGCTTGTTGTGGCCATGCATTGCCCGCCGTCCATTTGTTGCTTTGCCTATGCCCGCCGGAGTAGCCAGCTGTTTGTTCTGTATCTAGTGGCACTGACCATGGGAAACCTCTTTGAAAAACGGATAAAAACGGGTTCTCTCTTTGGGGAGCCCAGCACCTCACACCAATTCATCTCCTGTATCCGTTGGAGCCACCGGCAAGTTCGGCAGTACTTCAGTGAACCCCGAAAAAGTCATCTTGCTTCCCTTCCATGAATTCCAAGAGGCATGATGCATCCGCATCCCAAGCCTGCGAAAGTCCTTCATTTCTGCGGCATCACCCAATTTTTCAGCCATTGTATCCAGCCCTTCCTGCACTTCTTTCAGAAAGGCAGCCTCAAACGCCTCGGAACCTGTGCCAGAAGGATGGGTGGCTTTTGATCTGAGGTTCTTGTCAGTCAACGTGGGACCCCAAATATGCTAATTAAAAAAAACGTGCTGAGTTGAATGTTATTTCACATTCTATAGGTGGTACCATTCTTTTTTGGATCGGAAACGGTCACTTTGGGGGTACTGGTTGATCAACCAAGGAACCCAGGTTTACTATGGTTATTCATCTGGGGTTGAACCATGTTGAAACTATGCCATAATTTTATATCATTGTTTCAATCCCAGATGAATATGTCACCTATTATCCTATTTATGTCACTTTCAGAAAACATATTATGGTTTATTGAAACATATTGAAACATATTGAAACTATGTCACTTGGTCCGGTCTTCATGTCTTCAGTCGCATCGAGGAGCTGGTTACGTCCTCAGACCAGGTGACGTGCTTAAACTCCTGCTGTTTGCCTCCGCTGGGGGGACGTCGTCCATGCTATCAAGATGTTTGTTGTGGACTATTTATTCAGGAACACGCCTGTACAAACACACGAATTCAATTTGTACATATTTATTAATATTTATGCATATTGATACGGTTTATATTTACATTGGACAAGGATGGATAAGGCTAAACATTGCCCAAATCAACCCACTTTTAGGCCACAGTCAGGAGGCAAAAGCTGCAGGTAAAGGACGTACGAGTCCGGTAGGGATGAAAAAAAAAAGAGTTCAACAGGTTTGAACCACAGCCGGACAACCGGACATCAGAAATTGTGGCAAAACAAGGCCAATCACAAGCTGGTTGGTGTGCTGCAGCTATTCGGAGCCACATCCGCACGACCCAGGATTAGGACTCATTGTTGGTGTCAACACAGCCCCGCCAAGAGAATGAGTAATTATTAACATTTGGCACAGATACAATAAACACATGTAAAAAGATATGTTTGAAACAACTGACAAAATAACTATCATAGATGCTAGCATCATCTAGCATCTAAGGTTGGGACTTAACTGCAACCAAAGCTTCCATTGGGAACATCTGGACAGAAGAGACCTCGGCGAAAGCAAAGCCCTTGGCCAACTGGGCAGCCCAAATGCAACCCCCAACGCCAAGAAACATCATTTGGTTAAACAATTGATGTGGGAAAAACAATACCCATGTGGGAATGGTTTATACCACCTAAAAAAAAAGTTAATTTGGGGCATATTTGGGGCATCCGCTCATCTAAGACTCACCTTAGGATTCCCAAATTCGCGCTTGACCTCGAACGCATTGGTACTTCCATGAGTGGGATAGAGCTGCGTGATGGAAGCTACATGCTATCACTAGCGAGGCTGAGACATTGCCACAAGAACAAGTTGCCAGCAGTCAACACATCCTGACTCCTGCTGCTAGCAATGATGTGCTTTACGTCAAAACCCCCCAAAAAAACAACGATGTAATTCGCGATTTGCCCTTGGTTGGCCTTGGTCATTGGTTTTGAAAAATTGGGAGGTGCCATGGGGTGCCCCTCTGTCGATGAATCTGGGATATCCATGTGTCTCCATGCTGCGCGAATTCCGAGCAGCTCGCATCCAGCAACAATTCCAGTTCCAGGCGTCCCTCTTCGGAATCGCGCTTACCTTTGCAGCCGCGCTGGGAAAGGCCTATGGCGCCTATGGCGCCTATCCTGTGATGTCATGGGGCAGTCCAAGTGGATCTTCCAACTCGTCACCGGGTCCACCACTGGGGATCAGGGGACCAACTGATGCCCGGCGGCGTTTCAATTTTCCGGCGTAGAAACTAGCAGTGAGTCCCAAAATCCGTGGCCGAAGTTCCTGTTCCAACTTCTTCCTCGGGCATGGCAGCTGGAAAACTGTCGGGTTTGGACCTGGAAACTTGAAATTCCCTTAACTTGCCAGGAAGGACTCGAAGATATTCCGACCTGACCAATCAGTCATCATCATGGCTCGCAAAGGGTTGCCCGTCTCCATTGGCAATGGGAATTTCAGGATCCTAAAATGGAGGTACTGTATCATCTGTATCATATAAGGGCAGATTTTCTATAATTCCCTGACATAGGCCTTAAAAAATGCCTAAAATATATGGTAGGTACCTCCAATCAATCGGTTCCTGTTGCATGGCCATTGACCGCCCAGCGTCACGATCCGAATCGTTTCAGCCATGGGGTGCCTTCCAGTCGCTTGATGGCACTCATCGAGAATCACCAATGACCTATAGGAAACCCAGGCACATGAGATTCAGGAAACTATAAACATACTAATTACTATTTATTATTCATATTATACAGATGAGAAGCAATTATAAAAATATCCTTAAAAAAAACTGTTGCTACCATACTTGCACACACACATAAATAAATAAGTAAATCGATAAATAAATAAATAAATAAATAAATAATAAATAGACAGATAAATAAATAGAAAAATAAATGAATAAATAATATCTAGATTGATCAATAACTAAATAAATAATAAATAAATTAATGAATTAATTAGTTAATTAATTTCTTATATATTACAGTGTATTATATATATTATACTCATATTATAACTAATATCATTCCTTGAAATCCTTGAATCTGTTGGCCCTGTTGCCTGGTCCCCTCTTTCCGACAGCCCAACTTCCTGCGAGCAAGGGGCACCTTCTTGGGATCCCTTGGCTCCGCTCCACATTAGGAGGCAACTTGAAGATCAACCGATATGACTCATTGATGTCTAAAGACATGTGCAATTGAAAGATGAACTGGTTGGTGGTTTTAACATGTTTTAACCATCTTGAAAAATATGAGTTCGTCAATGGGAAGGATGACAACCCATATATGAAATGGAAAATAAAAAATGTTTGAAACAACCAACCTGTGATTGATGTCCTTGAACATAGGCTACATAGGCTAGATGTTTGTTTTTCCCCTAGAATTAGCCACAAAGATTATGGCTGGCCTACCCTCTGGGAAACTGTCACATAACTAACTGGAAAATCACCCATTTTAATGTTTAAATCATCTATCTCTATGGCCATTCTCAGTAGTTTTTTCTATGTTTACCACAGAGTAGTCAAGATTCAAGGTCATGGGCCCTAGACAGAAAGCCATGGTCCCTAGAGGATTTGTTTGACTGACATTTCCGACTGGGGGCTTCTCATTCACTACTCGGTTTCCGGGGATTTCTGTGGCATCCTGCACCTCTATAGCTCTGAACCTAATGACTTACGACATTATAAAGCCGTATTCACTCATGATTATACAGATATTAGATATATCATATAGTTTGTTTTTTTATATAACCACATGTCACAAGAGCAAAACCATGGCTTTGCTCTTGGTGGTTCTTCGCCCCCTGAAGTTGCTCGGTGGGGATCAGCGTCCCAGATGGGATGGACCATTGGCTAAATCGCCCCAGGAAATGGTCTGTGGTTTTTCCGACTTTCGTTAAAACCTCCTTTAATTGTTATATATCCGATCTTCCCCAATATATTAACATATACGTATATAATATACATATAATTATATATAGTTGTGTATATATATATACATGAAGTGGTTGATTTTGTTGATTGACGCGCCATGTTCGCCCCAGAAGACCCTGCCTACCAGCTATTGTTGCCGAAGAGCAGAAAACCACGATCCATGGCGGCACGCAAAGGCTCAGGTGTGCCCACAATGATCTCATGGTTTCCTGGTTGAGCATACTTGGCCAACAAAACTCGGTGACATTGACATTGACAACAGAACTGGCGTACTTCACCAATCAAGCTGCGAAGAAAAGCCGTACTTTTTCAGAGAATGATGCAGCAAGATCCCTCTAGTTCCAAAGATTGGGGATCTTGAGTGCCAAAAATCTGGATTCTAAGTACTGATGTCACGCAAGTATACACAAGTCGACTGGGATCATCATGTATCATCTTCCCAAAGCAATGACAAGCAGAAAACGGTTGAAACATGTTGAAACCCTCAGCCAGCTTCGGAAGATCTCATTCCATTTGATCTCGTCCCAAGCATCAGTTTCCATACCTCAGCTGAGGACATCTGAGGCTCGAAACGCCGGCGCTGATGTCATAAAGGAACGAGGTCTTGGATGATACTAACCACTGACGCTGGTCACATGTGGTCACTCTTTCATTAAGGCAAAATGATCGTAAGCCGTAAAAAAGCAAAGACTGGTGAGTTTGGCATGTACGCACGTATGTCAACATACCAATGAACACAGAATGTCATGTTCATAGTTCATATCGGTCTACATGCAGAATTGTATGATGCTATGCAACATAAATTTCCACGCACTGACTGTGGCAAAAGCGAACCTTCGCCGGATCCTCTGCTAAGGGGCCGCAAACTTCTTTCACCCGAGGCTGGGCACTGCAATGCTTTCGGCAGTACTCCTGGGCGAGGTTAAAATGGGGAGAGATTGGATTATGGCAGGGCAATGCAGGGCATACTATAGCCACCACATGTCGGGCAGTTAGCCATTCATCTTGGAATTCAGCCTGGGTCCAGCTCCATTTTTTGTCAAATGATGCTTCAGTCCGGCTGTTTCCGGCTGTGGTTCCCATCCGATCACCAGATCTTTGGATCTTAGAGTATCTTAGATATCCTGCAAACAACTTATGTCTTACCTGGTTTTGACAGTACCTCCTTTTGTGGGAACAAATTATGACAAACAAGCGTGTTCCAGATGTGAAACATGGAATATATGATGTCTGAAATCGGCATGTAACCCCAAATTTGCATGTGAAGCGGGAAAATGATGTTTCCGAAAGAATTGGATTTGGGGGCCCAGGGATTTCCAACATTCAGAAGATAACCCGGTCACAAATTCTTCCCTGACGTTTTTGATTATATTTCTATGTGTTTAAATATGTTTTCCTTATAGCTTGCGGTTGAACCTTTCTTTATTTCAGTGTTGCTTTAAACATGGATCAAGAGTCTGCCTGTTGTTTGACCAACGCCTTGGTGGGCACCAGAAACAGGATCCGTTGCTCACTCTGCAGCTGAAGGTAGTGGTCAATGACCTGCAGTTTGCTCTGGCTTTCAGGCCATTCTTGAAGATAAGGCAGCAAAATATGGCGATTTATATAGTATATGTATTATTACAACATGATCTTGGTGGTTGACTATGTTAACTCTGGTTAAGTATGATTGTATAAAGATATCTTGGTGGCACCAACTATAGTTGTTGGTTGGTGAAATATCATGGTTATTTGGCCACCAAAACTTGGTGGTTTCGTCCACTTCATCCAACTCTTGTGGTGTCGATGCGACGGCAGGATGAGGAGCCAGAAATGGCGCATGATCTTTTCGTGACGTGCCGTGCAATCGGGTGCCCTTTGGCGAAGTTTCTGCAGAAGTAAGTTGACAAATGGGTTGAACATGGGTGAAAGAATGGATATATCTGGAGTAGGATGGCTGAAAATAGATGAAAATTGGAACTCAGTGGCAACACATTGGAACTTTGTACCCACGTGGCAATGGCAACAAAAATATCTATGGGCAACAGCTAAACATATCTATGAGTGAATAGCAGCTAAGTTGGTGATGTCCATTGCTACAAGCAGCTTTGTTTACCGAAGGCTAGTGAATCATCCTGGAAGATTTTGGATATGGGTAGATATGGGTAGAAATCTAATGGAGGATCAAAGTGGATCAAACCAATCCCAGTCACTTTAAACTTCAGTACTGAAGTGGAATGCCCCGCAGTATGTTAAAGTTAACAGTTGAGATCACATATATATATAATTATATATATACACACGTATATAACATGTTCCCCGCAACCCTCTGGTTCGCCCACACTCAAACAACACATCCAAACAATATGATATACTTATCACCAGAGGATCAATGAAAACACTGGCTATACGCAGTGATTTTGACTTTAAGTTTTCATGATTTAGGGTTTTA
>Ga0126342_10022075_pt1 | contig 10554 bp, 6 predicted proteins | sample Cyp1metagenome_FD_92528 | JGI IMG/M metagenome (GOLD analysis project Ga0126342, IMG submission 92528) | Coral microbial communities from Lord Howe Island, Old Settlement Bay, Australia - Cyphastrea 1 metagenome | ecosystem: Host-associated > Invertebrates > Cnidaria > Coral ...
TGGGATTTTGATATTTTGATGTGACTTTTGCCCAGTTGATGTGACTTTCTTCCAACTCGCTGTTACATGGGGTTGATGTGACTTCTGCCCAACTGATGTGACTTAAACCCTTCGCTAGTATGTTACACTCCAGTACATCTCTGTATTTAAATGATGAGTGTATAACTTCCTATGATAGGGATATTACAGTTAATATTGACACGAGTGCACATACAATATTTACTGTGTATGATAGGGGATTTGAATGGATTTGATGGGAATACAATAGGATATAATTAACCAACCAACATATTACTGTAACGGCCGGTCCCTAACTCGCCAAACTGGTTGGATTCATGTGGAAAATCATCGGGATCAATCCAGTGAAACTGGTTGGATTTCACATGATTTCACCGCTAAAAACCAGATCGACTTGGGAGATGTCATGGGAGATTTTTGATGGGAAAATCGGATGGGATATTTCATGGGAGGATGGGATATAACTGCTAGGGTTTTCGAGTTGTTGAAGGTGTTGGTGCACATTGCCGAATTTGCCGATGCCTGTCATATCCTTGGTGTCATGGAAGTTTGGTGAAACTACTGAAGCCAATTTACGGGCTGACGCACCTTGATGAAAAATGGTTCAGAGTGGCCCGCCGCGCCGTCTTCAAGAAACTGGATATGTTCCACATCCCCAAAGGACAGTTGCTTGTACCGGCTGGAAACGACAGTTCTGACAAGCTTTGCAGTCTATTTCTGGTTTGCACGTGGATGATCTGATCACCGCTGGTGATTCAGAACTATGCATACCGCCTGGTCGTGAAGAAATCCAGTAGCTTAAAATTCTTTTTGAACATGGCCCAGTCGAAATAGTTGATTTACCAATTACAAATGGTGATGTTCCAGTTCACTATGTATAGCATTGTATAGCTATGTTAGTTTAGCAGAAGCTATCCACTTGATGGACCATCATCGGAGCCACGAAATTTCGGATGACACACTGACGCTCTGTGAAAATCCGAGGATCCGAATGTAACACCTTTTAAGGAACCTGAATCGGAGGTACCTACCATATATAAGGCCTATATAAGGCCTATTTTTTAGGCCTATGTAAGGGAATATCCCCCCAATATATGGCCTTATATGGTACAGTACCTCCATTTTAGGATCCTGAAATTCCCATAGATTCTGATTGTTCAGCATTGACCATCAAATTCTGGTGGTACCCAATTTTGAGCCATAGCAGCTATAGCAATATTGATTTATATGAATGCAGTACTCAGCAACAAGACGGGACTTTGCCGGCAAGCAACTGGAATTAGATGATTAAACAAGTCAACATGACATCAATGATTGAACCGCAGAAACAGGATTTCACCGCAGCAAAAATTGAGCACAATGTAAACGGCCAAACCAAAAAATATCGATGGTATGGAAGGTTTAATCATGTTTTATCAACAAACTTAGGGGACACCACCAGCAATTGGGGATGTTTACCGCGTTGAGGCCTCGTGCTGTACGGTATGGGAAGGGCACTCCAACGACGTGTTGCACCAGACCGAGGCAGAGAAATCCAGTTATCGTTTGACGATTTGACGATATGTTTCACTATTGGTCATTTAGGCAGCCAAAAAGATGAGTCAGTTGATGATTTGTTAAACTCACTTAAAGATAGAATCCCGGATAGTCACTGCACTGAAGTCTAGTTGCCCGCTATTTGCTACGAACTTAGTACTATCGTCTCAAGAACCCCAACAAAAAACCTATGGCCCATGTATCCTACCCGAAAAAGTCCCAAGCATCCTTTGTCAGGCTTGTGTGCCCCATTGCAGCCGCAGTAAGTTTGAGCGTGATTTTATTTGATCAATTCCCTTACCATTTTGCATTGAGGGTTTTTGTTGCAAGATTGTGCATCTGTTGCAAGGGGATCAATCGATTTCAAGGGAAGGGTCACTCAGGTTCCCGCTAAATACTTGTTGTATGCTACAGATGCCGCAAAAAGATTTTCACAAGTTCAAGTCACCATCAAGAAATATGGAGCTTGGCAACGTTTTATTCGTCTCTGTGTCCGGGTCTCCTTTATCGTGTTTGTTTTTTAACCTATATGGATGGCCCCCGAACAGCCACAACTGGGTCACAATCCAAGTGAAGCCTAGTTAAGTAGTAGTTCTTACTCTTGTCATACGGGTATACTTCGATTTCATGAGGATACTTCGATATAAGACAGATGAATTACCCTCCGGTGATTTAACATAATAGAACATGGCCCATAGAAATAGATGATTTATAGATGATTTATAGATGATTTCTATAGATATAGATGAGTTATAGATGATACACATTATAATTATGATAAGCATTAGACAATTTACCCATGGATTTACCGTAATTAAAAGTGGCTGTTTTTTTTTAATGTTTCGCAGGGACCCGAATTGTCCCCCGCAGTTCGCCAGGCTGCTGGAAGTCAGCCCTTTGACCTTTGCGTCTCCGAGTTATTGGACTCGGCGCCTCGGCGAGACCGTGGAGACAGTCGTGGATGAGTCGTGACGTCCAAGGGACGGTAAAAGTATTGTAATTAGACTACTATCCCATGGTTGCATTTATTCCAGATATATACTTATAGATATATGTTTAGATTCTAAGTCTAGATGGAACAAGATGTTGGTATCCTGCGAATGCTTTTAATATTGTGATAATATATATATAGAGAAATGCGACATTCGACTCGACATTGCTGGCACCAAACATTTGGGCTCCGACTAGCAAACATGTGGATGTTACCTACAAGATAGAATAAGCTGAAGATGGGGCAATTCAAGATGTCGACAAAAGCTTCAAAAACATTGATCAAACTTGAGTATTTGTTGAAAGCATGGCCCGTGCCTGTTTGATGATTATTTCTCAGCCACAAATGGAGGAAGGCGCTACAGGGACATATCAACACACCACATTTAGAAGGGGTATTCAAGATTTGCAGAGACGTATCAAATGACACCAAGTTGCTCAGTTCCTCCTGGAATTGATGTATATGGAGATGGATCAACACCTATTACAAATTAGTTTTGGGGATGAACCCCCATTTACTAAGCTGTAGCTATTTCTGCGTGAAAACCAGGCCACCATAGGCCACCAGGGGAAATTGACCTCTTTCTGCGTCAAGACATCCGAGATGTTTGGAGAAATCTGCAGGCTGGAACTGGAATTGTCATTTTCCCATGTTCTTCTGATATCAGCTTCAGCTACCCTCTGGCAAACTAACATGGCTGGGAAAAATCACCATGTGTAATATGTAAATCATCGAACTAAATGAATATGTTCAATAGCTATGTAAATCAACCATAAATGGTCATGTTCAGTAGCTATGTTAAATTACCAGAGGCTAGACGATGGACTCGTCAATCTGAGAGCGGTACTCTCAGTCTGAGCTGACAATTCAAAATCACGATGTTTTATAGATAAATCGGGTAATCTAATGTGTCAATGGAAAATCATGATCAGGTATATAATATTATATCATCTAATCCGGCAATGAAAACTCGTGATGTTTAGTGGTCATGGCTGGGGAAAGATATCATTGATACTGGGTCAACCTTGGTTAGATACTTCAGTACATTATTTTGTGTGCTATCAATGGTAAAATGCACTAACCAGCTTTTTTTTTTTGGAGGGATCTAAGATTCACCATGGATAAGTGATTTATTGGTTTATTGCTAGCATGTTCAGAGTCTTTCTGGATGAACTGCTGCAAATTGACCACCAAAATCAAACTTAACTTACACGATTTCTAGGATTGAAGCCTTACTAAGCCTATACACATATATATATAATTATATGTATACTGGTTGGTGGTTTGGAACATTTTTTCCATATATTGGGAATAATACTCCCAACTGACTTTCATATTTTTCAAGATGGTTAAAACCACCAAGCAGTATATATACACAGTATATAAGAGGGATCTTTAAGCAGGGGTTGGTAACTGTCCCATTTTGGGAATATTGGACATCACCTTATAGTAGCCATTATAGACCATATACCTAATGGTTGGGTGATGTTCAATGGGGACATTTAATGACCCATGTTAAGTTCCATTGGTTAACCCTTCACCACCTCAATGCCTTAACAGGTTCTCATCGGTGAGGGCGTCTTGGATTCTCTGCGCCACGCCTGGGCTTCGCCCTACTTCGGCCCAGGTGTGGATAGATAGACCATTGGTGAGTTCATGGGATATGTGGCATGTTTCATGGGATATGGGAACAGATATCATGTAAATGGAGGTTTTATGGGGAAAAATTATGAGAAACGAAAATGACATTTCAAGCAGAGCATTTGGACATGTGGTTTATTTCGCAAATGGCATTTTAGGCGGGGAAAACAATGAGAACCCATGAAAATGAGAAGGGTGCCCTATTTTCAGAGAATTCCATTTGTCAGGCATTACGGATGGAGAATATGTTGATATCCATGTGCCATGGTCAAGTTAGTTGAATCAATGGGAGATCTTCAGGATGCTAAAATGGAGGTACTGTACCATATTTCTGGCCATATTTTGCTGGGATATTCCATGAAATTTAGGCCCTTTATATGGTAGGTACCTCCAATTTAGGTCCCTGAAATGGCCATTGATTGAATTTCTGATTGGTGGTTTGGAACATTTTTTATTTTCCCCAATAGTTGGCATGATGATCCAATCTGACTAATATTCTTCGGGAGGGTTGAAACCACCACCCAGATTTGATTAACGTTTTGTTTCGGGCATGGGAATAATCAATGCATTTTCATAGGGATTTTGAGGATTCCCATTCTGGGGATGATAGACCAAATAGTGCATATGTATAGCTTCCGGAAAGGGTGTCCGACGCTCCACATACTTACTGTAAGTATCTGTAAGTAGAAGCAACATCCAGCTCCAGAGAAATCATCCATGATCATCCAATCATCAGTCAGCTACACCTTTTTCTTATATATCATTAATATATATATATATATATTATATATATACTTATTTTTCTTGGCCAGAAAATGACTCTTCAGATTGTCACATCCAAAAAAACATCAGCCACATCGCCATATCGATACGTCCAACGCGCCAGGAACCACGCTGATCCCACAACGCGCTACCGTGTTTGGTCGCCTCTTTTGGTCTCCCGCCCTCTTCGCACAGCACCGCGGCAGTGCGATTTGGAACCTGCCCGAGGACGGTGGCGACTTCGAAATCCATGGGGAATAGATGGGAATAGGGGGTTCCCAATGGATCCCAAGTAAGATTCATTCATAAGGTGGATTGATACATATATATATATATGTATCAATCCACCTTATGAATGAATCTTACTTGGGATCCATTGGGAACCCCCTATTCCCATCTATTCCCCATGGATTTCGAAGTCGCCACCGTCCTCGGGCAGGTTCCAAATCGCACTGCCGCGGTGCTGTGCGAAGAGGGCGGGAGACCAAAAGAGGCGACCAAACACGGTAGCGCGTTGTGGGATCAGCGTGGTTCCTGGCGCGTTGGACGTATCGATATGGCGATGTGGCTGATGTTTTTTTGGATGTGACAATCTGAAGAGTCATTTTCTGGCCAAGAAAAATAAGTATATATATAATATATATATATATATATTAATGATATATAAGAAAAAGGTGTAGCTGACTGATGATTGGATGATCATGGATGATTTCTCTGGAGCTGGATGTTGCTTCTACTTACAGATACTTACAGTAAGTATGTGGAGCGTCGGACACCCTTTCCGGAAGCTATACATATGCACTATTTGGTCTATCATCCCCAGAATGGGAATCCTCAAAATCCCTATGAAAATGCATTGATTATTCCCATGCCCGAAACAAAACGTTAATCAAATCTGGGTGGTGGTTTCAACCCTCCCGAAGAATATTAGTCAGATTGGATCATCATGCCAACTATTGGGGAAAATAAAAAATGTTCCAAACCACCAATCAGAAATTCAATCAATGGCCATTTCAGGGACCTAAATTGGAGGTACCTACCATATAAAGGGCCTAAATTTCATGGAATATCCCAGCAAAATATGGCCAGAAATATGGTACAGTACCTCCATTTTAGCATCCTGAAGATCTCCCATTGATTCAACTAACTTGACCATGGCACATGGATATCAACATATTCTCCATCCGTAATGCCTGACAAATGGAATTCTCTGAAAATAGGGCACCCTTCTCATTTTCATGGGTTCTCATTGTTTTCCCCGCCTAAAATGCCATTTGCGAAATAAACCACATGTCCAAATGCTCTGCTTGAAATGTCATTTTCGTTTCTCATAATTTTTCCCCATAAAACCTCCATTTACATGATATCTGTTCCCATATCCCATGAAACATGCCACATATCCCATGAACTCACCAATGGTCTATCTATCCACACCTGGGCCGAAGTAGGGCGAAGCCCAGGCGTGGCGCAGAGAATCCAAGACGCCCTCACCGATGAGAACCTGTTAAGGCATTGAGGTGGTGAAGGGTTAACCAATGGAACTTAACATGGGTCATTAAATGTCCCCATTGAACATCACCCAACCATTAGGTATATGGTCTATAATGGCTACTATAAGGTGATGTCCAATATTCCCAAAATGGGACAGTTACCAACCCCTGCTTAAAGATCCCTCTTATATACTGTGTATATATACTGCTTGGTGGTTTTAACCATCTTGAAAAATATGAAAGTCAGTTGGGAGTATTATTCCCAATATATGGAAAAAATGTTCCAAACCACCAACCAGTATACATATAATTATATATATATGTGTATAGGCTTAGTAAGGCTTCAATCCTAGAAATCGTGTAAGTTAAGTTTGATTTTGGTGGTCAATTTGCAGCAGTTCATCCAGAAAGACTCTGAACATGCTAGCAATAAACCAATAAATCACTTATCCATGGTGAATCTTAGATCCCTCCAAAAAAAAAAAGCTGGTTAGTGCATTTTACCATTGATAGCACACAAAATAATGTACTGAAGTATCTAACCAAGGTTGACCCAGTATCAATGATATCTTTCCCCAGCCATGACCACTAAACATCACGAGTTTTCATTGCCGGATTAGATGATATAATATTATATACCTGATCATGATTTTCCATTGACACATTAGATTACCCGATTTATCTATAAAACATCGTGATTTTGAATTGTCAGCTCAGACTGAGAGTACCGCTCTCAGATTGACGAGTCCATCGTCTAGCCTCTGGTAATTTAACATAGCTACTGAACATGACCATTTATGGTTGATTTACATAGCTATTGAACATATTCATTTAGTTCGATGATTTACATATTACACATGGTGATTTTTCCCAGCCATGTTAGTTTGCCAGAGGGTAGCTGAAGCTGATATCAGAAGAACATGGGAAAATGACAATTCCAGTTCCAGCCTGCAGATTTCTCCAAACATCTCGGATGTCTTGACGCAGAAAGAGGTCAATTTCCCCTGGTGGCCTATGGTGGCCTGGTTTTCACGCAGAAATAGCTACAGCTTAGTAAATGGGGGTTCATCCCCAAAACTAATTTGTAATAGGTGTTGATCCATCTCCATATACATCAATTCCAGGAGGAACTGAGCAACTTGGTGTCATTTGATACGTCTCTGCAAATCTTGAATACCCCTTCTAAATGTGGTGTGTTGATATGTCCCTGTAGCGCCTTCCTCCATTTGTGGCTGAGAAATAATCATCAAACAGGCACGGGCCATGCTTTCAACAAATACTCAAGTTTGATCAATGTTTTTGAAGCTTTTGTCGACATCTTGAATTGCCCCATCTTCAGCTTATTCTATCTTGTAGGTAACATCCACATGTTTGCTAGTCGGAGCCCAAATGTTTGGTGCCAGCAATGTCGAGTCGAATGTCGCATTTCTCTATATATATATTATCACAATATTAAAAGCATTCGCAGGATACCAACATCTTGTTCCATCTAGACTTAGAATCTAAACATATATCTATAAGTATATATCTGGAATAAATGCAACCATGGGATAGTAGTCTAATTACAATACTTTTACCGTCCCTTGGACGTCACGACTCATCCACGACTGTCTCCACGGTCTCGCCGAGGCGCCGAGTCCAATAACTCGGAGACGCAAAGGTCAAAGGGCTGACTTCCAGCAGCCTGGCGAACTGCGGGGGACAATTCGGGTCCCTGCGAAACATTAAAAAAAAACAGCCACTTTTAATTACGGTAAATCCATGGGTAAATTGTCTAATGCTTATCATAATTATAATGTGTATCATCTATAACTCATCTATATCTATAGAAATCATCTATAAATCATCTATAAATCATCTATTTCTATGGGCCATGTTCTATTATGTTAAATCACCGGAGGGTAATTCATCTGTCTTATATCGAAGTATCCTCATGAAATCGAAGTATACCCGTATGACAAGAGTAAGAACTACTACTTAACTAGGCTTCACTTGGATTGTGACCCAGTTGTGGCTGTTCGGGGGCCATCCATATAGGTTAAAAAACAAACACGATAAAGGAGACCCGGACACAGAGACGAATAAAACGTTGCCAAGCTCCATATTTCTTGATGGTGACTTGAACTTGTGAAAATCTTTTTGCGGCATCTGTAGCATACAACAAGTATTTAGCGGGAACCTGAGTGACCCTTCCCTTGAAATCGATTGATCCCCTTGCAACAGATGCACAATCTTGCAACAAAAACCCTCAATGCAAAATGGTAAGGGAATTGATCAAATAAAATCACGCTCAAACTTACTGCGGCTGCAATGGGGCACACAAGCCTGACAAAGGATGCTTGGGACTTTTTCGGGTAGGATACATGGGCCATAGGTTTTTTGTTGGGGTTCTTGAGACGATAGTACTAAGTTCGTAGCAAATAGCGGGCAACTAGACTTCAGTGCAGTGACTATCCGGGATTCTATCTTTAAGTGAGTTTAACAAATCATCAACTGACTCATCTTTTTGGCTGCCTAAATGACCAATAGTGAAACATATCGTCAAATCGTCAAACGATAACTGGATTTCTCTGCCTCGGTCTGGTGCAACACGTCGTTGGAGTGCCCTTCCCATACCGTACAGCACGAGGCCTCAACGCGGTAAACATCCCCAATTGCTGGTGGTGTCCCCTAAGTTTGTTGATAAAACATGATTAAACCTTCCATACCATCGATATTTTTTGGTTTGGCCGTTTACATTGTGCTCAATTTTTGCTGCGGTGAAATCCTGTTTCTGCGGTTCAATCATTGATGTCATGTTGACTTGTTTAATCATCTAATTCCAGTTGCTTGCCGGCAAAGTCCCGTCTTGTTGCTGAGTACTGCATTCATATAAATCAATATTGCTATAGCTGCTATGGCTCAAAATTGGGTACCACCAGAATTTGATGGTCAATGCTGAACAATCAGAATCTATGGGAATTTCAGGATCCTAAAATGGAGGTACTGTACCATATAAGGCCATATATTGGGGGGATATTCCCTTACATAGGCCTAAAAAATAGGCCTTATATAGGCCTTATATATGGTAGGTACCTCCGATTCAGGTTCCTTAAAAGGTGTTACATTCGGATCCTCGGATTTTCACAGAGCGTCAGTGTGTCATCCGAAATTTCGTGGCTCCGATGATGGTCCATCAAGTGGATAGCTTCTGCTAAACTAACATAGCTATACAATGCTATACATAGTGAACTGGAACATCACCATTTGTAATTGGTAAATCAACTATTTCGACTGGGCCATGTTCAAAAAGAATTTTAAGCTACTGGATTTCTTCACGACCAGGCGGTATGCATAGTTCTGAATCACCAGCGGTGATCAGATCATCCACGTGCAAACCAGAAATAGACTGCAAAGCTTGTCAGAACTGTCGTTTCCAGCCGGTACAAGCAACTGTCCTTTGGGGATGTGGAACATATCCAGTTTCTTGAAGACGGCGCGGCGGGCCACTCTGAACCATTTTTCATCAAGGTGCGTCAGCCCGTAAATTGGCTTCAGTAGTTTCACCAAACTTCCATGACACCAAGGATATGACAGGCATCGGCAAATTCGGCAATGTGCACCAACACCTTCAACAACTCGAAAACCCTAGCAGTTATATCCCATCCTCCCATGAAATATCCCATCCGATTTTCCCATCAAAAATCTCCCATGACATCTCCCAAGTCGATCTGGTTTTTAGCGGTGAAATCATGTGAAATCCAACCAGTTTCACTGGATTGATCCCGATGATTTTCCACATGAATCCAACCAGTTTGGCGAGTTAGGGACCGGCCGTTACAGTAATATGTTGGTTGGTTAATTATATCCTATTGTATTCCCATCAAATCCATTCAAATCCCCTATCATACACAGTAAATATTGTATGTGCACTCGTGTCAATATTAACTGTAATATCCCTATCATAGGAAGTTATACACTCATCATTTAAATACAGAGATGTACTGGAGTGTAACATACTAGCGAAGGGTTTAAGTCACATCAGTTGGGCAGAAGTCACATCAACCCCATGTAACAGCGAGTTGGAAGAAAGTCACATCAACTGGGCAAAAGTCACATCAAAATATCAAAATCCCA